>TARA_R110002020_G_scaffold2747_4_pt1 | contig 16675 bp, 6 predicted proteins | sample TARA_R110002020 | Tara Oceans TARA_R110002020 (sample SAMEA4396489) | marine metagenome | biome: Westerlies Biome; feature: [MES] marine water layer (ENVO:01000295) within the mesopelagic zone...; material: water (ENVO:00002006), including particulate matter (ENVO:01000060) such... | reverse complement strand
CCGTCATCATTAAATTCCCAACCCCTTGTTTGTAATTCATTTCGTTGTAGTTGATTGATCATATCGTTACCAGAAAGTTGGTTTTTGCCGTCTTCGCTTGTCCAACTATTATCATCATTTATATTATAAATTAAACCATCTATTGGATTTGTTATTTTTCCACTATGCAAATTGGTTAAATACCCGTTTAACGCGTTTGAAGTAATGCCTCCTTTAAACTGCATGTCTGCAGCGTATAGATTAATTCCCTCATTATCAGTAATAATATTATTATTCTTTTTACTAGCTTTTAATATACCTTCACCAACTTTAAAAGCTGCATCACCTTTAGTAGCAGCAACCCAATCACCCATTACTTTAGCACCAAAACGAGGATTGTTCATTATATATTTTTTTATTTTCTTAAAATTTTCTGCATCTAAAAAATCACCTTCAGTAATACCCTCTTCATTATCAACATCAAATTGATTTGGCAGGTTAGCGTTCATAAGAGATGTTTTTATGTGTTCACCAAGAACGCTATAAGGATTGTTTAGAGCCTCAAAAAAACTTTCATCACCATAATCGCTTTTATACCTTGATATAGTTTGCCAAGTATCTCTAGCGTTTTCAGACTTACCAACTAAATCATATATTCTATTAGATATAAAATTAGGATCGTATTTTTGCCCTTTAGTTCCACCGGCTGTTTTAGATGTATTTAATATTTCGTTATATTGTTGTTTAGCATTATGATCTTCTACTGGCAATAAATTTTGAATATCGTTTTGATTAAGCTTTACTTTTTTACCAGTAGAAGTTTTAACTTCATAAAATATATCACCATTTTCTACTGTTCTTACGGCTTGTAAACTTTCATCTTTTTTACCTAAATGTAAATTAGCTACACCAATTAAAAAATCACTATTTTCAGTATTAGTATTATTAAAAGTACCCTCCATACCACCAACAACATGTTGATCATTAGCTACAAACTTTGCTACCTTAACCAGCTCTTGCTCCATAAGAGGTATGTTTTTTTGAAACTTATTAAATTGAGAATTAAATAATAATTCAGCTTCTTTTCTTTCTTTTGGATCTTTTATTTTTGATATTTCTTTTGCTTGGTTCCTATAATCATCTAGTATGTTATTAAAAGTAATCATATCTTCATCTGAATAATTACCATTTGATATTAATTGCTCTGCTTCTTTAAAAGTTTCTTTTAATGCTATTTCATCTTTATAAATTGCTTTGTAAGTTTCTTCAGCCTCTTTTACTAAATCATCAGCCATTTTACCATAGTCTTCTGCCATAGTTTTATACACACCCGTATAATCTGCCGGTCCTTTTGTTTCACCTTCAGCAAAAGCAGCCTGCACTAACGTAGCGTCTGCTCTACCAAATAAACTTCCTGATTTTGCCATATTATTTTACTTTTTTATTTTTTTATGTTTTTGACCAACCACTGCTTGTAAACTTACCTAAGTTTATATCGTTCTCTAATAAAAACTGACCAGCGTCCATAAACATACCAGCTCTATCAGACTGAATATTTACACCCATTTGTTGTGCCGCTAATAAGTTTTGATTAGCTTGTTGTACAGCTTGATTAGCACCAGCAGCACTACCATACTGCATACCAAGCAACGTTGCTTGTCTTGCTGATTCAGCTTCTTGTAACATAGCGTCACCACCAGCTTCTATTTGTTCACCGGTTAAAGCTAGCATACCTAGCCTTGATTTTTCTTTTGCTTTTAACAATTGATTTTGTCTTTCTTGTTGCTGTTGTTCTGCTATAACAGCGCTAGTAGCAATTTGTCCTTGATTAACTAATTGTTGTACGGTAGAACTTAATCCACTTGATCCAGCGGCGGTTTGCAATTTATCTAGTATATTAGCTTGCTGTTGGTCTAGCATTCGTTTTTTAAGCTGCGTTGCTTCTGTACTTACAGAAAGATCTTCCATTACGTTTTCTTGGTTTCTATATAAGTCAGCAAAACCTTCATATGGATTAGTAAACTCTATAGCAGCGTATATATCTTTTTGCTTATCAAGCTTCGCTTGTTGTTCTTTTTGAAACTCTAATTGTTGTTGTGCTATGTCGTTAGCGCTTTGTTGTTGTTCTGCCGCTAGTCTAGCCGCCTTGTTTTGAGCGCTTACACCCATAACTAAACCAGCTCCTGCTATCATTGTTGATACTGTTGCCATATTATAAATTTTTAACGATTTCATACGATGGTTTTTCATCTACAAACCATCCTAATTTTTTATGTGTATTTATTAAATGTTGGTTTCTACCAACGCTAAACATGTGTTTTATACCCATGTTTTTACAAACTGCTTCTACATTAGTTATTAATGTTTCTATAGCTTGTTTTCTATCTTTATCTTTGTACTTTGGGTTTGATACAACCCACTCTAACTTAGCCCATTTTGAATTTGTTATAAATAAAAAACAACAAACTATTGGTATGCTATTTTTTTCTACTATAAAACCACTTTTTCCATTATCAGGTAAAGATTCTTTTGGCATTACAGGCCATCTCCACCATTTCCACCACTCACATATAGTATTATAATCATATTCAGTTAAACGTCTGAATATTAATTTATCTTCCATATTTAATTTAATTTAATTATATAAATATAGTCACAGTTTTTACTATTTATTTACTACTTTGTGATACGTCTGAACTTATAGCGAATATTTCTGATTTATTATTTGGATCATTATTTCTAAAAGTAACCTCCGCATAGTAACCGTTTAGACTACTATTGTTAACAACTTTACTTTTAGAATACATCAAAAAACCCGTTATAGTACTAGGATCTAAAGAGGTATCTACTTTTATATATGTATCACCTAAATCTGTAATTGGTCCTACATATATAGGATTGTTAGCTGTTTTTACTGGATTACCAGTATTAACTAATTGATAAAAAGCAAAATCTCCAATTTGTAAAGATGGGCTTTGTATTTGCGATTGTACTTGTATTGTTACTTCTGCCATGTTGTATTTTTTATGATGCCGCTCCGGGCGTTATAAATGAATCTAAATCTAAATTAACAGTTAAATCAGCAGTTGGAAAAGACGTGATACTTAATAAACAGTTTGTAAGCGTTATTGATTGTGCTGATCCAACAAATGTTAAAGAAGTTCCAGCTGTCAGTGCTTGATGACCTTTATTTGTGGTTACAGCACCAGCACTAGAACTAGGAGTATTAACAGTGGTAATAGTAGTACCTAAGTCAAAACCAAAACCAATAACAGTAACAGCATTGCCACCAGCTATACCATAAGTACCATTTAAGTTAAGACTTCCACTTTCACCGTCATCTGCACTAACACTACCTCTAACAGTTTTAGTCAAAGACAAACTGTTTGTTGTTTTAGTAACCCCTTCAGCAGCCGTAGTAGTATCTGTAATTATTGTTTCTGTTAAACTTGTTAATAAGCCACTTGAATCAAGTATGTTTAAACCAAAAGCTTCGTTTATTAAAGAACTACCAGTTACTCTAAATGTTAAAGTAACACCATCAGAAAAACTTTGATTATTACCAATTAGTGTTATTGTTTTGTTATCTACGTCTATGGTTTCTATTTCTGGTGTACCACTAACGCTACCACTACTAACACCGGTTATAGTAGCACCTTCAACTAGATTATCTACACCATCTAATACTATAGTTTTTGAACTACTAATAGCACCGTTTACTGTATGTGTTTTTTCACAATAAAAACCAGTTTCATTATTAAAAGCACTAGTAACTCTTAAACCAAATCCATTTGCGTCAGAACTAGTGTTAGTTAATGTTTTTGCTATATCAATATTTGTAGCAGATGATTGTGAACCAGAATAACTATCTGATGTTAGATTAGCAGACGGTGGATTACTAGCGTAACTACTAGTATTTGCTGTTTTAAAAACAACAGTTACAGTCACGTCTGATACATCTTCTATATCTTTGCTAATAACATTTGCACTGCTTAAGCCTGGTGATAAATTCGTTGTTGAATCTGGATCTGCCATTAAAAGTATTTTATAGCCACCAGCTGTGCTAGAAGGAAATACTATATTGCTACTAAAAGTAGTTGTATCTAGTTCTTTTCTTAAAAAATGATCTATATTTGTACCCAATGACGATGTTTCAAAAACTCTTGTATTAAAATTATAATATTTTTCTAACACACTAGAAGAACTTGATTTTTGTATTATTTGCATAATAAAACGAGAGCCTGGATCACCAGTTATACTAAAAGGTCTTGTTTCTTTAATAGACGTTAAGTCATTAGTGTTTATAGAAAAATTAGTTATTTGTCTTTGTTCGTTTTCAATAGCTAATATTTGTACTGCGTTTTCATGGGTAGATCCAGCCATAAAACCTGTTACTCCTTCAAAAACATGTGTATGATAACCTTGTAAATTAGTGGATTTACCATATTCTAAAGCTTGTGCTAACGTTTTAAAAAGAGGAATTGAATTTATATACGTTAATATACCGCTAGTAGCTGTTTGACTAGTTGCTCTTTGATTATAATTTACATTGTGATAACTCATATTTTATTTTTTTTAATACCCACCACCAGTTGCTCCACCACCACCACCACCATTTGTGCCATTACCATTACCGTTTCCATTACCATTGCCAGTTCTAAGGCCGCCAGAAGAAGGTGCTGCTCCTGATATCATAGATATACCTTGAAAACTTAAATCACCAGTATGTTGAGCTATATATTCTTCACTTAAATTACCGGTTGATCTAGTGCCTTTAATATAATTAAACCATTTACCTTCTTTTTCTAAAAATTCATTTACAAAACCTTCTTGTTTATTTGTAGTTATATTATCTACATACCAACCTAATTTATCTTCTATATTATGATAAGTTCCATATAAATCCCCTGAAGTTAAGTTATTATTTATATCTTGATAACTAATGCCATCTATTGAAATATCTACGTATTTATCTACTTTAGATTGAGTACCTTCATATGCTAAAGTTTTAAATGATTTTACCATAGAAGGTTCTGCGTTTAAAACAGCTGTTATACTAGAATCATATTGTATTCCATAAAAATTATTATAAATACCTACGGGAACTGAAACATTATGTTCGTATAAAGAACCTTGATTAACTGTAAAATACTTTTTAGATAAACTTAATCCTGATTCTGGTATAAAAGATTTAAAACTTGTCCAACCCCTAACGTCTTCGCTAAAACTAACTGTTATTGGTTCAGTACCAGGTGGCATAAAAGCTCTTTGTAAGAAAATATTATCTATTCTATAGTTAGATTTGTTTACGCTATCAGAAGGAATTATTACTATATGATTAGTTAAAGCTTGATAAGGACTTGTTGCGGTATTATCTCCTATTGTTAAAATTTGATCATAACTACCACTTCCAGAAGGAACCTGTACTTCAAATCCTTGGCTATTGTTGTTATAATAATATATTATTAAAGGCGATTGATTACTACCTAATTCTTCATAATCAAATCTAAGTCTATAAAAATCTCCTAAATTAAAATATGGAAGAGCTTGATACGCACTTACAAAAGGAAAACTAATACCTGCAAGCGATGGTGTTACGGTATTATTTGAATTGATTAATATTGTACCATTATCCCAAAGTATATTTTGCTCATTAAACATTGGTTCAAAACCGTTAAATGTCCAACTATCAGCAGAGCTAGCAGTACTAATATATGTAGTTCTATCTGTTACGCTTAAACTTTTTATGCTACAAACCATAGTAGTTCCTTGAGGAAAAAATATGTAATTACCATAATAATTATTCCAACTAGTAGCTACACCAGTAGTTCCAATACTTACAGATAAAGTAGCATTAGAATTAGTAGTGCTTATTTCTTCAAAACCACCACCAGTATCTAATTCTATACTCCAAGGATCGCCATTAGGTAAAGTTGTACTACCATCAAAATTAGCTATAACCCTGTAAATACCAGGTGTATCTATGTGTCCTACTACAAAACCAGGTCTTTCTTCTGTCGCATTAATATAACTTCTATATTGAAGTCCAAAATCAATCATAGTGTTAGTGTAATGCTCGTTACCAACTTCAAAAATTATTTCATAACCATCAAAAGTAGGTTGAGGTGCTTCATTAGGATTTGATCCAACTAAACCATTTAAAGCATTAGAATGTTTACCTAGTAACCATCTAGCGTAAGTCTCGGAGTTAGTCCACAGTGTGTTTTCATTGCTATATTGAGCTTGTGGGCCGTTATTAATATGTATTTCGTTATTTTTTATATATTGAACTGGTAAGCTCATTGCATGATACGTTGGGTTGTAAGTTGGATTACCAAAATTACCCATCCAACCTTGAGTAAATTGACTAATACTACCCATGCTAGGTAAATCTACAGATGTATTTGCTGGATAACCAGCGCCATTATTCCACAAAGCATAACTACCAATATTTTTTAATACTACTTTTTTAATTTTACCTACATAATCTTCAAAAACAAGATTCATTTCAGTTGTTTTATGAGGACTAGCGTTAGTCATTATTCTACTATTTGAATCTACTTTAAATATTGCTCTAAAAACATTACTATCTTCACCACTTTGACCAGCTATATAATTAAATTGACCAAGTATATCTGTTGTTCTATCAACTTGCTGTAATTCTAAAGCATCATGAATATTAGAAGTACCACCAAAATCTTTAGTTATTCCAAAGTGTCCGCTTATATAACCACTATTACCCGGTGCTAAACCATCAGCAGGTGGATTGTTTTTATCAAATATACCAGTTATAAAAATTTTACCTGTAGGTGATGTAGTTTCATCATAAATAATATCTAGTAAATAATAATGATCAGGTTCAAATTCTTTACCACCATAAGGACTTAATGCTATTTGACCAATACTAAAAGCATATGAGCTACTAGCTTGGTCTACGTTTAAATGATCAGTCATTTGAAAACCGCCAGATGAGCCACCAGTAGTACTTTGATAAGCTCCACCTGTAGTTAAATTATATATTACAGCAACATCGCTAGCTGTATATGAACTAGGATCTACAGGTGTAATAGGTGGTGTATACCAAGAATAAGTTGTTGGACCACCACCATTACCAGAATCTGATCCTGGTGCAGATGTAGGTCCATACGTAGTAAAACCTGTGTCTAAATCAGAAAAGGTTAAAAAGCCGTTCCAATCTTGAAGTTGATAACTAACAGTAGCAAAACTTGGTATTGGAGCTGGTGGTAAATCTGTTAGTTCTGCAATCGCGGGATAACTTGTTACATAATTAATAGGTAAAGATGTAGCGTAAGTTTGTTTTGTAACATTAAATCTATATAAATGTATCTTGTTTCTTGTTGCCACCAAACCAGTTGTACCATCATGATCGCAAGGAATAAACTTAAGCTTTACGGTAAGCTCATCAATCATTTTCATGTTACTTAAAGCAGTTTGCATTGAGGTTGGATTACCGCTATTATTTGGATCATCTGGATCAAACCAATCTTTTATAGGTATTTTAACCTTCATTTTTACAACACCGTATTGGTTGTGATCTCCATAAACTTTATAAATAGTTGGTGTAAAAACATCTTGATTAGAAGTCATATAAGCAGAATAATGCTCACCATCTATTAAAACCCCACCATCATCTTTTTGGTATGTATTAACCCAAGACTCTAAGGTACCACTACCATCTGTCCAGCTATCATTACTATCATTTAAACCATCTACACCATCTACCATATTAGAATCTATTTGCGTAGTACCATCAAACAAGTATAATTGTACTTTATGATGAAAAGGTAAGCTAAAAGGCGTGTGATAATTAGTGTTTGGTATATTTACTGGGTTTGCTGGATCAGTCGTATCGTCGTATATATTATAATATGGCCAATCAGTATTGACAACACTATCACCTTGGTTGGGTAGAGGAGTAGATTTACTTGGTGTAAACACGCTACCACCGTCATCTTTTATTTGGCCTATAGTATCACCCGTACCAACAAAACCTAACCAATCAGTATCACCTTGACTATTATAACTAGGTACACTACTACTACTAAGATTACCGCTAAGTGGAATACCATTAGGAGGTGCGCCATTAGCACTTGGATCGTAATCATATAGATAAATATTTCCTAAATGAATAATATAAGCTATGTCTATAACAATGTGTTCTCCAGAATAAACAGATCCATCTGTTGCAGAATAAGTAGCTTCAAGTGTATTTTGTCTAGTAGAAGACGTAGGGAAAGTACCATTACATTTTGTAAATACACCTAAATTATTAGCCTGATTGCCATACGCCGCGTCTCTATACCATGCGTGTTTATAAGTACCCGGAGCATGTTCGTCGTAACCAAACGTTATAACATCTTCTACTGTTGTTCCAGCAGAAAAAACATCTTTTGAATGACTATTAAATCCATAATTTTGTGACAATCCTACACCGGCAAAAGACGTATTATAATATACGTTACCCCAACCACCAAGCCAGTCAGATATACTAGTACTTGCAGGTACAGCAGGACCATCATAAGGACGAGTTATATTGTTGTAACTCGTAGATGTATCTCCAAGTTCATAATTTCCACCTAAATGGCCGTTTGAAGTACCAGATTCATTAAATCTTAAAAAATACATTGTTTGACTTCCTCCAAAACCAGCAGTCATAGAATCACCAGTGTAAGAAGCTGTTTTAGCAGGATCAAATGGATTTAGATCAGGATGAGGTGTGCTTCCTGGTTGTGACATAAAAAGTCTATACACATGAGCAGGATCTGAACCATACGCGTGATATGATTGTTCAACATAAACAGGTGGAGTAGAAGCATTACCTTGTTGACCAGGATCACCAGGAAGACCAGACCCAGGATTACCAACCCCACTACTATCTGCCGCTTGAAAATAACCTTGTGCTATCGATTGGTATTCATTAATATAAACCGTAACACTAGGTGTATCTTGAGTTACAATTTGTGGTACTGTTGCGTCTGATAAATCTAAAGGCCAAGTTGAGTTTGTTGAATTATTAAAATTAGGATTTTCTATTAATTCCGGCGCAGGAAGTTCACCACTAGAATCTACAGCTACACCATAATCTAAATATGAATTAGAAATAATATTGAAACCAAAGTTTTCAATATTTTGTAGAGTGATATTATAATCGCTATTATAACTATCATAACTACCTAAAATAGTATTAAATAAAGGTAGGTTGTCTCTAAACCAATCTTTCATACCGGAATCAGATATAGGTGTTATACCATCTTTAGATAATCTTAATACAGCGCCTCTCGCTCTATCAGAAAAATAAGCTCTATAAGAATCGCTAGCAAAAGATTCTGGATTATTAGATATACCGTAGTTACCCACAAAAGGTGTAGCATCACCCAGTACATTTGTAGATGATATAAGTTGAGGATTACCATCAGCATTAAATAAAGCATCTTTATTAGAAGTTATACTAACGACTCTATCTTCGCAAAAAGCTACTAAACTAATTCTTCTTTGAAATAATTTTTGTATACTACCATACGTAGGGTTTAAATCTTTTGTAATTTTTTCACCAATTATAAATTGATTTAAATTGTTTATACTAGAAGTAGAGTTGTATATACCGGAATATATTAAACCGTTTTTTCTAGTTTCTTCAGCGTATGGTTCGTTTAATACAGCAGAAGCTCTAGCACCGTTAGTAATCTGCATTTGATTAAAATCATCTCTAATTCTATTAGATTCAATACCATTCCCAAAGCTAAAACAATTATACCAGCTTAAACCATAATCAATACCTGATGGTATTTTAGTTTGAACAATAAAATTATCTGTAAGATTTATAGTTTGAGGAATTGTAGAGTCTATAGCTCGCAATATAGTATAGCTACCATCATCTCTAATACATCGCAATAAACAAGATGTACCACTAAATCCCAACGGGTCTGGAGTAGCGTAATCTATTATATTACCACTAGAATCAAATTGATTAAAACCAGTTGTGTTAAGAATATGTCTACCATCACCGCTATCTGACCAACCAGTTATAAATACTTCTGATATTGATATTTGACCATCTAAAGCTTCTGGTTTACCTATTACTTCTACCTTACAACCTATAGGAGCATACAATTCTCTTGTTTTATCTGTTAATCTTACGGGTATAGCGTTACTAGCTTCGTAATAAACTTCTAAATTTTTGTTTTCTCTAGGTTCTGTTTCCCATATAGCTGGATTATTAGAAACTTTACCTCTAACTATTCCAGGAGCATAATTTAAAAATTGTATTTCATTAGTAGTATTAGCAGCCACTATACCGGACCCGCCAGAGTTAGCATCAACAGGATCATAACCATTATTAACAGCCGCGTCTGCGGGGTTTTTATCAAGTTCTATGATATAAACTATACGACGATTATTTGCTTTACCAAAGTTTTCTATTTTTGCTTCTAATGCATCTGTTTTTGCTACTAAATTCCCACTATTGTTTTCTTTAGCTTTGGCCCAAGCAACTGCAGCTTCTTCAACACTATCGCCATTAGGAACTAAATTTAATGTTTCGCTATAGTTTCCTTTTTCTTGCCAAGCACTAGAACTTGTGTATAAAGTTCTTTTAACATAACGTCTTTTCCAAGGAGTATGATTATAAAGATGTTTTTTCTTAACACTTAAAACATTGTAAACCGTGTTGTTAGTGTCTCCTGAAAATTTAAATCTAGCACCTGAAACAAACAACTCATTTAAAAAATTTTGTATTTTACCAGCTGGATCACTATTAATACCTTTTGTAGGATCCCATTGCTCGTCATGTAATTGCTGATAATTAGTGTCATATCCTATGTCTAAAGTAGAGGTATTATTACTAGAACTTTCACAGTCTATTATTTGTGGTGAGTCCCAATCCGGTGTAGTTTTAAACTCCCAACCCTCTGTTTCACCATCTTTTACAGACTTTGTAAACATACCACCACCATGTATACCTTGTAAATAAGCACCTATACAATTAGGACCTTTTATATCCGCGTTCGTAAGATCTAAAGCATCAGGAACTAAATCTTTACCTGGACCTAAAAAAGATAAATGTAAGTAAACTTTACCATCTGTAGAACCATACGTATTATCCGGTTGATATAAACCATAACCAAAAGGATTATTAAAATCGTATGTACCGTTAAAGTCTATCCAGGATTTATACCCATTTATATGTTCAGGTTGAGTAATAACAATACCCTCCATGCTATTTACTATTTTAGTTGGATCAAAAGTACTGTCTTGAGTAAAATCTAAAGAAAAACCATCTCTTATGGTTGGCACACTATTAATCGCGTGTGAACTCCAGTCGGTAGTAGTACCTAAAAGAGCTGTAACATCTGGATGGTTTACGTTTACAGAGGCAGCTGCAGACAAGGTTCCGTTAGACATTTGCCCAAAATAACCAGTATAATAATAACCAACACTAGCATCTTTAGCAAAAGGTAACCATCTATAGGTGGGGCTTATTGCGTTAGGAGATTGTAAATTACCAGTTGTATTATAACCCGTACCAACATTATTTAAACCCGTATAACTATTACCTAGAGAATTTGTTGAGTTTATAGCTGTTGTAAAATCAGGACCATCTGTATTATTACCAACTTGTGGATCAGCTGGTTGACCACTAGGCGTATTTAAATAATAATTATAGTTATTACTAGGATGTACCACAACACCGGTCATCCAATGAAGTTTAACATAGTCAAAATAGTTTTTGTCTATATCTGGACCATAGGTATATCCCATCATTTGAGAGTAAGAACTATGTCCAGATGGTGTAGAATTTAAAGTGTCACTCCAAGAACCAAATATGTATGTACTACCTTGCCCACCAACAGACTGTCCTTTTCTAACATCAACAGCGTATTTAGCTAATCCCATCCCAGGCCTTGCTTGACCCGCTACAAAATACATATTATCAATAAAAAAAGCATCCATTGCACCACCACTAGTAACGTGGTTATATAATTGATTCCAATCAACTTCACTCTTGGTAGCATTAGAATTAGCTAAAACTCTATTACCAACGGTACCAGCGCCTGTACCAGTGTAAGAGTCAGCACCTTCTCCATCCCAGTTTACTATTTTATTTCTTTCATCTCTATCACCACTTTGATCAATTTTATCAAGCCAATATTTAATTTTAGCAGTAGCTGTTGAGGTGTAATTACTAGTTATGTCTTGTACAACCTCTCTAACACCATCAGCTATATAGTCAAACATTATTTTAACAAAAAACCTTCCAGAAAACTGATCTAATTCTTTTTTCTCTTTTCTAAAAACATTTAAAAATATACTGCTATCTATATTATTTGCATTACTAGCGTCTTGAGCTAAAACAGCATCTTCACTAGTAATATTTTTTTGTATTTTTACGTTATAATTATTATTTTGAGTTTTAATGTTTGCAATTCTATATTCTCTAGAATACTCTTTAGTTCCATCACTATTGAGTTTGTACCAAGAAATAAACATGTCTTGAGTTCTAAAACTAATACTATTATTATGACCATCTATAGTTCCAAAAGTACCACCGGCACCAACATTTTTATCGTGAAAATCTGATTGTGAGAAAACTAAAAAATCTTTTTCTTTTACAATACTAAAGTTAGTATCATTAATAACAGTACTTAAATTACCAGTATCGTTAGTTATTGAGGCTATATTTTGAAAATCATAACTAATAGACTCGGGCGCTTCGTTTACAATATCAATTATTTTAAACTTATTATTACTAGGTTCTTGACCTGTGATAGTATCTTTTAATATTTTTTTCAATATTATGTGATCTTCTATATCAATCTTACTTCTATCTGAAGAAAAGAAAGAAATCCAAATATGATTAGGAGGAAGATTTCTATCTTGATCATCTTGTGAAGAAGGTACGTAAGCCTTATCCATTATAAGATTATAATATTCAGTAGAAGTTTCTTTAATGTAAAATTTAAAATAACTAGCCCAATTAGGGTAGTTAGAAGAATAAGATGCTTTTAAATTTAAACTAGAACTAGCGTTATAATTTAAACCGTTTTCTTGCCAAGGAATTGTAACAGCACCACTTGCAGAGGTAAAAACAGGTGTTTCTCTACCATATTCATCACCAAAAATAATACCAACTTGATAATTTCTTAAAGATTTAATGGATTTTAAAGGAGAAAAATCAAAACCAGTATTATTTATTCTCTGTTCATATCCAGCTGTAACGGCTATAGGCAACAACTCGGCTCCATTACTATCTATATCAAGATTATAGTTTTGCGTATAATTAGCATACACGATTCTATTACCAGTTATTTCTTGTGCTAAAGCTCTTTTAGGAACAGTATCAAAAACTCTAATAAATTGATTTTCTGGTAAAGCAGCGTATATATTTTCTGTTATTATACTATATTTACCTTTATACTCAGAAGAAAGAAGACCAGAATTTTCATTATAACCAATTGATTCCCAATAATTATTTGTAGTATCTTTTTTATTTATTTTAGCTATTGAATAAACTACAGGTGAATTTTCTTGTTTATATAATATTTCTACCTCCACAACATCTTTCGGCATATCCGGTGAAATAAAATTATATATTTCAATTTCATCTATTTTATTTACCATAGACGCATTAAAAGGTTCTTTTACACTATAACTATTATCGCTATTATATGTGGTAAAATTATCGTCAGCAAGATATTTATGTGGATTCGTTACGTATTCAGGATTAAAAACAACGTTTGAAAAAGGACCAAACGCAGAATACTCATTGTCTTGATATTTATATCTAATAGAAAATCTAGAAAAAACTTTTTCAAAAAGAGAGTTTTTAGAATTATAATTTGGATCTTCTATTGTTGTAAACTTAGGCACAGCTAGTGGAGCAGAAGTTGGTTTCTTTTTTATTACAGTAATATTTTCTTCTTCAATATTACCTAAGTTTTCACCTAATACTATTAAGTTAGTATGTATTGGACCAGATAGCGCGACAGCTGATTGAAGCGTGCCCTGCCTACAAGTGTCTATGTTTATTTTTTTAGGTTCTCCAAGACCATCTGTCCAAAAAAGTAAATTATCAATTATATTTATACCAGTTATTGTTCTAGTAGGAAACCTAAGAACAGGATTGCTAGTGTTAGCAAAACCGTCTACAAATATAATATTAGTAATATCATCACCGTTTTGAACCACTTGATATTCTAATATTGCATCAACACCTGTTGTTTCATTTTTTATAAACCAATATAATCTATTTGTTTTTTCATCAGCTATACTTCCAACACAAGTAAAATCAGTTGGAATCAAACCTTCCACTCTTACGTTACCAAGTATTGTTTGAGCCGTGCCAATATCAGAATCTTCTGAAGTAGATACGTTAATATTAAGAGCGTCTCTATATTCTCCATTAGGCATCAACCTTTCATCAAGATCTTTGTTCATTCGACCTTTTAAAAAAGTATTTTTAATTTCTGGCATTTAATTAATGTTTTATTTGTTTTGACTTACCTCTAAATATTTGAGTTATTTCTTCTAATTTTATATTAGATAATCTAAGTTTCGCCTGTCTAACAGCCGCAAATTTTTCTCTTTTAAATCTACGTGCTAAGTTTTGTCCGTAAGAAGAAGAAGATATTATAGCATAAGATATACTTCTGTACATAGCTTCTTCAGCGAATTTATGTACTTTCATTTCATCTTCTGTTCCTAAACCATCGCTAATATATTTTAAAATAATTGTTTTGTCTGCTAAAGGAGATGAAAAGTTTATTAAACCTTTTAATTCGTCTATATAAAAACTACCATTAATCTGAGCGTATTGCGGATCTAAACCGTATCTTTCACCTTCGTTAGGCCAGTATATGTGGTTTTCATAATCTTGATAATCGTTTATATTGTTTTCAGCAGGTTTATGTGATTTAAAATTAGTCCAAGTAGTAGAATCTCCTTCTGTTTGCAAAGCATCTGAAAGAGCATCACAAGTTATAACTACATTATCTACTTTGTTTTGACTTAGAGCAGCTGTAGTACTTGTAAAGTCTTCTACAAAACTTGTTATCAAAACATATACAGTGTTTAAACCTCCAACGTTTACACCTGTTAAAGTTTTAGTTGAAGAAGTTTCTAAGCCGTCGTTAAAAGTTAATAAAGCACGATCACCATCATTTGTAAACATGTCAAATATAAAGTCTCTATTGTTTAACGAAGGACCTGTTGCTTTATTAGGATTTGTTACTTGAAAATTATAACCTGGAAAACTAAATCTACTAATACCAACTCTTATTGTTCCTACACCTTTACCCGTAGCTGAAGCCGCAGAAATACCATCAGCTGATAAATCTAAAGTATCAATATTTGTAACATCTACTTCTTGCCACACAGCGTAAGCCCTACTAGTTTTGTTAGAAGTACCAGGGATAGGTGCGTTACTGTTATGTTCAAAAAGTAGTTGTTCAGAAGTAATATTTACTTTATCAGGAGAAACTGAAGCTGATTTAGTCCAATCAGTACCACTACTTGATAAAGAAGAACTGTCTGCAAAATCACTATTTTTAACTAACGTTGATGACTTGTAAGTAAAGTCATAAGTCCCGTCTTCTTCTTGAGCTATGTTAAAAGGATTAGAAGTTTTAGATGTTGGATATAAAACATGTTCGATACCAGAGCTATCACTAAACGATAACTTAACATAATTAACATAGTCTTGTGGTAGTATCATTGTTAAACTAGGTGGTAGCGTTATTTCTTGAGATTTTATAGATTTAAAAGTATCAAATGATAATTCTTGCATTGCCCGTTGTGCGTGAAAAGCTACATCTAACCTACTAGCTTTTTGTATTGCTTTTCCTTCACCAACGTAAACAACCATAAATTGATTTATTATATCTTTTAATGAAGTAAATTGATAATTACCATAATCAGAGCCTTGATAATAATCTCTTTGAGTAGTGTTTAATAATGCCATTTATTATTGTTTTTCTAATTGAATATTTTTTACTTCTTCCGCTGTTGCTGCTTGTACTAAAGGATTATCTTTTAATAATACTCCAGCAAATTGTAATATTTTTACAACTAATTTATGTTGTTCAGAAACTACAAGGTTAAAGTCCATATGATCTAAAGCGTTAGGATTATATAAAGGTTTATCATTAACAACCACATAAGTCCAGTTAACTCTAAGCGGTCTAGTAATTATATAGGCTTGATATTCTCCAACGGGTGATTGTGGTATAAATTTTATTTGATCAGCTTCAACATAATATATAGGTCTTTCTTTTGTTGCTTTTGTTAGTGGAGAGTTCTGTGTTCGTATAACCTCAAAAGCATCTACTTCTTCAACAACTGTACCCTCACCAATATTAGTTCCCTTGTCATATACTTCGGCTAATCTATAAAAACCTGCCTCGGTTGATAAAGTGTGGCCGTCACTAACTGGAATAGAAATTTTAAAAGGATATATTTTATCTTCAATTAAATTAACTTTGCTATTATAATCGTTATTAAAAGGTAATCTTTTTGCAACATCTAAATCATAAAAATATTGTTCAAATATAGATTGTTGCGCTTGATTAGCAAACAGATTAAACTCTTGTGGTGTTATATAACCTCTTTGTTCTTTATTAGCTATAGCTAAAACAGTTTGATATACTTCGTTTACACTTATCATAATAGTTTTGTTTTGTAG
>TARA_R110002020_G_scaffold87892_6_pt1 | contig 16692 bp, 11 predicted proteins | sample TARA_R110002020 | Tara Oceans TARA_R110002020 (sample SAMEA4396489) | marine metagenome | biome: Westerlies Biome; feature: [MES] marine water layer (ENVO:01000295) within the mesopelagic zone...; material: water (ENVO:00002006), including particulate matter (ENVO:01000060) such... | reverse complement strand
GCGTGTGCTACCGTTTGAATTGCTGGTTGATGACATAGAGTGCAAAACAGAATCCCCGCGCTCGATGTACCAAATCAAAGACCTAGAGCGGAACGTGGTCATTGAATCGTTCCCTGCACACAAGAAGACCATCCTAAACGCGGAGTACAAGTCCTTCGACACTTCGGGCACCCACACGCAGTTCATCGGTGACATGATCACCGTGGTAGAAGCGTGGCACCTACCATCCGGCGATGGAGCGACTGACGGCAAGCACTTGATCGCCTGTAGCAACGGGGCTCTTATCGTGGAGCGATACACGCGGGATACTTTCCCGTTTAGCTTCTTCCGTTGGAAAAAGCCCTCCATCGGGTTTTGGGGAAGAGGCGTTGCGGAAGAGCTGCAATCGCTCCAGGTGCATATCAATCAGACCGCAATCAAGATCCAAGAGCATATGGACCGCAGCAGCGGTCAGATGTGGATCAAGAAAGGCTCCGGCGTAGGAAAAGGAGCAGTCAACAACGCAGTATGGCCGATCCACACGTATCGCGACCAACCCCCGACGATGATGACCCCGAGTCCCATCAACCCCGCGTTTCTGCAATGGTTGGAGTTCCTCTACGCAAAAGCGTTTGAGCAGATAGGTATGTCGCAGATGGCGGCAACCTCGATTAAACCGGCAGGTTTGAACTCGGGAGAATCGTTACGGGTTTACCACGACGTGGGCAGTGCGCGGTTTACGGACGTAGGTATCTCGTTTGAAAACTTCCACCTCGATGTTTGCAAACAAATGGCGAGCGTTGCATCCGAAATCGTCGCTGATGGCGGCAAGAGCCTCCGTGTGCTCGCTGATGGGGACAACGGAATAAAAGAAATCGACTTCAAGTCAATCTCGATCGACAAGACAAAGTACCAACTTCAAGGTGCCCCGGTGAACTTTTTGTCGGGAACCCCTGCTGGGAAAATCGCTTCCCTTCGCGACCTAGCGCAGATCGACCCGTCCATAGCTCGCCAAGCGATGCCTGGGCTGGGCATCCCTGACCTAGACAAGATCCGGGACCTGACTAACGCACCTCGAAACATTGTCGACAAGTACGTCCAGCTAATCCTGGACAAGGGGGAGTTCTTGCCCCCTGACCCCATCATGGACCTCGACACGGCGCGTAGGCAGGCAACCTTACATCTGCAACTCGCAATCATCGAAAACACTCCAGAGGACCGCGTAGAGCTTCTGCGGCTATGGATCACCAAGATCGACGAACTGCAAGAATTAGCCGAACGTCCCCCCGAAGGGGCAATGCAGCCGGGAATGGAGGGACCACCGCAGGGACCACCACAAGGAGCCGCGCCAGAAGAAGCAATGGACCCCGCAATGCTTCAGCAATTAGCGATGTTAGACCCTAACCAACAACCTATGTAGGAGACAGAATGTCCGAAGAAGTAGCAGAACAAGCACCTCAAGAGCCAATCGAGGAAATGCCCGCAGCAGAGGAGCCGACACCCGTGGAGGAGCCGACACCCGTAGACCGTTCGTGGGCAGCGGTTAAAGCTCGTGAGAAACAGTTCCTAGAGAGCAAACGGAAGTTCGAGACAGAACGCTCGGAGTTCGAGAAGGCGCGAGGTCATGCGGGGAACGGGAACGGTAAGGATTATAGCGGGTTTATTGACCCCTCCACATTCAAAGACAACCCGCTCAAAGTCCTAGAAGCGCATGGGTTTGACCTGGAGGACTTGCAGAACCGGGTGCTCAACGATGGTGCTCCATCGCCGCAGGAGCTGATTAGGCGCACAGCCTCGACAAGCACAACGCAGATCGAGGAAATGAAGAAAGAAATCGAGCAACTGCGCGAAGAATCAATGACGCAGAAAAACCAAAGGCTCGTAGAGGACTACCAGGGAAACATTCGCTCGACGCTAAAAGACGACAAGTTTGCACTCTTAAATGCCTATCCGCAGGCTGAAAACATGGTCTTCAATCTAGCGAGCGCCTTTGCGAGCGAAAACAACGAGATATTGACCGCCGAAGACGCGGCTGTTAGGATCCAAGGAGAGCTTGAAGAGCAGCTAAGGGACCTAGCGAAAAATCCCGCAGTTCAAAAAGCTCTGGGCTTGGCGGTAACACCAGAAGAGCAGCCGACCCAGAAAAGCCAACAGGCACCAAGCAGCAGTGGCCAAACATTGAAAAACACAATGTCCGCTTCACCGGCCCCTCCAGGAGAGGAAACAGCCGCGAGAAGTGAGTACGAATCACTGCTCCGCATTCGTGACAGATTGCGAGCTAATGTAGGAGATTAGCAATGGCTGTTGATATGGCCTCTTTCGACTCGGCGTTGAAAGAGATTTATAAAGAAACGAATTACAACAATGTAACGATGATGAAACGCCCACTACTGGCGCTTCTTCCCAAGTTCAAAATGTTCGGTGGTCGGCTAATGCCGATCCCAACCCAATACGCAGATCCACAGAATCAATCGGCGTCGTTTGACCGTGCTATCGAGAGTGGGGCGGCGGGTGCGGGTTCGGATCAGATCGGTATCAGTGCGTTTCAGCTAACTCGTGTTTCCAGTTACGGCATCTGTCAAATTGGCACTGAGGTAGCAGAAGCATCGGAGAAGGATGAAATGGCCTTCTTGACTGCTCTGAAGGCAGCGATCGATGGCACGGTGAACAGTCTGTCCAACAGGCTCGAAACTCAATTGTTCCGTGAAGGGACGGGCTCTATCGGTACATGTGGAGGCGGCGAAGCAACTGTGACGTTCACGTTGTCAGAAACCTCTGACGTAGCCAACTTTGAAGTAGGTATGCGGATTGTGGCATCGGCGGGTGTCGCCAGTGGAGCATCCGGTCAGGCGCTAATCGGTCTAGCAGCCGGTATCCCGGTTACAGGAGTTAACCGAACGACTGGTGGGATCACAAAAGGGCCTGGAGCATGGAATGCTGTGGGGGAATTTACCGCAGCGTTTACAAGCCCTGCGGCTGGTCCTCCTGCGACTTTCGCTGCCCATCTTTACCCAGTAGGTGATGCTGCGGCAGGCGGGGACAATGTTTGCGTCAGCGGTCTAGGGGCTTGGTTGCCAGAAACAGCTCCTGCGGCTGGTGCTGGTAATGAGTTTTTTGGAGTTGACCGAGCTGTTGATTCACGGCTTTACGGACAATCATTCACTCCTGGTGCTGTACCGATTGAAGACGCATTGATTGATGCGGCATCGTTATCGGAACGTGTTGGTGGTTCACCTGATCTAGTCATGCTGCACCACGTCAGGATGCGTGAGTTGGTGAAAAACCTGCACAACAGTCAACAGTATGACACCGTGAATGCGGTTACGCATAAAGGGGTGGTCGCTGACATCGGTTTCCGGTCTGTGAACGTTCAAACCGGCGATGGCAAAATTGACGTTGTTTCGGCGTCTCGCTGTCCTGAAAACACCGCATGGTTGTTGCAGAAAGACACATGGCTTCTTGCAACGCTCGGTGAAGAGATTGTTGAGCTGCAAGACCTTGATGGGATGAAGATTCAGCGTGTTTACAATGCTGATGCTGTTCAAGCCCGTTTCAGGTTTCGCGGCAACTTGGCAAACAAGGGTCCTATCTACAACGTTAGGATCAACTTCTAACAGTACAAGGTTCACGTCATGGCTAACCAGGTGACTCTAGCGACATTGAAAGCAAGGGCGCTTGATTACGCAGACATGACCGACTCAGGGTTCCCCGTGGTCGATCGGTTGGTAGACTATATCAACTCTTCGGCTTCGGGGATCTGGGACATCCTTGTTGATTCTTACGAGGATTATTTTCTCGAACAAGCAGACATCAATCTAACCCCGCCAGCGGAGGGGTACGACCTTCCTGCCGACTTCTACAAGTGCCTCAAGGTATTCTACAAGGCGACAGACAACAGACGCTTCAAGATAAGAAAGTTTGACCTTAACGACATCAACGCGGCCCTGATTAAGCCGTTTAGCGGCGGGGTGGTCGAACTTTGGTATGTGCCGCAGATGGAGTTGCTGGTCCATGACGCGGACACGATTGGTTCGCGCATTCCCCCTATCGTGAAAGGGTGGGAAGACGCCATCGCCCTCGACGCAGCGATAAAATTGCTCATACGAGAAGAATCAGACCCTTCTGCATTGATGCGTGAAAAGGACATGCTCCTGAGCCGCATTATGCAGATGGCCGACCCACGGGACGACGGGGAACCGGACCAGGTTCAGATAACTGGTGCAGTAGCCAACCCTTACGACCTGTATTTCGGCTCGGGGAGTTACAGTTATCGCTACCGAATAATGGGGCAACAGATTAGGTTTCTCCAATATGCGATGGGTGTATAATGGAACCGTGGGTCCGTGTCACGACTGAGGACGAGGTGCTCGAACAGTTGCAGGACAACGCGGAGCCCATTATGCGCCAAGTCGAAAAGGCTTTCTCGCTTGATGGCGTCCTTCTGAAAAAGCAGACAATCAACGGCGTGACATACGTAAATCATGGGTTAGGCCGAGCGCCGAAGGGGTACATCGTTGTGCGCAGAAGGGCGGACGTAACTGTCTTTGATGAACAAGACGGCAACAAGAATCCCGCGAAGACATTGAAGTTGAGCACAGCAGCGTCGGTTGTTGCTGACTTGTGGGTCTTCTAATGGCGTTGCAGAAGCAGATAGTCTCGATGCCCTTGACGGGTGGCCTGGATGAGAAGGCAGGAACAAAGTTCAAGCAGCCGCCTGCGTTGGACGCCTGCGACAATGGGAAGTTCAGCAAAACAGGAACAATCCAGAAGAGGAACGGATTCACGCAGCTACCCAGCAGCTTTGTCCCTGGAGCGGGAACGATCACTTCGGCAGAGCAGTGTGCCAGCTATCAGAACGAACGTCTTCTCTTCGACGGGAACAACGGGTTTTCTCGTGCTGGAAACGGAACGTACATCGACAAGGGTCGCATTACTGGTTGCGTCTTTTCGGATGATTACGTGCAGCGCACGGAGGCGATAACGACAAGCCCAACAGCTTCAGCTCTAGCTAACGGCTATCGAGTCGAATCGTGGGCGGAGATTGACCCGGAAATCACTGCGAACAATATATGGCACGTCTATAGCCGCCTGGTTGATGAAGGTGGAAGAGAAGTAGTTAAGAAGACGCGGATTACTCCAGGCATTGGCTTGTCGGTGCCGAGAGCCCATGCGCAAAACGATGACACTAACTACTTGAACCCAATGGTTCAGTGCGTAGACATCGGCGGCTATCTGTACACCTTATTTTGCGACTGTAACCCTATAGCGGCGAACCTTAATTTTTCAGGCGTAACAGACATTGGTGGCGGCGTGGTTGAAGTGCAGATGACTTCTGCGAACTACTGCGGGTTCCTCGTCAACGATGTTGTGCAGATAACGGGCACTGTCAACTACAACGGGCCGCACACGATCATCCGAACGAACAAGACGGCGAACACTTTTAGGATCAATGCTGCTTTTGTGGCGACAGAAGCGGGAACGGTTGCACCTGAAGACGTTTTCGGTCGGTCCACCAGGGCTGCGGTTTTCGCATCCAGAATCGATACGAACGCAGGAATTGGGACGTTCACAACGTTTGCAACACTTCAAGCAAACCCTGATGGGCCAGCGTTTATTGAGCCAGCGTTCTATGTTAATGCCACTTATCCTTTGTGGAACGTCACCCGTGTCCAGAACGCGCAATTGGCCGATGGTGCAGGGGTGTTTCGATTGAGCGTGGGGCCTGACCCTGGCAAAGTGAGCGCCTATTACCGATTCGATTATTTCGAAGGAGGCACGGGGACTTTTGAAGAATTTCTCGAAAACGACTCCCCAGGTTTTCGTGGATCCCCGACGCCCATTCTCCCCGTAGACCATCAGGCTTATTTTCAGGCAGAGCTTGTTTCGCACAGTGCGACAGAGCGCAGTTTGAGCCATATCGCTTGCAGAGCCGTGAACATCCCCGGCGGTAACGAGTACGTGCTCGTTGCAGCAACGTTCCTCGACTCGGCAACAAGCACAAAGCCTGAAGTGCGCGTAATGATGTACAACGCGAACTTAACGAAAGTGATAGCTACAACAGCCCTTGGCGTAGCGGAACGAGTTTTAGGCTCTGGCGGCTGGGGTGTCCCCCCCGCAGGAGGCGACATCCCTTTTGTTTATACCGGCGTTTCCACCGACTCAGCACCGGCAGGCAGTCCAGACACGGGTCAGGCGGCCAAGCATGAAATTCACAAGCTGGTGATTAGTGCCGCAGGGGTGGTGGCGGACCAAGAAGTCTTGCGAGAATACTCAACGGTAACGACGGACATCTTCCGATACAACGGGAAGGACTATTTTGGGGCGTCTTACGCAGTAACCCGCAATGGCCAGTTTTATGCGGCAGGTGCGGCGGGCAGTGGGTTTCAGCCGGTGAACTTCAATTCATCGATTAACGTAATCTCAGACTTCGACGGGCACGTCATTGCAGGGGCAGGGACGGGCCTGGTGGGAAACTGCATCTCCACTGATTGGCTCTTCAACGGGACGCAAGACCGGACATTATTTTGGAACGTGGCTCGCGTGTTGTCTCCAATGGACGGACGATATTATTTCGGCAGTTCCAAGATAGGAGGAGTCGGCAGGGGTGGAAACACACCGGTAGACCAAAACAGGGCAGTGTTTAACCCGAGTCTAGCTACGATGGACTTCCTTGGGAAAAGGAAGCTACCTTGGGCGGAAGCATCGGGGAGTCTGTTTTTGGCTAGCGGCTTGTTATGGGAATATGGGGGGGACTCTTTTAAGGAAAACGGGTTCCTCACCTACCCGCAGGCTAAGGACTTCACTGCGCTGACTACTGGCGGTGCGTTATCGAACGGGACGTACACTTACCAGTTCGTTTACGAATGGACCTCTCTAAAGGGTGGCGTCCAAAGGTCGTATCCTTCGGAGCCTATTAATGTGACGTACAATGATGCGACTGTCCCTCCGAGCACGACGCAAAGAGGACTGTTTGCTGTATATCGACCAATTTGGTCCCAAAAGCGTGAGTCCAACGGTTTGGCCAACCCTCGATTAGTGATGTATCGGTCAGGAGAGGTCTTAAGCGGCGACACAACGATGTACCGCGTCGGTGACGTAGAGATCTTAATGGAATCGTCCGACGAGTTTTCCCTCATATTGGACCAAGCGATCAACGAAGCCGGGGCGCAGGACAATGAGCAAATTTATTCGACGGGTGACGTTGGTGACGTTTTTGGGAACATTGCTCCACCGTGTTCCACCGACATCGTACGGCATAAGAACCGCTTGTTTCTAGCTATGGCTGATGGCTCGGTTTGGTTTTCGAAGACGATGGTGCCGACGCGAGGAGTGGAATTTAGTGACCTACAAGTAAAGCCCGTGGAGAACTACACGGGAACGATTTCGGCAATAGGCGCATTGCGCGATTATTTGGTAATCATAACGACCGAGAACGCTTATTTGATGGGCGGGGAAGGTCCCAATGACGCAGGGGCTGGGACTGACTTTTCGGTCCCCACGATTTTCTCCCGTGATTCTGGCGCGGCGTTTGGGTGTATGCGGGTGAACAGCCCTATTGGGTTTATCTATAATGCGCATGGTGGGATCTACCAAGTAAGTCCCTCAATGGCCGTGCAGTGGATTGGTTCACCGGTAGAAGACAGCGTTGCTAACTTTCCTCCTGTAAGGGCTGCGGTGAACGACTCAGAAGGGGAGATCTATTTTGGGAATGACGACCCCACTTATGGGTTTCTCGTTTATAACTACGTGTTCAGCACATGGGCCAAGTGGCAGCCACGGGGTCCTGCGTTCAACGCAAACATCGCCTGCAAGGGGATGATGGTTCACGACAAGGTTCTGCACCTTGCACTTCCTTCGGGGAACTTGTTGGAGCAGAACGACGGGTATGACGACATAGGGCTTTTGGGAGGCTGGACGTATTCCATGACCATTACAACCCCTTGGCTCCGAGCCGAGCAATTCTTGCACATGGGGCGTTTTTATAGGGTGCTGCTCAGCGGTGATTACGTTTCTGACCACACGTTGAATGTGTCGGTGTTTAGCGACTATGACGAGAGCATCCTTGACGCGCAAAGCAAAGCAGTCACGCTGGCGAATGCACGGCCTTACATCTTCAGGAAGCATGTGAAAAATCAAAAAACGCGGTCTATCAAGATCTCTGTTTCGGACACACCACAGGGCGGCAACTTTGGCAGCTACACCCTTGATGGTATAGCTGTGGAATACGGAAAGAGAACAGGAACGATGGTCACAGGCACGGCAAAGACCTTGGAGGGTTAGATGGAAGAACTATACGAAGAATACGCTTCGCCACGGGGTGGCTACGGGTATCGACCAACCTGGGAAGCTGCGGCTGAAGAGGCGAGTGCAGGCATTAGAGCGCAGCGGGACGACGACTTACGCGAAGCTATGACTGGGTATCGAGAAATGGAGTCCCCTATAGGGATTATGGGAAGGCAGGGGATGGCTGCTCTCGCTAGAGGGGCTCAGACTCAAGGACAAATGGACTCGCCGGGTAGCATTGCTTCGTCGCTGGGGCGTCTTACACCGCAGCAGCTACAGGTGCTGGGGCAGGTAGGGTCGCAGCAGGGGGTTTTTGAAGGTGCGCGAGATAGGGCAATGGCAGGGATGCACGGAGGCTTAAGGCAGGCCGCGTTCCAGCAGGCGGACTTCGAGGCACGGCAAAGAGCGGAGAGAGCATCGGCCTTAGCTGATGCTTGGCTTCGTGAGCGAGGTGCGGAGGATGCCAATACGAGAGCACTCATAGGAAGCGGTGGGGCAGCCTTGGCCGTTGGCGCTGGTTATCTGGGCGAACATGGATTCCCCGAACCCGCAAAACCTAAACCTATAGAGTACAAGCTCTAAGAGGAGAAGCGCGTGACACAATGGACAACCGTATCGCCTGACGACCAAAATTTCAGGGTAAAAGAGAATCTCTTTGTCGACCCGAATGACCCCGAGTACGACAGGTTTGCTAGAGAAAGAGCGGACGAACAGGCTTATATCGAGTCCCTTGTTTCGGGGGTGCGACAAGACCCTGCGGTAGTGCAAGCCGAGCAAATGGCGGCGTTGGCGTCAAGACAGGGGCAAGGGGCGGTACGGTCTGCTCCACTATTAAGTGCGGCTACCGCAGGCAGGATGCGTCAGGGAATGGGGCAGGGTATAAGTAGACAAGCTCCTGCCATCATTGAAGCACAAAGGTTACAGAGCGAGAACCAGCGCCGAGGGCTCCAAATGCAGACAGCTATGAATGCAAGGAACGACGAGATTCGCAGGCTACAAATGCAGAAGCACGGATTGCAGCAACAAGCCCTCCTCGAAGGAGGCGTCAAGAGTCAGCAAGACGAACTAGGGTTCAGCACAGATGACTTAATCAACATAGGTAGCCAAGTAGGGATGGCAGCACTCAGAGCTAAACTAGGGATGGCATAATTCATGGGATACTCAAAGATAACCTTATCGGCACTTTACTCCGAGAACTCTAATTACCACGCTCCTGTGGCCGAGGTTGCCCCTACGGAGCAGATTGGTACGCCTACGTCGTATTATCACCAACGGATGGTTGTGCCCCCAGGCAGGGCCGATACGCCCGGAGCTGTGCTTGACCTGAGTGCGAACTACCTGAACCTCGCTGCTCCTACCGCGATTATGATAGCGAACAAAGACGCAGCGACAACCTTGACCGTCGAGTATTGGGCTAAGCTTAACGACCTCCCCCACCCTGCGGCGGGGATAACTTGGACGGCAGCGGGCACCGAAGGAATTATTGAGGACCTAACGGCGGGGGGAACGTTATTTGAAGATGTCCACATAGGAGATGTTGTTTTTTCAGCTAACGCGGGAAATGCGGAGAATAGGAAGTTTTACCTGGTCAAAGAGCTGCCGCAGGGAGGAGCAGCAAACGATTGGCCTAAACGAGTAATTGTCAGCCTGTACGGAACGAGCATGGTGTCCCAGGTGGCCGACGACACTGCTAGTTTCGTTCACGGAAACAGATGCACGGCTAAAGTACCGCCAGGGAGTTCAATGTACATCCCAGGCGGAACTATGGACGTGGACTTGCGAACGATCACCGGCACATCAACCCTCGACACGCAATACAACGAAATTCAGTTATACGGCGATGACGCTACGGCTGTTGCTGAAATCTTCATGGTAGGCGCTTGATATGGCTGTAGACCCCAACAATCCGTTCCCGCTCCAGTACCAACTCTTATCGCCCGAAATTGACCCTATAACGGGGATGTATCACTACCAATATGGCGACAGTATTTTTTCTTCGAGCAATCCTAACCGTGCCGAGGGGGATCTTACTGACTTCGAGAACGACGTCGATATTACAGACTCCTTTCTTGGGAAGGGGTTGTTTCGCGAAGGTGCGGGCCGTACTCCCGTGACTCCGGTTACTCCCACTGCCATCAAGCGTCCGGTTACTCCGGGTGGCTCCGCGACCCCGGTTGTAACTGGGGAGATAACGTCCCCTATAGGGGCCTTCGGTGATGTTGTAGACAAGGCATTAGGCGGCAGCCCCCCTGTAAAAGCAGCGAACACGTCTAACCGCACCTTTAGCGGGTCAACCCCAAACCAGCCCCAAACCACCCAAACCCAGCAACAACCGGGAACGCTTTCACTCCTTAACAACCCCTTTGCGCGACGGGCTGCTCGCGGGTTCAAGAAGATCGGAGAAAAAGAGCAGGAACGCTTCGACGCGCAGGCGTCCGGCATGTTGCAGCTACAGCTAGCACAGGAGCGGCGAGAGGTCAGACGGAAGGAGTTGGAGAGGAATTATAACGAGAAGCAAGAGCAATACGACCTCATGGCTGAGTACGGCAACATGCCGTACGACGAAATCGTGCGTGACCGGGCTACAGCGGCAGACCCAAACGCGCCTCTGGCAGAGAGAGCGGCAGCGAAAAGACGACTGGAGCGGGCAAGGGAGGTAGACAGTGGGCGGGCTTTCGGTAGTGTTTTCTCTAAGATCTTGGCTGCGGTATCTGTTGGGATGGGCGCTTATGGTGCAAAAAACACAGGGCGAAATTTTGCGCTTGAGATATTCAACAAAACAATCGCTGACGACGTAGCCGCGCAAAAGGACATGTTCAACCGAAAGGGTCTAAAAGCCAAGGAAGTTCGCAATTCTTACGCGCATTTCATGCGTGAGTTCGACAACGAAGCTGCGGCGGAAGATGCAGCCATCACTGCAACGACAAACCGCGCCCTGCTAGGGTTGTCTGGTGAAGTAGCGAAAATGCAAAAAGGTGTCGAAGCCGACAAGATGATGGACATCTGGACGACAAAGAAAAACCAAAACATAGCTGCCCAAAACAAGTTAGCTAGGGAGTGGGCTGAGAAGGAATCGATTAATGAAGCGCGAAAAATAACACCTATTCCTGGGCTGAGAAGAGCATCTCCAGAACTACAACAACAAGGCATTGAGATTGAGAAAGGGTGGATCAAACTCGACTCAGCTATTACTGAGATAGAAGCGGCTGCTGGCAACATAGAGAGGGTTTTTAGCAAATACAAAGCTAAAACGTTTGCAGACGTTGTTACTCAAATAGATAATTTGGTTTCTGGCAAATCCCTAAATCCAGAACGCGCCAGTGCGCTTAAAACTGAACTAAGTGGCTATTACGAGGCGTTAGTTAATGGAATTAGAAAAGCAAAAGAGATGGGGGTTCTGCAAAAGTTTGAGCGCAAAGAATTAGATAACACAGTTGATAAGCCTACCGCTTTCGACGCTCTGATGAAAACGAAGTTCGACACTCCTTTAGGCTCTGTGACTTTCGCTAGAGCTTTCGTTCTGCCGATTAAGCAAACGTTATCTGACACGATGGTTAGCATGTCCTCGGGAAGTACACCTTTTTACGTGTTTGATAAGGGCAGGGACCCAAAGACAGGGGCATACCGATTTAAGTACGACCCTGCTGCAATGAAGGAGGAAGCAGAAGCTTTAAGCGCGGGCCTTAGACCAGGTGTTAAGGGACCAAACTAGTATGGCGCAGCTCTTAGACCCACAGACTAGACAGCTTGTTGATGTCCCCGATTTACAAGCCGTGGACCTCATAAACGAGGGAAGCGTACTAGTCCCCGAAGAATACTTCGGGGATGATGGCAGGCTACGGCTTGTCAGAGATGGGGTAGAGATACTTGTCGACGACAACCAGGTCTTAGACTTTCTCACAAACGGATTTAAGTTCCCCGCGTCGACTGCGCTCAGTTACGAGGGGATAGCGGAGCAAGAAAAAGCCGCAAAGTACGAAGACGACATCGCAATGCCGCTACTGGCGGGTGTTGTTAAAAATGTTACGTTCGGTCAAGCTCCGGCAATCGCGAGGCACATGGGGGAACCCGGCGATGCAATGCTCGAAGCGTTGCAGAGAGCCGAGAAATACAGCCCTGGGCTCGTCACAGCGGGCGAAATAGGGTCCATGATTGCCACTTATCCGCTAGCGGGTGGTCCTTTAAAATCTCTGTTCAAAAGTGCCCCTGGTGAAGCTATCCCACGGCTTGCCGCTACCCAGGCGGGTAAGATCGGTGGAGCGATAGGCGAGAAGGTTTTCGGTAAGAAGCTGTTTGAGCAAATAGGACGGTGGGGTGCTGAGGGGGCAGTTGAAGCAGCTAGCTATGCGACGAGGGACGAACTTTATCAGGCTGGATTGCAAGACAAAGAGGTCTTCTCTCAAGAGTTCGTGTCACAGCTCGGCGATAGAGTGGTGGGGGACGTTAAAACAGGAGCAGCCATAAGTGCTGCGTTCCCCGTTATCGGCGGGGCCGCTAAATTAGCAGGAAGGATTGTAGCCCCTGCTCTCAAGGCAACGGTTGAAGCAGTAACGCCTGCGGTATTTCCTGAAGGCGTCAGTCTTTTCAAAGACCCTAAAGCCTTCTTCAAAGGGGTGATGGAAGAAACGTCCCTAGATAAGGTGCTCAATCGCGTTGGGCAAGCAACCAAACTGATGATTCGCGCAGAACGCTCGGGCGACGAAGCTGCCTTCGTCAAAGGGTTCAAGAAGTGGATCGCGGAGAAGAAGAAAGGGGGGGAAAGACTCTTAGAGGGGGAATGGGGAAATGTCATCCCCCGGATAGACAAGTTGAGCACGGAGGTCGGGGAGAAAATTAAAGGATTCTACGTCCGTCTCGACGAACTGCTCGCAAAGGGTGATGTCGACGGCATTGTGGCTGACGACATCGTTAAAGATCTGGAGGCAGCGAAGCTAAACCTAAGCAACACCGCGACAGCGGGGGAGCGAGAGTTCTGGACTACGGCCATCGGCGCGTCTAAACGCGATGCGATTCTCGAAGAGCTTACCCTCATTTCAAAACTTCCTCCCGAAAAACAAGCTGCGGCGCTCAAAAAGTTGGCGGAGGATTCAGGGATTGAGGCTTTCGCAAGCCCCACTGCGGCGCGTAAGGCTGTTGACGAAGAAACAGTAGTGGACGCTGTTAGCCTTCGGACGATCGCTGACGATGAAGCCACAGTCGTAGACGCTGTTGTTGACGAGATAGACTTCGACGCTATCCGAGCAGTAGCGCAGGAACTGAACACTAAAATAATCGACGATGCCTACACCAAGCTCTATCGCCAAGCGAAGGGCAACCGCAAGACGCAGCTTCGGTTCGGGGCTTCGCAGACTTCGAGGAACAGGTATCGAGCAGACGCTAAACTAGGGAGAAAGACTTCGAGCCCTAACGCTGACTGGAACCGCTCTGCTGCGGCGATTTATGGCAAAAAACTGAGCGATGCCGCAGAAGAAGGTATGCGGAAGTCTGACGATTTCAAGGAGTTCCAGCGCCTGAACGAAGAATATGGTTATGTCAAAATTTTGGAGGACATAACGGAGCCCGAACGAGCGCGAGAGATGTTGGGCGACAAGGTATCGCTTACGGAATTGCTTGCGGGGGCTGCCAGCGGGCTTGCTGTCACATCCATGACGGGAATGCCCGCAGGTTTAGCTCCTCTCGTCGGTGGCGTGGGGGTTCTCGCTAACAGATACATGGGGCGGCGGTCTTACGACATGACGATGAGCGCAGCAGAACGTCTAGGGATGTTCTTCGCAAAGCGCGAAATGAAGGCCGCGAGCACTATGTCTAGCCGAATAGGGGGCTTGTTGAAAGCGACCAAGGCCGTGAGAACAGCGGCGATTGTCCTTACGGCAAGAGACATTGACCGATTAACCCCTGCTGTAGGGGAAAAACGGAAGAAATCAGAGTCGAAAAAAGAAGCGTTGGGCAAATTGGCTGACACAGTGCAATACATGAACGACAACCCTGACATCTTAGCCACGAGTTTAGAGCAGGATTTACAGGGTATACAGGCAGTCTCAGAGGAGATTGCGGGATATATAGCAGCTACTGAAGTGCGGAAAATGCAGTTCCTGGCCGAAAAAGCACCAAAGCGTCAGCGCATGATCAATAAAATGCAGCCCGACCTCTACACTTCCCCCGATTGGTCAAACGGAGAGATGTACAGATACGAGAACCTTCTAAGGCTGACCATTTCTCCCATGAACGAAATGTTTAGGCACATGGAGCGAGGGACGCTGACACGAGAGCTTGTCGAAGGACTTGACTATATCTACCCAGGATTGACGAACTTAGCACGGGAGAAGATTGTCGAAGCAACTGCGAAGCTCGAAACACCGACAAGCGCGGCAAAAATGGAACAATTCGCAACACTTCTTAATCGACCATTAGTCGGTTATCAAACTCCGGGGTTTCTTGCTCGTCAGAAAATGCAGTATGCTCAAGATACCGGGGAGGGCGGTGGCGCTCCAGGGTTGCGAAAATCGTCAGCAGCAAAAGGGCAGGCGCAAGTGCTTGCAACCACGAACACGGAATCAGCAAAACAAAACCTGGCAGCAGGTTAATTGAGAGGTCAATACAATGCGTACCATATTTCATTCTCAAACCTATGCAGCAGCGGTGACTGACGCTCATGTCATGGATTTAAAAGTAACTAAGAACCGGCAAATGGTCTTTCATGCCGACATCACGGGTGCAGGAAGCGGCGGCGGCGACATTAAATTCTCCTATGTCTTTGTCGACCCAGTTGGTGGAACAGAGCACGTCGTAGAGTACGACGAAGACACCATCACCGCCGGTACTCTTGCCGTCCGGGTTTATGGTTGGAAGATCGACTTCATGCGCGTGACTTTTACGTCGACAGCGCCGCACAACGGTACATTACGAGTAACGGGAACAACAGCGGAGTAGGGGGATACCATGCCATCGGCAGACAAAAGAATCAGCGGATTATCGGGGAATGCGGTCCAAATTCAAAGTGTGGATGTAAGCACGACTGCACCAACAGCAAACCAAATTCTTAAATACAACTCAGGGCTCAATGAATATGTGCCTGAACTGGACGCCACGTCCGACAATGCTACAAGCTTGCGTGGGGTGGACATCGCAGCCGCTGCGGGGACTCCGCTGGTAGATAACATCCTTAAGTACGACCCTTCGTCAGGGTCCTCCGGCGAGTGGATTCTTGCTGCTGACACAGCAGGAACGGATGCCCAAAGCATTCAATCGGAACCTGTTGACGCAACCACTCCAACTACAGGACAGGTTCTCAAATACACGGGCGTGTCAGGCACTCCTACTGGTAAGTGGGAGCCCGGTGCAGACTCCACCGACACTAATGCCACACAACTGCAAGGACGGACATTGGTGTCAACGGCTCCGAATGACGGGGACGCAATAAAATGGAACGCGAATGCGCCAGGAGGGTCAGGCCCCGGAGAGTGGCAACCCCACCCCGACAACAACTCAACAAATGCAACTGCCATTCAAAACCGCCCTGTTGATGCGAGTGCTCCTGCCGTGAACCAGACTCTTGTTTGGGATAATTCAACCCCCCCCGGAGAGTGGAAAGTTTCTTACGACCCTGGCCTCTACATTGCAGGAAGGGCTGTAAGCAGCGCCATCCCCGGTGGAAACAACATCATCTACTGGAACGGAATCACTAGCGAGTGGGAGTTTATGCTTCCTCCCGGGATTGTCTCAGACGGGGTTAGGTCCTACCTCCTGACCGCAGGGGAGAACCTCGGAGTCGGAACAGGTGCAGCGGGTGCCCTTGCCGGGAAGATTCACGCCTACAATACGGGCGCAGGCGTTGACACTAAGGTTGTAGTGGAGTCGGACGACGGTCACACCGCACTGCACCTCCGTTCTAACTCTGGAGGATCTGCTGTTGCTGGCGACCGCTACGCGCAACTCCAATTTTGGAATGACGGAGCATCGAAGGCCCAACTTCATTACGACCCGGAGGATCTCGAACTTGTCTACGCGCCGGACGGCTCTGCGAACAGCGGCAAAGGAATGGCGATAAAGTCAGATGGGCGAACTGGTTTTCACTTGAATGAGCGCATCTCCAATTTTACGGTGAAAGCAGTAGCGGACACTGACCCGGCAGTTGGGTTGATGCAGCCTGTGCCGAATGAAGCCACACCTGTCCTTGCGACACCAACAGGGACCACGCTAGCCGCGACAACCACCCCTGCCGGTTTTCTCAAGTCGATCGGTGTTGGCGATAAGCTATGCCTTGCATCTGTTCCAGGGACTTACGCAACTGTCCTGGATGTTGTTGACGACAACACGTTGACGCTTGACGCAACCCTGACGGGGACGGCGCAGAAAATTGGGATTCAGAGAGCACTCGCGAGCTTTATCGACCGCTCCAATGACACCGAGTTTATCATCACTGACGACGGG
>TARA_R110002020_G_scaffold187296_1_pt1 | contig 16720 bp, 21 predicted proteins | sample TARA_R110002020 | Tara Oceans TARA_R110002020 (sample SAMEA4396489) | marine metagenome | biome: Westerlies Biome; feature: [MES] marine water layer (ENVO:01000295) within the mesopelagic zone...; material: water (ENVO:00002006), including particulate matter (ENVO:01000060) such... | reverse complement strand
CTTCAATGATTTAGACTATAATTCCTATGACCAGCACGGCTGGGCCAAACCGAATGAGAAAACCCAACAGGTGGACATTGTGGGTCATTCTTGGTTTTTTCACAGGGATTTGCTTTCAGCCTTTTGGAGAGAGACGATTCCGCCCGTCTCACACCTATGTGGTGAAGATATGCATTTTTCCTATGCGATTCAAAAATACATGAATCTCAACACTTACGTTCCACCCCATCCCGAAGAAGACCGTTCTTTGTGGGGCAGCGATCCCGATCTAGCTCGTAAGTTTGGTGTTGATAAAAATGCGATTTCGGTGAATTGTCATCAGGGCGGTCTTTTTAGAACTGTTTTGCGCTATTATCACCACAAGGGTTTTAAATTACAAAATATATGAAAAAAACCCTAGTAGTTTATGGAACTCGCCCTGAATACCTAAAAGTAAAAACTTTAATTGACTTAAGCGAGTCAATCCACAGTCTTTTTGTCAAGCAGCATACTGATATTATTGATTTCGGGAGTTTCAATCACTCTATTCAGATAGACAACTCCTGCGACAACCGACTCAATTCAATATTCGAGCAGGTTTTTTTAAAAGCAGAAAAAATAATCAAGGATTACGACAATATAGTCATACAGGGCGACACAGCCACCGTGGCGGCTATAAGCCTTGCGGCGTATCACTTAAAGAAAAAAATATTTTATATTGAGGCGGGACTAAGAAGTTTCGATTGGGAAAATCCCTTCCCAGAGGAAGGTTATAGACAAATGGTTTCACGCATAGCCACAGTTAACCTCTGCCCAACGGAATTGGCCGCTAAACACCTAAAAGAAGAAAAGGTATTGGGGGAAGTTCATGTGGTGGGTAACACTATTCTTGATACCCTGACACCTTATAAGGATGAGACCAGTTATGGAGATCGCGTTTTGATTACGTTGCACCGCACGGAAAATCTAAAGCTCTTACCCAATTGGTTTAAGGCCATTAACAAGGTGGCAGTGTGCCATCCGTCGCTAGAATTTATTTACCCCGTTCACCCTAATCCAGTTATTACCAAAGAGGCTGAAAAGCTCAAAAATGTGACCCTGTGCGAACCCCTAGAACACCACGATTTTTTAAAAATATTAAAGGATTGCCGTTTTGTTATAAGTGATTCTGGCGGAATTCAAGAGGAAGGTTCTTTTTTAAACAAAAAAATAATCGTTTGCCGAAAAACAACCGAGCGCCCCGAAGGGATAGAGAGCGGTCATCTAATCTTATGTCCAGATCCCGCGAAACTGGAAAAAACAGTGGAAAGAATAGTGGGCAATTGTAATATCAATACTTGCTGCCCTTATGGAGACGGTGAATCTTCAAAAAGGATAAGGGCAATTATTTCCGCATATGAATAAAAATACAATAATTATTGTGGCTTACAATAAGCCAGATTTACTGTATCTTTACTTGGAGCAATTATACTCCGACCCCACAATTGCGGATTACCAGATTCAAATCAATACTGAGAAGGGGTATGATCCAGAACAGGATTATGTTTTATCTTTATACAAAAAGAAAAATCCCGAGGTAGAAATTAAGCAGTTCATCAAGCCAAAGCATCCATCTTGCCCTTTAGCTGGCTATTATAATATTTTATCCTCATACCTGTATGCCGCCGACCAAGAAGATGCTGGCGATTTTGTGATTGTGGGGGAGGAGGACATTATACCCACGAAGGATTACATAAGGTATAACAAATATATATACGACAATTACCTGAAAAAATATCCACGCATTATGGGCGCTGCCCATAAGAGACGACCCGAAGCCGAGCTAGACGGCGACCCAGAACTTCTAATGGGTGACCACCAATGCACCTCCTTATCAGTGATCTCAACCCGAGCTATCGATGAATATTTAAGGCCCGTTTTACAAGACGAGAACCTTTACCATAATCCATTCTTTTTCTATAATTTACATTTTGCATCTTCCCGCATTGCCCCCAATGATCACACTCACCACGACGGTTTGGTCGAAAGAATTATGGATCAACATAAGCTATTTGTTTTAAAACCAGATCAAGCGCGATCTATGCATGTGGGCTTATCGGGGGTTTTTTGCAAAGGGAAGGCTCCCGAGGGAAGCTTAGAAGAGAGGGTGGCTGAATGGCGGGAATTGATTAAAGATGGGGATCGTTTGAGATCACTATCCAACTTACCCGAGGACTTGGTTGTTACCGATCCAGAGGGTCCAGAGTGGAATGAATTAAAACTTGACCTAGATAGAAATCTATGCCAAGCTAGTAGTTGGTGGTATGACACTAATAATGAATTTAAAAAATATATAGAAAATGAAAAAAGTAATACTCACAGGGGCTAATGGGTTTGTCGGTCACCATATTTTAGAGCATTTTATAAGACACACGGATTGGGAAATCTATTGCATCGACAAGCTTAATTATGCGAGTTCGGGCCACGATAGAATTAGGGATATCAATGTTTTTGACGACAAAAGAGTTAAGATCTTTACTAGCGATTTATCTTTAGCATTTCCCGAAGGGCTTATCAAAGAATTGGGCGATATTAATTATATCTTTCATGTAGCCGCAGAATCCCATGTAGACAATTCGATTGATCACCCCGTTCCTTTTATACAAAACAATATTGACTCAACTCTTTTTTTATTGGAGTATGCTAAAAAACTTCCAAATTTGGAGAAATTCATCTATTTTTCTACCGATGAAGTATATGGGTCCGCTCCTGTAGGAATGGCCTACAAGGAGGGTGACCGATTTAACTGTGGAAACCCCTATTCTGCCTCCAAGGCGGCTGCTGAGTGCATTTGTCAAGCTTATAGCAACACTTATCAGATGCCCATCATAACCACCAATACCATGAATGTAATTGGTCAGCGCCAGCACCCTGAGAAATTTGTTCCCAAGGTTATAAAAAAGGTTTTAAATGGGGAAGTTATTACAATTCACAGCAATGCTGAAAAAACAAAAGCTGGGAGTCGATTTTACATTCATGCGAGAAACATTGCTGACGCGCTTCTGCACATTTTAGATAATTGCGACGAGGTTTTAGATAATTATGACGCCTCGAAGGGTAAATTTAATATAGTCGGAGAGAAGGAAACAGACAATTTGGAATTGGCGCAATTGATTGCCGACATACTGGGTAAGGAGCTTAAGTACAAAATGGTTGATTTTCATAGTTCGCGTCCAGGTCATGATTTAAGATATGCCATGGATGGTAAAAAGATGGCGGATTTGGGCTGGACACACCCAATTTTATTCGAAGATTCATTACGTCATACTATAGACTGGACCTTGGCACATCCCAATTGGCTTGAAATTTAATGAAAGATTTCACGGAAGAGTTTGACAAGATTAAGGATTTAATTGTCTCAAACACACCATTTGCCTTCGCTCGATTTTCGGACGGGGAGGTAACGATTTTGCAAAACAATATAGTCGTTTTGGCTGACAATTATTTCATACAGGGAGATTTACATGGAGATGAAACCCGATTTCAAGGGCATTATCTTCCCGAAGAGCAAAAGGCATTTTATCCCGAGGAACATGAATTTTTTCAAAAAAAATTAGTTGAGGCTTTCAAGTTTAGAAAAAAGAATTACTTTAAGGGAATCCCCCCCCAAAACGCTTCTTATGGTGACGTTTCTTGGAAATTTTGCACCGACTTATATGGGGACGGCGATAGCGAACACCTTTCTTTTTGCAATGTAATGATAAACGGTAATTATCATCGTTTCGTTACAGAAATAATTCCCGAATTTACAAAAAAGAAAATAGTGTTGATATGCAATGAAAATGCACAGCTAGATCAGTTGCCGTTCGAGGTGGCAAAGGATTTTCGGTGTGGTACGAATTCCATGATTAATAACTATAATCTGGTTGGAGAAATATCCAAATGGGTCGAAGACTATGATATAACTGAACACACGTTTCTTTTTTCGGCGGCTACTTTGAGCAATTATTTAATTTACCAGTTATATAAAATCGCAGATACCAATCAATACATAGATATCGGGTCGTCCCTTGGTTACCACTTGGGACTGAAGGGCTGCTATTTAAGGGGGTATTTGAATCAATATTGGAACCACGGAGCTTTATCTACAGAAAGAGATATATGGAATTAATAATCACAAGAGCAAAGCCAGATGACTGGGAATTCATCAGGGAGTTAAGAAACTCATCCTCCAGTGGGTTTTTTTCACAAGAAGAAATATCGCAGCAGCAACATGCTGGGTTTATGGAAAAATACGGAAGAAAATATTTCGTAGCTTACAATCGGAAAGAGCAAAGGGTTGGGTTTATTGGTGAGGTTGAGGGGGACATTCGTTTTGCGGTTCCCGTGGCCTTCAGAGGACACAACATTGCTGTCTCTATGTTAAATTTTTTCGAAGGAGAGGCTTCGGATACAGTTTTGTCCGCAAAAGTAAAATCAACCAATTACGCCAGCATCAAAACCTTCCTAAAAGCGGGTTGGGTAAAAGGCTCAGTGGGAAAATGGGTTACGAACGAGGAGTATATCACATTTGAAAAATGAATGATCCACAACAAATAGTAACAATGTTCGAGGAGAACGTGGCGGAATATACGGGCGCAAAATATGCAATAGCTTGTGACAACTGCACCAATGCACTTAAAATGTGTTGTGAATATCTGCAAGTTGATACAGTAACCATCCCTAAGCGGACTTATATTGCAGTTCCTCACGCCATTATTCAAGGGGGCGGAAAGGTGCAGTTTGAGGATCTAGAGTGGAAGGGTATTTACCAACTAAAGCCGTATCCCATCTATGATGCAGCTAAACGCTTTACCTCAAAGATGTATATACCAAAAACCTTAATGTGTTTGTCATTTGGAATTAAAAAATCCTTAAAAATAGGTAAGGGTGGGATGATTTTGACTGACAGTAAGGAAGCTTACGATCACCTCAAGAGAGCTAAATGGCTTGGTAGAAGGGAGGGTGTTTCTTATTTTGAGGACGAACCTGAATTTTTGGGACACAACTCCTACATGACGCCAGAATGGGCAGCAAGAGGAATGATGTTGTTGAACTTTTACCCCCCGCACATGGAAGACCAAGACGAAATTCCCGACTACAGGGACTTAACAACATTTGAAATTTTTAAAAATGAAAACTATAAATATTGAACAGAAAGATCAGTGGAAGGATTTTATTCTTCGTGAAGCACAATATCCCATCCCCCCCTCTTGTCACGGGGGAATTTGCGTTGATGCGGGAACCAATATTGGCGATTTTCCCCTTAATCATGGAAACAGATTTGACAAATATATTTGTTATGACGTATTCCAAGAGAATATCGAGGAGTGCAAAAAAAATACTAAGGATTTGGGCGTTCCCGTGGAAGCTTATCAACGCGCAGTATGGTCCAAAGCGGGAGAAATGGTAGAGGTTTACGCCTATCAACAAGCCTCAAACGGTTTACAACATTTTGGCAATTCGGGAAATGTGGGTTGCGTTCAATCTATGGATGATGGGGGCTATGGTTGGATCAAAGATAATCAAATTGATCTCGTTCAGAGTATTACGGTTGAGGAAATTATAGAAGAATATGGCGAAATAAATTTACTCAAGATAGATGTTGAGGGAAGTGAGTATCCCTTTTTACTGGGCAAGGATCTATCCAAGATAAATTACATTGTGGGTGAGATGCACTTTGACGAGCAAAAAATTGAACTAATTGAATGGTTAAAAAAATTCGATAAGTTTGATCGGCGTTTGTGGAAAAATATATAATAGTTAACATGTCTAATCAGTTCTCCGTTGTCGTAAACACCCACTCGTCGATTCGAGATCTGTGGGGTTTATTTTTTAGTCAATTAGAAAAACATTTGTTGATTCGCAGTGTGGGTAGCCCTATTTCGATTAAAACGACTTATGTGTTTACCGACGACGCAGAGGGACTCCCCACTGAATATCAGGGCGTTCTTTACGATAAAGAAGCAATGTTTAGAACCCAGTATCTAGAGTGCTTGAAAAGCGTTGGTGAAGAGTTCATTCTTTATTTAAATGAAGACTACATTCTTTACGATGACGTTAATTTAGAAAAGCTTGCGGAATATTTAAAGATTTTAAAAGATAATCCCGAGCTTGCATTCATTAGATTTACGCGAGGCCCCAACATAACCGAAAAAAACCTTACCAGTGATTTGTTTTATTTATCACATGAACAGCCATTTTTCTACAGTCAAACCGCAGCAATTTGGCGAAAGAGCGTGTTGCAAAGAGTTCATGAGATAGGTCCAGATACGCATATTGGCGCAAGAGGAATGACAGAGGGGCATTTTGAGGTGGGGGCGAATGAAGTGTGTAGGGAATTAAATTTACGGGGCGTAGTCGCTTATAATGGCGAACCCCTAAGGGGTGGACACCACTATGACTCTTGTATTTTTCCCTATATTGCCTCCGCACTAATACGCGGCAAGTGGAATCTAAAAGAATACCCCAAGGAGCTATTACCCTTACTTCAGGAACATAAAATAAATCCGCAAAAAAGGAGTTGGGTTTAATGAGAATCTACAAGGACTTATCAGTCGAGGTAAATGGAACCAACACCCACTATTTTGATTTATCAGATTTTCAATCTGACGATGAGACTATGGCGCTTTACTATGGATATACTTTTATTTGTAATCAAGCTCACGCCGCCCTGCTTCGCGCCCACCAAAAGAACATATATTTAAATGTGGTTCCTCCCACCGAATTTTGTGGCCCCTATGACATTAACCTAGAGGATAGGTTTGATGAGATTTACTCGATTTGTCCCTTTACTGTTGATTGGCTTAATAAAATTAAAGGCACTGATAAACATAAAAAAATCTGGTATCCCTTTCATTCTAAATACATACCCGAAGATTTCGAAAAGAAATACGATGTATGTTATCACGGGGGAATCCATAGTGATAAATACTCCCAAATGTTACAGATATTAAGGGGCTTTAATTACAGATATATGAGCATGAGTCATGACATTAACCCTATGACACAAGCCCACCTTCCTCTTGCTACAGATTTAGATTTGCCCCATGAAGAAAAAATAAAAAGAATATCGGAATGTAAAATTTCAGTATGCTATAATAATTTTCCCGTTAGGAATTCCGTAGACCTACACTACATCAAGGACCAACCTCAATGGCAAGACAATATTGCATTTAGTCATGTTGATTCTTTAGGCATATTACCGCAGTTAAAATCTCGCTTTATCGAAGGCTCTATATCACAAACCTTAAACTTGGTCGAGAGAGATCCGTGGAACGTCATTGAGCAATGGTATGAGCCAGACAAACACTTCATTTATTTCGATGATAAGAATGACTTGGAAGTAAAAATAAAAACCATTCTTGCGGATTGGTCTTCTTATCGGAAGATTATAGAGGATTCTTACCAGCACTCGCTTGAAAATTATACTTGCGACCATTTAATTAGACACATAGAAGGCAATGAACTGTAAATCTTGCAGCAGCACAAAAAATACCAGTATTTTAGATTTGGGGGATCACCCGTGGTGCAACGATTTCCTTCCGAAAGACAGGGTTGGTAAAGAACAGAAATACCCACTACATCTTGTTCACTGCGATGAGTGCGAACTTCTACAATTAGACTATGTTGTTCCCAAAGAGGTAATGTTCAAAAACCACACCTACGTTTCATCTACTACGGATTCGCTTTCTGAGCATTTTTACGACTTGGCACTCCAAAATAAGACTCAGTTTAATTTGAAGAAGGATGATTTAGTTCTTGATATTGGCGGTAACGATGGAACACAGCTACTTCAATACAAAAAAGTGGGAATAGAAAATGTTTTAAATGTGGAGTCCGCCGATAACATTGCAGAACTTTCCGTGGCGGCAGGTATTCCAACTATAAATGACTTTTTTAATGAAGACTTAATAATTAGAGAAAATTTAGAAGGCAAAGTAAAACTCATCAATGCTTCTGGTGTGTTTTTTCACCTAGAGGAGTTACATAGCGTTATAAGGGGAATCAAAAAAGCCCTCACAGAAGATGGTGTTCTTGTGGTTCAATTTATGTATGCTGGAACGATGGTGGAGAAGTTGAATTTCGATGGCATTTACCACGAACACCTCTGTTTCTATACACTTCAGAGCTTAAGGAACCTACTGGAACCCTATGGCTTAAATATTTTTGATGCGTGTGGGAGCGAGATCCATAGCGGAAGCATTATAGCTAAGATTTCCAAATCTCCGATTTTTGAACAGACGAACACATGCAAATATTGGATCAAAAAAGATAAGAAATATAATAAAAACTCCTTTCTTGAATTCGCAAAAAAAGTAAAAAACAAAAGAAACAACCTTAAGGAATTGCTAAAAACAATAAAATCTAAAGACCCACAAAGCAAAATTTACGCTTACGGCGCTCCAGCAAAGGGCAACACACTGTTGAATTATTTTGGAATTGACAACAACCTAATAGATAAATGTGTCGAGGTTAACGATCTCAAGGTGGGCTTATACCTTCCACAGAGTCATATTCCCATAACGAAAGAATCTAGAACGGATCTTCCCGATTATTATCTATTACTGGCGCATAATTTCGCAGAGGAAATTCTAAAGAAAAATAAACCCTTGATTAATGCTGGCGTTAAGTTTATTATTCCTTTTCCAGAAATCCGAGTAATATGATCATATCAATACCAGAAGAATTAAAGCAAATTCGCATAGATGTTGGATTAGCGGGGGAGGCACCTAATGCTGCTCTATGGTTAAGTGAGACCACTGATAGGTTCGTTATCGGCATTGAGCCTCTACCATATCATTGGAAAATGATAAATAATTTTGAAACCTCAAATTCTAAAAGGCCGTATCCCGATAATTTTAAAATTCTTCAGCTAGAAGAGAATGTTGTTAAACTAAACAGGCAGGTGATATGCGATGTCGGTAATAGATTTTTTCCTATTGAGGCCGCGATAGACGATGTTTCAAAAGTGCAAAAGAAAAAGTTTTACATGATGGATAGGACTGGTGGCGCATCGGGATCTTCCAGTTTACTGGAGCCATCGCTTCATCACCCTCACTTTATAGAAGAGGAAATAGAGGTTGCGGTGCATTCATTGGAGCATGTATTAGATTCTATCGATTGGGACAGATTTGAATACATAGAACACATTAAAACTGATTGTGAGGGAAAGGATTGGGATGTAGTGAAAAGCATCGGCAAATATTTGGACAGGGTGGTGTTTATTACCAGTGAAATGACAAATAATTTACATCACTGGCACGGTTCAGGCGACCCCCGACAGTTTGTGGAGTTTATGCAAAAATCTGGCTTTGGAGTCCTTGGGGTTGGGAATGGCGAAATAGTGTTTTTTAATTTATCGCTTAAACATAAAGTGGAAGAGGATAATCTAGATTTCAATACTCTGGGCCTTTAATAAACAGAAGCTTGTGAAAAAAGTAGGCATAATCCAGTCGAGCTATATCCCATGGAAGGGTTATTTTGATCTAATTAGGTCGGTCGATCTGTTTATTTTTCACGATGATCTCCAGTATACTAAACAGGATTGGAGGAATAGAAACAGAATAAAAACTGAGAATGGGGTTAGCTGGCTTACTATTCCGTGTGGAAAAAACGAAAAACGTTTGATATGTGATGTCGAGTTAAAAGATCCCTCTTGGCAAAGAAAACATTGGAATATTATTAAAGCAAATTACCGCAAGGCGCCATTTTTCAAAGTATATCAGGAATTTTTTGAAGATTTGTATTTAGGTCGGCAGTGGAAGAACTTATCCAAATTAAATCAGTATACAATAAAGTCATTATGCAGAGAATTTTTGGCAATAAAAACCACGTTCGATGATTCAAGAAAATATAATTTGCAGCACAAAAAAAATAGTAGACTGTTGGAATTGTTGGCGAATTTCGACACCAAGGAGTATATTTCAGGCCCAGGAGCAAGGGATTATATTATCGAGGAAACTTTTGATGAGGCCAATATTAAGCTGACTTGGATGGATTATAGCGGCTACCCCGAATATAAGCAATTACACGGCGATTTCGAGAGCAGGGTGAGTATTGTGGATTTATTGTTTAATTGTGGCCCAGATTCGCTACAATACATGAAAAGACTTTAAAATGGACGCATCACGCACATATGGCTTTCAGAAGCAATTGCCCTCGGAGTTCCCCTCTCAGTTGATTTTGGATATTACAGAGGTTTGCAATTTGGGTTGTGTTCATTGCCCACACCCCATATTTAAAAATTCGAATCTCTATGGAAAAAGGTTTTTAGATCCAGAGCTTAACGCGAAAATGGTCAATGAGGTGAGTACAGACGGCAGAGGACATTGCCAATACATTAGGTATACCAGTAATGGCGAGCCGCTCATCCACCCACTTGGATATAAAATGATTCAAGATGCAGTTGACCATTCAAAAACTTTTGTTTGCCTAACAACGAATGGCACCATCATGAAGGAAAAAAAGACCCGACAGCTTCTAGATTCTGGCATTCACATGATAGACATCAGTATTGATGCATATAGGCCCGAAACTTATGCCAAGATAAGAGTGGGCGGTAATTTAGAAATAACAAGAGAAAATGTTTTAAGATTATTGAAATGGGTTCGGCAAGGCGAACTGGACACAAAGGTGGTGGTAAGCTTTGTTGAGCAGCCAAACAATACAAATGAGGTTGAGGATTTTAGGAGGTTTTGGAAAAACGAAGGGGCAACCAATGTAGTAATAAGGCGCTTGCATTCGGCTTCGGGGGCGGTAGGCAACATAGCGGAAACAATGAGGGAGAAGCAAAAAGACAAGGAAACAAAGCGTTATCCATGTCTTTACCCATGGGAGCGCTTGGTTTTAGACCCAAAGGGGTATTTGGCGTTCTGTCCAACTGACTGGCAATACAAGTCAACCTTTTCCGATTTTAGAAAATATAGCATCGGAGAAGCGTGGCGTGGAGATTTCATGAAAAAACTACGCGAGGCGCACTTAAGGAATAATTTTTCTTGTCACGGATTTTGTGGCCAATGCCCAGATTGGGCCAGCACCCGCTGGCCAAAGCAAGACGGTAGGCGTTATGCTGATCTAGTTGCAGAATTAACAGACGCTTCGGATATTTACTAATATGAAAGTTTATGCATCCCACACACCACGCGCAAAAGCAATTTTTGATCTTTTGTATCAAAGTGCCGAAGGAATACAGGATGTCGAAGTTATTTCATGCCCCTTCGAGGGTAATTCTGATGGAATGTGGGGAGAGACTGGCACGGATGAGTATCAATATTTAATGATACAAAGATGGAATTTGCTTCCCACGATAATCAGGGAGAATATCGGGTCTAACATTGTCTGGCTGGATGTTGACTGCGTATTCAATAGTAATAATAAAACCTTTGCGCCCACAATAAATTCACTATTAGAGCAACACGACTTTGCTTTTCATTACGATTCCAATTCCGCTCTTTCTCGTCATATAAATACAGGAATCATGGCAATTAAGTGTTCCAAAAAAACATTGGCTGTTACGGAAAAATGGATTGATATAATTTTAAATATGACACCTGAGGCAAGGCGCGGCATTGGCTGTCTTGCTCAGTGGAATGATATTTTTTCCAATTATCCCGAGCATGAGGCGACTTATTGTATTTTGCCGCAAGATTTCGGATATAGAACGAGCAATTGTGTTATCTATCACGCTATAGGAGTGCAAGATAAAATAACACACCTTAACGATGCGTTGAATTCTTTCCAACAAGGTTAAGGATGAAGGTTTTAATTACAGGCTCAACTGGATTCCTTGGTCGGCATTTAACCAAACACCTTAAAAAATTAGGATGGGATTTATTTGAGTGCAACACCAAAACCGCTAACTTGATGTGTGATAAAAATTTGCACATTTTTAATAAAATTAAATTTGATTATATCTTTCATTTGGCGGCTCACACCAAGGCGGGCGATTACTGCCTATATCACAAGGGCGAACAGTTTGAGATTAATCAAAGAATTAATTCTAATATTTTAAAATATTGGAGCGATCATCAACCACAGGCGAAAATGATAGCCATGGGAACCAGTTGCTCCTACTCGCCTGACTTGCCGATGACGGAGGAGAATTATTTAAAAGGCGAGCCTGAAGAGGGCCTATATACCTACGCCATGACCAAGAGAATGCTCTTGGTTGGCCTGAAGTCATACGCGGAGCAGTATGGCTTAAAGTGGCTTTACTTCGTGCCTTCTACCCTGTATGGAAGCGACTTTGAAGAGTGGGATAATCATTTCATATTTGATTTTATAAAAAATTGCTATCAAGCCAAACACAATGATAAAAAATTTGTCATATGGGGTGACGGCACCGCTAGACGAGAGTTAATTTATGTAAGCGATGCTTGTAAATTGATGTTAAAATTACTAGACCGCAACAATCAGATTGTCAATTTAGGGGCAGGCCAAGATCACAGCATAAACCAATTTGCCGAATATGTTTGCAAAGCTTTTGATTATAATCCCGAATTGATAGAGCGAGATTTAACTAAATATGTGGGCGTGAAATGTAAATTGCTAGATGTCAGTAAAACTTACAACCCCAAGGAATTGACGCCCCTTAGAGAGGGCTTACAAAAAACAATTAAATGGTACATTGAAAAATCAAAATGAAAGAAAGAAAATATTTACCAACTTTATCAGAATTAATAGATCGGCTTTCAATAGCACAACTGAAGGAGGTTTTTATCTCAGAGCATAAAAAGGAATACTCCCAAGAAATCGCTGATATACTCCATGATATTGACATAGCCCTAGAAAAAGATCAAACATGGCTAGACGCTAAGGCGGTGCGAGCAATAGTCGTTTTAGCCCAAATGAATTTGCACATTTGGCATAATGAATCTAATTATCGTAAAGGCATTAAGGAGGGTAATAGCTTAGAGTTGACGCATGGCTTAAATGGGATTAGAAATACCGCAAAAAATAAAATCCAAGAAGTGGTAGGAGGAAGAAAGGACTACAAGATTGATTGCTTAGCCGCCGAGTTCGAGGATTGGGAAATAAGCTGGGATGAGTAAAATACTGGTAATAGGGGATTCCTGTAAAGACGTTTATATTTATGGCGAGTGCAAGAGGCTTGCGCCCGATTCCCCCGTGCCTGTTTTTGTTCCCCTCCGAGAGAAACATAATGAGGGAATGGCGGCAAACGTTTACAACAATATCGTTTCACTGGGCGGTCACGCTCGCCTAAAAACAAATAAGCTTTGTATTGAGAAAAAGAGGTATGTGGAAAAAAATACCAACCACATGTTCATTAGGGTTGATTCGGGCGAGGAGCGCATAAAACGCATACCAAACCTCTCCGAAGGGCTACTCAAGCCTTACGATTTGGTGGTAATATCTGACTACAACAAAGGGTTTCTGCGTGAGGAGGATATTAAGTTTATTTGTGAAAACCACCCCCTAGTTTTCATAGACACAAAAAAAAGAATAGGTGATTTTTGCAAAGACTGTAGTTTTTTAAAGATAAATAATGACGAATACGAGGCTTCGCAGGAGTTTTTGGAGAGTAATTCATGGTGTTCGGAAAAACTCATTGTGACGGTGAGTAGCAGGGGGTGTTCATTCAAGGATAAACTCTATCCAGTTGAAAAAGTAGAAATAAGGGATTTGTGTGGCGCGGGCGATAGTTTTTTGGCCGCTTTATGCGTTAAATATCTTGAAAGTTCCGATATAGAAAAGAGTATAGTTTTTGCAAATGAGTGCGCCACACAGGTGGTCCAGCAAAAGGGCGTTAATACAATCAAGGGAATATGAAAATACTAATTACAGGAGGCGCGGGATATATTGGAAGCGAAATGGTCGGATTTTTGCTCAAAAAGGGCCACGAAGTCACGGTGGTGGACACTTTGGACTATGGTACCACATCTCTCCTGAGGTATGTCGGTCATCCCAAATTTCATTTTGAAAAAATGGATATCCGCAGAAGAGACCTGCTCAAACCAAAACTAAGGGAAGCCGATCTTATTATTCCTCTTGCGTGTTTGGTGGGGTTTCCACTATGCGAAGACAAGCCAACGGAAGCTATTGAAATTAATTATACCGCCAATGAATGGATAGCGGAAAATAAATCCAAAAATCAAAGGGTCATCTATCCCTGCACTAATTCTGGTTACGGGGTGGGAGGCGTCAATGGTGTATGCACCGAAGAATCTCCCCTCAACCCTATATCCCTATATGGATCTACTAAAGTTAGCGCCGAAAGAGCCTACCAACAAGCCGAGGAGTGTTGCACTCTTAGACTGGCAACCGTTTTTGGGCCTTCCAGCCGACCGCGAACGGATCTATTGGTCAATAATTTTGTTTTAAAAGCTTTAAAAGACAGGGTATTAGTGTTATATGAATGCGAGTTTATGCGAAACTATATTCATATTTGGGACATTTGCCGCGTATACAATTTTATTATAGAGAATTGGGATAAATGTAAAAATGAGACATTTAATATCGGCAACGATGATATTAATATGAACAAGCTCCAATTGGCTGAGAAAATTAGCGAATACTGTCCTGTCGAAATCATAAAAGCCGAATTTACTCAAGATCTTGATAAAAGGGATTATATTGTAAGTAGTCAGAAGATATACAACTTGGGCTTTAAGTGTGAATACGATTTGGATATTGGAATCGAACAATTAATAAAGATGTATAAGCTGATTGATGAACCTTGGTATGGCAACTACTAAAACAATTTTTACAAATGGCTGTTTCGATATCCTTCATCGGGGCCACATAGAGTTATTTAAGTACGCTAAAAGCTTGGGCGATACCCTTATTGTGGGGGTTGATTCAGACGTTAAAGTCAAACGAGATAAGGGGCCAAGCCGCCCCCACAACTCTCTAGCAGATAGAGTCTTAATGCTTAAGGCGGTGAGGTATATAGATGAAGTTTGCACTTTTAATGACACCGAGGAGTTAGAAAACCTTGTGGCGATGGTTTCCCCCAATATTATGGTCATCGGGTCGGATTGGCGTGGAAAAACAGTTATCGGACAAGAATATACCGAAGAATTAAAGTTTTTTGAAAGACTAGGGGGATATTCCACAACAAATATTTTAGAAAAAAATGAAGAATTTTGAAGAAATCAAATTTGTCCCCAAGGGGTGGGGATATGAAAAATGGATAGTAAACAAGCCTGAGTATTGCGGCAAAATTTTATTTTTCGTTAAGGGTAAAAAATGCTCTTGGCATTACCATAAGCTCAAGGATGAGGTATTTTATATAAATCGCGGAAAATTACTGGTTTCTTACAGTTACGAAGATGATCTCTCTAATGCCATCGAAGTCGTTTTGGAGGAGGGGGATAATTTCCATGTCGAGGTGGGAATGAGGCATCAAATGACAGCGCTTGAAGACACGCAAATGTTTGAATTTTCTACCCAACATTTTGATAGTGATAGCTACAGGGTAATCAAGGGGGACTGATATGAAGAAAATAATAGTAACAGGGGTCACGGGGCAGGACGGGAGCCATATGGTCGATTATCTGCTAAAACATACGGAACACACCATCGTGGGTGGAGTTAGGCGCTTAAGTGTGAAAAACCACAAAAACATCGCCCACCTGAAGGATAATCCACGCTTCTTTTTGATTGATTTAGATGTTACGGATGCTCAAAACACGGATCAGGTGATTGCCCAGCATAAGCCTGACTATTTCATTAATTTTGCAGCCAATTCTTTTGTGGGCAGTAGCTGGCAAATGCCCGTGAATCACATGGACACCAACGCTCTGGCCGTCCTGCATCAGTTGGAGGCGCTTTGCAGACACGCCCCACACTGTCGTTATTACAACGCAGGTAGCTCTGAGGAATTTGGGGACGTTATTCGGACTCCACAGGCCGAAGATCACCCGCTACGTCCCAGAAGTCCATATGGAGCTTCTAAATGTGCCGCTAGGCACCTAGTCAAGGTGTATAGGGACTCCTACAGCCTCTATGCCGTGCAGGGGTGGCTCTTCAACCATGAGGGTGTGCGTCGTGGGGAGGAATTCGTCACTAGAAAAATCACAAAGAATGTGGCCCGTATTTTTATGGAGCTTCAGAGAGGAGTGGGGATAACGCCCCTTCAATTGGGCAACTTGGACTCCAAAAGAGATTGGAGTGATGCGGAAGATTTCGTGGACGGCGTATGGAAAATGCTTAATCAGGACGCGCCCCAAGACTATGTGCTTTCTTCCAACGAGACTCATAGCATTAGGGAATTTGTTGTGGAGGCTTTTAATTTTGGGGGATTCCACCGAGAACAGTGCGTTTGGCGCGGTGAAGGGCTGGATGAAAAATACTTTCATGGTGACGATTGCCTTGTGGAAATTAATAAAGATTTTTATCGCCCAGCAGAGGTTGATTTGTTGTTGGGGGATTCGAATCACGCTCGGGAGCAAATGGGATGGAAGCCGAAGTGTAATTTTTTACAACTCGTTAGAAAAATGGTTGACATCGACCTACAGGCGGCTATACTGCCATAGTGGCAAAGTCTAAAGGTCCGAATAAAAGAGAGATCATTTTCCGTTTATTGGAAGTTCCCGATAAAGGAAGGCGACCTTTTTTTGCGAGGGAGATGAAAATGCTCAACGATCTTTGTGAGCGCTATTCGTTAGAGTTTATGAATATTGTAGACTTTGGAAAAAAGTTTGACTCTCTAGCCTATCTCGTTAGCGAGAAGTTGAGAGATGCCTTGGATCAAAAATTC
>TARA_R110002020_G_scaffold79124_2_pt1 | contig 16729 bp, 20 predicted proteins | sample TARA_R110002020 | Tara Oceans TARA_R110002020 (sample SAMEA4396489) | marine metagenome | biome: Westerlies Biome; feature: [MES] marine water layer (ENVO:01000295) within the mesopelagic zone...; material: water (ENVO:00002006), including particulate matter (ENVO:01000060) such... | reverse complement strand
CACTACTCCTACTGGCAGACAGTTTGCATTCCCTAATGTGGAGCGCAGACAAGGAGGAACGATAACACATTTTACTGCTGTCAAAAACTATCCTGTACAGTCTATTTCTACTGACATTGTACAGATGACCCTTCTTATTGTAGAGGAGATCATGAGGCAGAAGCAGCTAAAGAGCCTGATTGTAAACAGTGTTCACGACAGTATTGTTATAGATACATATCCAGATGAACAGGAAAGGGTTAAGGACTGCATTATTGAAGCAGAACAAAGGATTAGAGAACAGTTCCAAACTAAGTTTGAGGTAGACTTTGATATTCCTCTTATCATGGAATGTAAAATGGGAGAAAATTGGATGGAGCTTCAAGAATATTCTTGACAAAAATGATGAAACAAGTATAATGGTTTGATATTTTTTTGCAGAAAGGAAATTATAGAATGGAAACAGAGCTAGTTAATATAGATAACACTAATTATGATCTTGTGGCGGCAGTCATGGGCATTGAAACTACAGGTTCCAAGCCATCAAGGTCAGCAGATGCACTCTCTCGGCTTCGCATCTGGAATAAATCTGTCATGGGAACCATCGACAAGGGTGGCAAGAAACGTCAGATGGAAGTGGTGCCGGGAGGTACGTATAGGATTGATGACGGGAGTGGTACGTTCATGTACTGTGAAAAAATAAACTTCCGCCCATTTCTACAGCGTTTTAGGTACAATCGCTGGTTGCCTTACCAAACGCCAGATCAAAATGGTCGCAAGGGAAAGTATGTCAAGTCTGCTTTCACGCATGATTACAAAGCATTTAGTTCTTCAGATTTAATTGATGAGTCTGGTGGGTTTAATTGTGGTCGTCCTGCTGGTTTTGTAAAAGATTGGCAAGAGCTTCCAGAGGCCACACGAAAACTTATAACATCTGTTAAACGAGTTAGGACTATATTTGGTACAGTTGTTTTGGAAGATGGAGATGCCATTAACGATGCAGGAGAGGCTGTTGAAACAACGAATACTCCTATTCCTGTACTGTGGGAAATCGAAAACAACACTGCTTTCAAGATCATGGGCGAGGCTCTTGCCAAGTATCGTGATGCAGGAAGATTGTTTCCTCAACATCTTATTGAGTTGACTACAGAGGGTGCTCCTATGGCTAATGGTAATATGTTATACCAGCCCATCTATAATGTTCAACTTACAAAAGAAGTAAAGCTTGTTCAGCCTGATGACAATGACATGCTCATGCGGTTTCAAACGTGGGTTAACAGATACAATACCTACATTCAAGAAGCTTACGACAAAAATGCCAACAATAATCCTTTGTCGGAAGAAGAGAGCGAAGTCATTGATGGTTTCATTACAGTAGATAGCGAGTAGCAAATGGAACACCCTGCAGAACTTCTCGTACATTCATACCTTGATGAAGCTCGTCAGGGACTGACTACGATGTCTGAGGAAAATATACAGGGCATAGTAAAGCATGTGGAACAAGCAGTGCGTAAGCAGTTCAAAGCCAAAGAGTCTAGAAAAGACTTTCGCTTACGGGCAAGTAATATAGGTAGAGCATCTTGCCAACTCTGGTTTCAAAAGAATAAACCAGAGGCTGCTATTCCACCGTCCTCTCATTTCTTAGTAAGAATGATGATTGGAGATATTACTGAAGCTGTGTTCAAGGGTATTCTAAAAGAAGCCGGTGCTACATTTGAAGAACCAGAGAGGATAGAAACAGAAATAGCTGGTGAAAAAATTCAAGGAGAATATGACTTAATATTAGATGACAAAGTGGATGATATTAAGTCTACAAGTCCTTGGAGTTACAAAAATAAATGGATTGATGGTCATACTATTGAAAACAGTGATCCTTTTGGTTACATAGGACAACTAACGGTGTACGCAAAAGGAAAAAATGTAGAGCCGGGAGGATGGTGGGTTATAAATCATTCTTCTGGTGAGTTTAAGTACATTAAGTACACCAGTAATGTAAACAAGGTAATGAAAGACTTAGAAAAAACTGTTGAAGCAGTATCAAATAATAATTTCAGTAGGTGTTTTAGCCCAGTAAGAGAAACTTTTTATGGAAAGGAAACAGGACGGTATGTTTTAAGCACAGAGTGTAAGTTTTGTAATTTTAGACATGCTTGTTGGGGCGACAAGCTGGTGGAGGAAACCTCCAAAGTAAGCAAAGCAAAAAATAAGCCCATAGTTAGCTATATATACATGGAGAGAGGAGAGTAGTACATGACTGAAACTAATACAGAACCAAGTATGTTTGATGGTATGTCAGTAGATGAATTACAGGATGCTGTTGAACAGATGTCTGCCGAATTGAAAAGTGCAAAGATTGCATTGCGAGATAAACGGTTGTCTGGTGTAAGGTCGGCTATCGAAGCAAGGCGAGAGGCAGATGCTGATCTCAATGAGGAGTTACGTAAGATTGGTTATCCAACAGGATCACGTAGCTTGTATATTACTGATTCACTTAACTCCAGATACGGCAGAGTTTAACAAATAGTAAACACTTGAGAGGGGGGAATTTCTCCCCCCTATTTTGTAGTGAGGTGTTAACATGAAAGAAATTAAAATCTCTCTAAATATGATTGACAAGGCCCGTTCTAAAGCTGAAGAAATGGGCAAACTACAAAACTCTATTTTAAAGGGAAAGGGAAACATAGCAGGATTTATAGGAGAGCAAATTGCTCTTGAATGTTTGGGAGGTACATGGGACAATACATATTCTCATGATATTGTATTACCTAATGGTAAAAAAGTAGATGTTAAAACAAAACAAACTTCAGTAGCACCTCTTCCAGATTATGATTGTAGCGTAGCAAATTTTAATACCAAACAAGCGTGTGATACTTATGCTTTTGTTAGGGTTAAAAATGATTTTACTGTTGGATGGTATTTGGGTAGTATGAACAAAAAAGAATATTTGGAAAAGGCCATCTTCATGAAAAAGGGAGATGTTGATCCAAGCAATAATTACACCGTAAGAGCAGATTGCTATAATTTAAAAATAAAACAGTTGCATGTATAATAAGGAGGGGTATCGTAAAGCAAGAGCTAGTGGCTTTCGATCTGGTCTAGAGAAAATTATTGCAAAGCAAATCAAACAAGCTAGACATAAAATTCGCTACGAAGCCATGAAAATTAAGTGGGTAGATTTTTCGATACGCTCTTACACACCAGACTTTGTTCTTGATAACGGTATTATACTAGAGGTTAAGGGGTTTTGGTCCACTGCGGATAGAAGAAAACATGCTGAAATAAAAAGTCAACATGAAGAACTAGACATAAGACTTGTGTTTGAAAATAGCAAACGTAAAATAAGAAAAGGATCAAAAACTACATACGGAGATTGGTGTAAAAAGAAAGATATATTATATTGCGATAGAGTTGTTCCCAAAATTTGGTTAAAGGAAAAGCTAATTTTAATGCCGCCCACATTAATTGAAACTAAAGGAAAATTACATGCAGACTATTCATAAACACTTGACTCCCGATGATTTTGTTATTATAGTTAGGCCAGTAAGAGAAGAGGAGGAGGAACTTCTTTTGGAAGAGGGTAGCTGGACAGGAGAGGTACAAGTTTCCATAGTAACAAACGCCAAAGAAACTACATTAACAGAAGTAGAGTTTAACAACATGGTTTTATTGTGTAATTTTGCAGCAGCATCTATTCCTGCTATGGAGGAAAATGCTTTTATTCGTGATCTCATTCAAACGTATGCTCAAAAAAATATGATAATGCCTACGCCAGAAGAAGAAAATGTTCATGTGTTGACCCTTGATACAGATACAGAAGGAAATGCTTAATGGTAAATAAATTAGATGTTGATATGGTAAATAGTCCACCCCATTATAATAAACATGGCATAGAATGTATACAAGCCATACGTGCAGCCCTTACAGATGAAGAATTTAAAGGCTACTGTAAGGGTAATGTGTTGAAGTATACATGGAGAGAGAATTATAAAAATAAAGCAGAGGACTTAAAGAAAGCCGCTTGGTATTTAAACAAGATAGTAGAAAGCTATGATAGTTAAAGCACGAGTAAATATGTTACTAGAAATTAGTTCGGATGAATTTCCTATGCCTGTTGATGGTGATCCCACAGAGGAATTGCAGGACATGATAGAAGAATTAGCGGATCACCTTTACGGCACAAAACTTGTGCGCCTTAATATTAAATGTACTGGAGGACAACTTAATGACTGATTTAATGAGCGACTATCAAAACATTATTGCTATGTCTCGCTATGCGAGGTGGAATGAGGAAGAACAGCGTAGGGAGACTTGGCAGGAAACGGTTACTCGCTTGTTAAATTTCTATAGAGATTATTTAAAGGACAAACATGATTATACTTTATCAAAGGAAATGTATACAGACTTGTATGTAGCTATGGTTACCTTGAAAGTCATGCCTTCCATGAGAGCCATGATGACTGCTGGCCCTGCACTAGAGCGCAATCATATTGCAGCATACAACTGCTCTTACCTGCCGGTGGATAACCCAAGGTCTTTTGATGAATGCCTGTACATTCTTATGCATGGCACTGGTGTAGGGTTCTCTGTAGAACGGCAGTTTGTATCCCAACTACCAAAGGTTCCAGATGAATTTGAAGATAGCGAAACTACGATCATTGTACAGGACAGCAAAGAGGGATGGCATCGTGGTTATAAAGAACTGATTAACATTTTATATGCTGGCATGGTTCCACAATGGGACATGTCTCGTGTTAGACCTGCTGGTTCTAAGCTAAAGACATTTGGTGGTAGAGCAAGTGGTCCTGATCCACTAGATGATTTATTTACATTTACTGTAAACACATTTAAGAAAGCTGCAGGACGGAAATTGTCCAGCATTGAGTGCCACGATCTTATGTGTAAGATTGCAGATGTAGTAGTAGTGGGCGGAGTTCGTAGGTCTGCTTTGATCAGCTTGTCTAATCTTTCTGATGATCGCATGAGACATGCCAAGTCTGGATCATGGTGGGAGACAGAGCCGCATAGAGCACTCTCAAATAACAGTGTGTGTTATACGGAGAAGCCTGACATTGGGACGTTTATGCGTGAGTGGGTGGCTTTACATGAGAGCAAATCGGGTGAGCGGGGAATATTTAATAGACAGTCTGCTCAAGAACATGCTGCTAAGTATGGTCGCAGAGAGAAAAACATAGAGTATGGTACTAATCCCTGTAGTGAGATTATTCTCCGGCCAAAACAGTTTTGTAACCTATCTGAAGTTGTAGTACGGGAAGAAGATACGCCAGAAACATTGGCACGAAAGGTTGAACTAGCTACTATACTAGGTACAATACAGTCCTGCTTTACAGACTTTAAGGGTATTAGTAGGCAGTGGACACGCAACACAGAGGAAGAAAGGCTACTTGGTGTGTCTCTCACAGGCATCATGGACAATAGGCTATTGTCTAATACAACTAAGGATAATCTACCTTCTCTTCTAAGCAACCTAAGACTTACTGCTGTAAGCACAAATAGAAAGTGGGCAAAGCTTTTGGGCATTGAGCCTTCTGCTGCTATCACTTGTGTCAAGCCTTCAGGCACGGTGAGCCAGCTTGTAAATGCAGCTAGTGGCATTCACCCAAGACACAACGACTACTACATTCGCACCATTCGTGCAGACAAGAAAGACCCACTAACACAGTTTTTGATTGATCAGGGCTTTCCTTATGAGGATGCTATGGAGAAGCCTGATAGCATGGCTGTGTTTGCGTTTCCAATGAAGTCACCTTCGGGTGCTATCACAAGAAAAAACATATCTGCAAAAGATCACTTGACTTTGTGGACAATATATGCTAACTATTGGTGTGAACATAAACCATCAATAACTGTGAGTGTAAAAGAAAAGGAGTGGTTGAATGTTGGAAGTTTTGTGTACGATAATTTTGATAGTATGTCTGGTGTAAGTTTTCTGCCCATGACTGAACACACATATAAGCAAGCTCCATATCAAGATTGTACAAAAGAGCAGTACAAAGACTTGCTGGACCGAATGCCTACAGATGTAACTTGGGATGAGTTCAGTGCCTATGAAAAAGAGGACTTGACTGTAGGCTCACAGGAACTTGCTTGTACAGCAGATAGTTGTGAAGTAGTAGACTTTCCATCTGTCATGCCTATGACGGCAGTACAACAATGAAAAATTTTTCTAATGATCATGCTCCAAGAAAACGAATTTTACGAAGGCATAAACCAAAGTACCTGCGGCATAGAAAGAAACTAGGTCCAAAATCAGTGTGGAGAAAAAGATAATGAAACAGATAAAAGATAGACAACCTCCTCTTCGTATTCAGGTTGAAAAAGGATACAAAGCTTTTCATAGAGGCAGAGTAACTAATCCGTATAAAATAGATACAGCTTTTTATAAAGAATGGGAGAGAGGTTTTAATAAAGCCTACTTTGACAACTTGGAAAAAATAAATGCAGCGTGATCAATTGTCTATTGAACAAGAAGCAGAAGAATGGATTAAAAAAAAGGAGGCTGAAAAGCCTCCTGCAAAATTTAAGTTTAGTAAATACAGAATAATACTACTACATTTTTATGTTCTATACTTCTTGGTCTTAGCTGCTATTCTTTTTGGTTGACGCACAAACTGTTTACCCTTTTTAGTACCCTTGCGTTTAGCCTTAGTGGTAGCAGCATATTCTTTTGACGACAGTGCCTTTATTGCCTTTTCAGGTAAATATCTTTCTCCTGTTTTACCAGAGGGTTTACCCGACTTAGTTCTCCATTTTTGTTTTGTCCACTTGGAGAGCTTAGTCGGTTTCTTTTTGCCTTTATATGTACCACCTGCATCCTTGTAGTACTTTACCGCTAACTGCATAGCTCTGGCAGAGTGCTTGCCACCCATTTTAGCTTTTGCTCTGGCTTTAGCAGCAGCCCACTTTTTAGGATCACGTTTAGTGGCCGTTCCCTCTTTAGCCATTTAACACTTCCACCTTCTACGAGCTTGCCTCAAGCGACTGTTAGGATTCTTAGCTGCCTTGGGAAACTTCTTCATCTGTCCAGCAGACCTAGCACAGTAGCTCTTTCTTCTTTTAGCAGCTTTACTACCTGCTTTTACTTTTCCCGTTACAGCAGTTTTTAATTTACTACCGGGATTTTGCCTACGATACTTAGCAACTCCCTTTGCAGTCATTCCAGCACCCGACTTAGTGGGTCTTTTGTGTCCACCTTTAATTGTCATGCCTTTCATGTTTGACTTTTTTCTAGTCGCCATTTGTTTTACCTGCATCTTTTATCTGCTCATTAAGCTCCTCCACAACTTCGTGGCGGGGCTTTTTTCGTTCTGCTCTAGTTAGTCCATAGGCAGCGCGAACAGTTTCGTCATGCTCTATAAAATTAATTTCAAGGACACGAACTCTATCAATAAGTCGAATAACCATTGTCCTAATTTCATTAATCTTTTGACCAAGCTGATCTCTTGTATCTCGTGCTTCTTCATCCAACTCTTCTTTCAACTGGTCAATAGCTTTTACAATATCTTGATGTTCATCATTAAGCTCTTGCTTAAAGCTTCCTGTGATCCACCTAATTAACCACCATAGCGCATAGCCAGCAGCAGCGGCAGTTAAAACAGGTATACCTACAGTTTCAAATAATTTTATAAATACTGGAATACTCATTTATTTGTTTTTAGTGTTTTTCCGATATCATATAATTTTTGCCAATCTTCCCAATTGGTCGGTTTTTTCTCAAACGCAAGCTCTGCTTGTCTTCGTATCGTGCCTGAAAAACTTGAAAATTGTAATTTGAACATATATTCTAGCTGACCCTCTAGTTTTTCTATTTGCTCAGTAGCCTCTGGAGAACTGGCCTGAAGGTCTCTTAGGTTCCTTCCTACTCTGTTTATAACTTCATCATGCACTTGCGTTTTCGTTAGGTCTAGTATATTTAGAAGTCTAAGTTTTTGTATTCTTCCACCTTCAGGAGTTTCAGGAACATCTCTGTAACTTGAACTTGCAAGTATAGGCATTAATCTCTTTTCTGAATATTCATTATAAATATCTTTAGCTATATCATTTAATTCAGGATTTTTTATCTTTGGAAAAGCTCTATATCTTGGTATTCTATGAGTATCCAATGCTCTTTGAATAACATCTTTGGCTCTCTTGGTTCCTCTACCAGTAAGTTGCTTTCTTCCTGAACCCTCTCTAGTCAATTCGCCGGGGATTGTAGCAGATCGTGCGGGTTTTGCAATTCCCTCTGGCCCTTTAACTAGTCCGAATAAATATCCCTCATCAGATATTGGCATAGATCGTGTAGCTGTAGCTATGAATAAATCCATATGATTGACCATTGCCTCTGGATCACGAATAACTTTGTATCGGTCATCCACTAAACCATATATGTCTCTTATTTCACCAAGACCAACACCAAAAGTATTTACATAATTTCCACCAAACTTGGCAATTGTTCTTTTAAAACCAGAAAAATCCTTGTCTCCTATATTGGTGGCTGTATCTCTAGCTAAAGCCTCAACCATATCTAATCCAGTTCCTGTTCTAAAAGTAGAACCAAATATTGCTTTTAAAAATTGTGCTTTGGTATCCGACTCGTCTGTGAAAAAGGCTTGTGTTATACCGTCATCTGCTACTCTTGCCCAATTCTTTCTTGTTTGTTCTCCGATTACTAAAGGAACATCTCCTGAAGGAAGTCCCGTAAGCTCTTGAACTTTTTGATTTCTAAAATTAGAACGAAGAATGAGATCAGCCGCAAACATGTAAGCAGCAAATGGCCCATAAAAGGCTAGTGCATTTTCATATTGTCCTGTATCTTTATCATACCATTCCCACCATTTTGCATCTGGTCCTTGTTGTGCTCGTAATTGAATGGCTCCATACAACATTCCCATACCAGTTAATTGTTTAGCCACTCTTTGTTTTAGAAGAAATCCTTTATTTGCGCCCATTTTTGCGGCTCTAAATGGAACATCTGCTAATCCAATAATGGGAGCATGTGTGTACATAAACTCAACAGAGTTCATAATAAATTTTGGAAAAGGAATTAGCCAAGTGGTCGCGGGGGTACTCATCCTTTGAAGAAAATCACTAACTGCTGTTTTTTCTCCGTTTATTCCTCTATAAGATTTTTGGTAAGTAAATGACATTGCCTCATCCATAGCTTTTGCTATGGTTTGTGTATCAATTGTATTGAACTTACCTTCTCTCATTAAAGTTCTAAGTTTTTTTACTCCAACTAAATTTTGAAGCTCTGTCATAAATATGGCTCGCTTAAATGCATTATCTGAATATGTATTTAATACATTTAATTTTCTTGAAAAGTTGGCAAATCCTGAACCAAGACCTAGAGCGGCTGAAATATCTGCGTTTTGTCTGTAAAGTCTACTAAAAGTTTTTGGCATTTCATCAGCAAATAATAGTCTCAAAGCATTTGCTTCTGACGCATCCCAAGTCATTGACTTGTAAAGTCTTCCTCCTGACAATGCTCGCCTTGCACCCTGTCTTGCAGTTTCTGCCATACCTCTTCCACTTAAAGGCGAAAAAGCTATGTCTAAGATGCCATGTCCCAAATTATCTAAAGAAAACAAAGCTGTTCTGGAAGCAGCATTTGCAGTATTCCTAGCTGTAGTAGCGGTCTGTATGGTCATTAAACCTAAACGTGCTTTATCTATATTTGCAAATAGTTGTCTTACTGCGCCGGGATTTTTTTCAAATAATCTAAGGGCTTCGCCCATGTCTCTATCGCCCAGTTTAAGCTTTTCTAATATTTTATGTTCTTCTGCTAAAGCTCTTAATACTAATCTTTTGCTTTGTCCTCCTATAGCAAGTATTTTACCTGCCTGAGACATTTCAGCCAGAAATACATTTGCAAGTTGATCTTGAGTAAGACCATACTTATTCATGATTTCTACTAACTTATCACCACTAATAGTTTTTACACCTAAATCATCTGCGGATAACTTTTCTCCCTTCTTTGTAATTGTAAGCCCCTTGTGTAGCATTTCAGAGAGCCTTGCTTTAGGATGAAAATCAGAAGCTTTTATTCCTGCTGCTATTAACATTTCTACAGCAGCACCCTTCATACTTGCGATTACATCTTCATTTAAAGTTGCTGTAAAATCGTCCCTTAGAAAATTAGGCATAAATTGTTTTTTGGTTTCTTGTCCTTCTTTAATTTGTTTAGCTAGTCTTTCACTAAGAGGGTCTAAACTTTTTGAAACTTTTTCAAAGAGGTTACGTTCTTCCTGATTTTTACTTCTGCTTAGAGCTATTGCAGCGGTCTTTCCTACTTTTAGTCTTTCTCTACGAGCAGCTAAACCTTCCTGCAAAATTTGCAAAGCCTTTTTTTCGCCAACTGCAGTTCGTGCAGCTATTCCTCCTCCTATTACTACTCCCGGAACAGCCCCAAAAGCAGCACCAGTAAGTGTTCCTCTTGTTATGCTAACATCTTTATATGGCTCAATATCAGTTTCTTTACGAGAAGCGGCAGCAAGTCCTCCTTGTAATCCTCCAATAGCTCCTTCAACTGTTCCCGCTGCCACTGCTCCTTCTAACGCCCTTCTTTTTACAGACTTTCCGGCGAGAGCTTTGGCCGTTTGACCAATTGTTCTTACTGTTCCTGTAGCAACTCCTTTTGAAAAAGCAGCGGTTGCTCCAGACAATCCAAATTTTGCTCCCAACCCTAAACCGGGAACAACACTAAAATAAGTCGAGGGGGCTTTAGCTAGACCCTCTGCATAATCTCCCATTTTTTGCCAAAAACTAGTTGGATTTGACATTGAATCAAAAGTTAAGAAAAGCTTTCCTGCTCTGGTTTTTGTTTCTTCATCTGAACCAGAGACATATTTAAAATCTTTGTAAGCATCTATTTCATTGACGGAAGATTTTCTTCTATGTTCTACAAAAGCCTCATATAATTCTTCATTAGTGTTAAATGTCTCGCCTGTTCTTTCGGACATATATATAGAAGCATCAAAAAGAAAATCTCTATCTTTTAACAGGTCTTCTTTAGATATGTTTTGTCTTGTAAAATATTCAGACATGTTTTTACTCTATTGTGTTGGGCTAAGGGGCAATTCAACACCTTTTTCTTTAAGCAGGTCTACCAGTTCTTTTAACTGTGAAATTGGCAACTCCTCTGCGTTTGTAACTTGATACGAATTTATAGCTTCTATTAGAAGGTCCAAATGTTCCGGTGAATATTGCTCTGGATTTTTGATTCCGGTCATATTTGCTGTAAAAAGGACACTACTATCGTGCTTGTATTTGCTTGTTTCTACTCTCGGAATATCAGATTTGGCTGAACTTTCACTAGAAGATTGTGCTTGTCCTGCGTACAAGTCTTTTAGTAGTTTAATTATAGGCTTAAACTTATCTTGCCCTGTAGGAGAAATCTCAGTCGCCAAAGCACCTGATCTTGAAAAAGCATCTATAATTATGTTTTGATCTTCTAGCGGAATATCTACTCCCCAAGTGTCTTGCTTTAAAATATCTCGAATACTCGTTGGGTCACCTAGATTTATTCGAGATAGGGCTGTTGCCAGTGCTGGCAGTTCAAGTGGTTCTGATCCCGTCATTGTAATAGTGACGGGTGTCGCCGTGGCACCTTCCTGTGGCATTCCTCTTACCTTTAATCCCGCTGCCGCTGCTCCTTCTAAATCCTCTGTGGTTGCTTGAGGATTTTTCGCATAATCTAGTAGAAGTTTAGCCACATCTCTTGCTCCTCTAACAGTCAGAACAGTATTAATTTCAGGTATTCTACTACCTTTAGGGAAACTTATGGCACTTAAATTTTTATTTAAACCCAGTTGATCCTGCAATATTTTAACAGCAATCTGTAGTCTATCCTTTTGATTGGCCCCTTTATCAATTTGTTGTAAGAAAGTTGCTTGCCCAGATCGTTGAGTCACTACATCAGTTAATGCTAACGCATTTTTAGTAAGGATTAATTGAATATCATTCCTAGCTTTGCTATTTGCATCTGCTATGCTCATGTTCGCTTTCATGTTATCTTCTACCATTTGTGTATATTTATCAGCAGAAGCAAATATTGATTGCATAACATCGTTAACCAATTTATCTTTACTTTCAAAACTAGGAATACCCTCCAAATCTATACTTTTTTTCCCGTACTTGCCTGCTCCAAAGTATGCAGTAGCAATTGCTAATCCTGTTCGTCTTGTCGACACGAATGGAAAATTTATTGCAGTCGCTTTTCTATTTCGTTCCTGTTGTTCAATCATTTTGATTACACCCGGAGACATAATGTCGTAAACCTGACTGTACTCTCTCACTGTACTATCTGGCGTAATTCCTTTAAGTCCATAGTATTCCACTAATTGTAAAAAGCGTTCTCCTTGTACTCCTGCATTTTTTAGTTTTGTATTAGCAAATTCTTCATTTTTTACTGCAGCTTCGGCTTCACGCCTAGCTTTATCAAGAGTAATCCCTGCCGTTTCAAATTTCATTTCTAGTGTTTCTCGTTCCATTTCTGCTGCACGAGAGAACGGTACAGCCCTAAATGTCACATCAGAAGGTGCTCCTTTTTCTATATTATCTTCAATAAATCCAAGCCACTCTTCCTCTGATACTCCGGGTGGACGGCTTTTCATAGCTCTTTCTATTGACCTTTGACGAGAAAGATCGCCAGTATAATCAGAAGGAGCAAATCCCATTTTTGCAAATTGCTCTTTTAGATTATTCTTAAATGTGTTTTCTTGTGGCTCATCTAATGTTCCCGGAACTACTTTACCCGCAAGCCTTTCTACTGCTTCATCTATAGATTCCTGAGTTAAGTCTTGAATAACTCTTTGGTCTGATGGGCCAAACGGACCACGAGTGGGATCAGCTTCCATTGGCATACCTTCAGCTTGAACATAATTTCTGAATAAGAGATTTTCTTTACTGGCCGCTTGTTCCTCTCTAAAACCTGCAATCATTGCATCAAAAGATTTCTGATCCTGCCCCGCTAATGCAACAGCAAGTTCTTTATTTTTTACACCCAATATCTGTAGAACTTGTATTCTATCACGATATAATTTATCGTCTTGTTTGCTTTTCTCCCAAGCTTCTCTTCCTGCAGTAATAAGCCTTTCCGCCCCGGCCTCTACATCATTTTGAAAAAGAGCCTCTGCCTCCTTTCCACGAAAAAGTTGACCTGTACCTCCTTGTACAAATCCTCTAAGCGCATCTCCCCATTGAATGCTCATTCTTCTAGTTCCTCTTGTTCTGGTCTTGCCATTAAACCTGCTTGAGCAGCTTCAGCAAAATTTTGTATGTCTTCTTCTTCTATCTGTCTTGCTAATTCTTGAGCTTCTGGTTCTTTAGCTGCTTTTGCCAAAAGTGTTTTAGAAGCACCTGCTTCTAAATCTGTGACGCCATCTTTGTACTCTACTTCTAAAGTATCAGCCATGCCTGTAATTAATTCATACAATGCAGGAGCGATTACAATTCCTATGTCAATACTGTGCAACCCTTCCATAACACCGCCTAATGTAATTATATCAATTAGACTTGCTACGGGGTATCCTAATTCTAGTAGATTAAGTAGTTCTACAGTTCTATTAGGAGCAGTTAAACTGTTTACATAAAAACTTAAAGTTTCTTCAGCAGTAGAATATTTTGGTGGTGTTTCCCAAGGACGATTTCCTTGCTCGGTAGTCAAAGACATTCCCGGAATAGGGGCTTGAAATTGTGCAGTATCTAAACTTTCCATAAGTTATGTCCTTTGTATAGAGGTTGTATCGGGGGCAATAGGTGCTTCAACTTCCTGTGGAAAAGCAGCTTGTGCTCTTCTTTTGTCTGATAATATGTTTCTTATTGCTAAAGCAAGGACAGTTGCAGGATTTTGAGGCTGTTTTTGTCTTGTCATTTGTTCTCCAAAGGCTTTTCTTTTTGCTTCCATCAAACCCATACCTCTAGATCGCCGTGTTTTAGACTCTTGTGCAAGTTGAGCAGTTTCTTTATTAATGTCTGCTGCAATTGCTCTAATTTTTTTACTAACATAACTTGGCAGTCCAGATGTTGCCGCCTTTATTGCTGCATCATCCATACTCATTACATCATCAAAAAAGCGTGGGTCTACCTCAGTAACAGCTTTTGTTTCCGCTGTTGACATTCGAGACATAAGTTCCTTTACACTTCCCCTTTTATCTTCTGGCTTACTCAAAAAGTCTGTAGCGGCTTGTGAAGCAGGGTCCATTCTATCTTTCACATCTTTTAGATAAGATGCTACTGCAGAACTAGTAGCCGGAGGTTTACTGTTAGTTGTCATTCATGATGTCCTTTTAAAAGATTTTTCCAATTAATGCGCTAATACCTGCTGAAGCAAACGGCTTGAATATGTCACTTACAAAGCCTCCCACTGCTGCGCTATTTTGCCTATCTGCCGCAAACTCTTGCAAACTTCTATCATTTTGTGCTTGTGCTTGTACTAATTGCAATGCTTGTATGCGGTCAAGTTCATTTTCTCCACTTCTCCATGCAAACTCCATAACATCTCTATATTCTTGCCAAAGATTAGCATAAGCCGTACTACTAACATCTAAAATATTTTGAGCATTTAACTGATTTTGAAAATTAACAGCAGCAGTATCAGCAGTTGCTATTTCTCTTCGCCACACAGCATTGCTTTGTTCAATAGCTAACTGATTACGAGCATTAAACTGCTCTCTTTGATTTACAATTTCAGAATTAAATCTCTGTAATGCATTTACAGCACCAGCATTAAACTGCGTCATAGCATTTGCTTGAGCAGAATTATTTTGTCCAATTGAAGCAATTAAATTATCATAAAATTGGTCAGACTGTTGCTGACTACGGGCATTTAACTGTCTAGCAGTATTTTCTGCAGCCGTATCTGTAAGCAACGCCTGTACTTGTTGCTGAGAATTAAATACAGAAGTCTGTTGAGCATTACTTAAATTAGCAGAATCTATCTGCAAAAAGTTTTGTGCATTTTGTACTGCAGATTGCTGACGATTATTTAAATTAGCAATATCTAACTGTGAAAGAGCAGCAGCCTGTGCCATTGTCACAGCTTGATTATTATTTAAGTTTGCCAAGTCTACTGTCTGAGTTAGTCTTGAATTTTCTAAAGCAATCTGTTGTTCAGAAGTAAAGTTTCTATTTGCTATATCAGATACAGTAGCTGCATTACGAACACGAGTTTGAAATGCTTGATCAAATTCTAGTTGCATAAATTGTGCTCTATACTGAGCACGAGCCATAGCAGCCTGTTGCCTGTTTGTTAAATTTTGTGTCTCAAAAGCAGCTACAGTACGAGCGTCTAACTGAGCAATGGGCAAAGCCTGTTCGATAGCTGCATCTAAAATAGCCTGTCCAGCTATACTACTTGCACCCAATCCTCTTGCTGCCAGTGTCTGTTCAGCGGCACGAACTGCACCTCTAGCCCAAGGAGGAACTTCTCCCTGTTCAAACTGCTGCAATAATGTCGCAAGTTGCCCTTGAACGGTCGCCTGTTCTGTAGGAACGGCTGTAGCAGCCTGTGCTGAAGGTTCCACAAAAGCAGCAGCCTGTTGTGCTAGACCTGTAGGTGCAGCTACAACCTCCCCTGCTTGTAATGCTCTAGCAGCAGGAGCTTGTATCTGTGTGGCTTGCGCCTGTTGAGCAGCTTGAATATTTGCAATATTAGATTGCGCCTGTTGCTGTGCTTCAATTGTCTGAGTGGGAGCCTGTAGCTGTGCAGCAGTAACAGCAGCAGTTCGTACATCAGGAGTAGCAGCAGCAGCGGTAACTTCGGGAACGGCTGCAGCGGTAGGAGCAACAGTTGGAGTGACAACTCCTGTTTGAGCGGAAGGAACAGTTACATCTGTGGTTGCTTGCCCCGCTGTTGGTGTAATATTTTGGGCAGCTTCAAAAGGAGTTAGTGCAGCTTGAAATGCTGAACCTACTGGTAGCCCCGGTGTAAGGGTTCTCTGAGCGGTAAGTTCACCAATTAAAGGAACTTGCAAACCACCAGTTTGAAACTGTTTCATGCGGTCTGGCCCAAATACATCTGTATCTTGTTGAGCAAAGTATCTATTTGCTATATCTGGATTTTGTTCTAAAAAACTACCAAAGTCTGCTAAGTTTTCTCCTCCATAGCCGTAACTCTTAGCCATTTCCTGTAATCTATCTTGCCTGTATCCAGTAAAGGGGTTCATTGGATTCATTGGTACTGCCATTCTTTATACTTCCTTTAGGTTTCTTTATCAGGAGCTTTATCTGGTTCATCTGGCTTGTCAAAACCATTCTTTTGTTTTTCCAACATATTTTTAATTGCGTTTAAATCTGGAAGAATGAATGAAGCATATCCACCTTGAATTACACAACTAATGCCGGGAGGAGCTTTAGGAACATTAAAAGCTACAACACTCCATGTGCCTGTTTTTTCATTTCTATATAAAATGTAATACGGTCCTTTATTTTCTTTATCTGATTGAAGAACCATAAATTCTGTTTCTTTAAATTTATGTACTGAGCTGTCCATTATCATCTCAGTTGCTCCACACAGCATAGGTGGTCCTGCCATAACTTGTGCAAAAGATATTGTGGTTGAAAATAATAGAATAGCTGTACTAATCAGTAGTATTTTCATCATTCTTTGCATTTTCTGACTCCTGATTCAATTGTTTTTGTAGCGACAAATTAACTGCTGTTGCTTCGGCAAGTCTGTTTAATGCTTCATTTCTTTGCTGCATAATAACATTAACAAAATCATTAATAGTCTCTTGTGTAGGCATATAATAAT
>TARA_R110002020_G_scaffold170772_5_pt1 | contig 16741 bp, 15 predicted proteins | sample TARA_R110002020 | Tara Oceans TARA_R110002020 (sample SAMEA4396489) | marine metagenome | biome: Westerlies Biome; feature: [MES] marine water layer (ENVO:01000295) within the mesopelagic zone...; material: water (ENVO:00002006), including particulate matter (ENVO:01000060) such... | reverse complement strand
GGCTTTAAAAACCTTAATGTATAAATACGGAATTTATGGGTAGGTAATTTCCGCTTTGTGCCATGAGCGGACGGTGATGACGCCGCACTAAGCGGACGGTGATGACGCCGCACTAAGCGGACTAAAACAGTGGGTTATAATGTGTAGTGAAGCGAAACCTAATCCACTGTTTTAGTTCCGCTTAAGTGCCTTGTATGCACTAGTACGGAGGATAAAATGACCAAGGGCTTTTATGATCATGACTTTCTTCTCGCCTACATTGCTCAATCACTTTATTTCTTAATTCTTCGTAATTATCTTTTAAACTGTATATGCAAAGAAGCAGAGATAAATTAAGTAAAGTTCCACCAATAGTTTGGAAGTTTGTACTTCCGTGTAAAGATTGATTTCTCCATGAATATATAAGGTCAAATGGGTCTTGAGAATCATCTAAGCTTGAAATATGAACTCTGAATTCTTGCAAAAGTACCTTGAGTTCAGAATCTGCGATTTCATCATACACAAGATTTAAAACATCTCTGATGCTGGAGCATTGCGCACCAATTTTATAAGGTCTCGGTTTTCCAGCACGATTTTTTACTTGAAAAGTAGACTTAACCGTCCCATCCATATTTAAGTATGTTGAACTTACTCGTTTTAGAGTCGATTCAAGTAATGGGAAACCGATATAAGCCAATATTAGAGATGAGTCATATAGGAAGTATCTAGCATGATGCGGAATTTTTTGTTCAGATTCGTATTGTAACTGCTGCTCTTCTGATGATCTGGCTGGCTTCTTACAATTTACAAGTGAAGCTCTGATTGAAGCCTGAAACAATGACTTCATTTCATGTTCTTCATTACTAAAGTATTCAGAGCGACTACCTACGAGAACTTCAGCACACCATGACCATAACCCAAAGTGATCATCTACAACGATTGTATTTAATCCTGGGAGTAGTAACACTTTAGATAAACCAAGAATTGAAGCCAATAAAGCCTGATGATCCAACTCGTGGAACCTGACTCCATTTGCAAAAAGTCTATATTTTTCAGAATTAGCACCGATTGCCATACCACCATCAGGTGTTTTAACAGATGAACACCACTGCTCACATAAACTTTTTATTTCCTCTGGGGTGGTTGCCATATAGTTTCCTTCATGCTGAATTAATGATCCAATAGAGTGCTAACAACTTTATCAGAGGACACTTTCCCTTTTTTAGCGCGAAAACGTCCTTATTTAATGAACTTATATTAATAGCAAATAGCGTAAATTATTGCCAACAATAAATATTACTCTTCCTACTGCCAATATAAACATGTAAAAAAGAGGAAAGTTTCCTCTATTCTTACTAAATTAATGACTACTCACCTCAATGACCGCTCATCGCTCATACCCGAATTCTTTTGTAGCGGGCTAAGCTTAAAACTCCATAAACACCGGAGTACAACTAATGCACCAGTTAACTATATATCAGCCTAAAGAGCCTTGGAATAAAAATAAGCTTGTAGGACAAAAGTTACCTCTAAAATTACAGCAAATATGGGCTATCCGAATACGACTGGAACTTTTTCATAAAATAAGAGATCTAGCACTATTTAACCTAGCCATAGATAGCAAACTAAGAGGGTGTGATTTAGTTTCACTAAAAGTTAATGACATTGCACATGGTAAAGCAATCCAATCACGGGCAATAGTCGTTCAAAAAAAGACTGGTATGCCTGTTCAATTTGAAATTACTGGAAATACAAGGAAATCAATTGTGGCGCTCATAGAGCAATTTACTCTCAATTCTTATGATTACTTGTTTAAGTCACGAATTCATTCCTCTGAACACCTTTCAACCCGTCAATATGGACGTATAGTTGACTCTTGGGTCACCTCAATTGGGTTAGATAAGACTCAATATGGCACTCATTCAATGAGACGTACCAAACCATCACTAATTTACAAAAAAACTAAAAATTTAAGAGCCTGTCAGCTTCTACTTGGCCATAGAAAACTAGAGAGCACTGTCAGGTACTTGGGAATAGAAGTTGATGATGCGTTAGAAGTATCAGAACAGATCGATGCTTAAATTTGAACCTAAGCCAGACTCGAAGTTAGAGTCTGGCACGTGCCATAATCCGACCTTGAGACACATAGAGATTAAGACTGCAAAGATACGAAAGCGGAAGTTAGCTTTGGCCTGTTTAACGACAAATATTCCGACAAAGCAGTCATGACTATTAGTTTATTGTTAAATCTAATCTTTCTTTTCGTTCATCTACTCAATAACCCCACGCTAAACGTGACTTTAGCGTGGGGTTAGAGTTCACAGTAATTTTATCTGGATAGCTCTTTTATTTTTTTCTCTGAAAACCAGCGATATAAAACAGGTAAAACAAATAATGTTAACAGTGTTGCAGTTACCAAGCCGCCAACAATAACACTCGCTAATGGGCGCTGTATTTCTGCACCAACACCATTAGACATTAACATCGGTATCAAACCTAAAGCTGATGTTATAGCAGTCATAAGTACAGGTCTTAATCTTGAAGTAGCGCCTTCAAAAACGGCTTTAGATGCTTCTAGACCGTCTTTAATACGTTGGTTGATACTTTCTACCATAACGACCCCATTCAATACCGCTACACCAAATAAGGTAATAAAGCCAACGGAGCTTGGTACAGACAAGTATTGTCCAGATAAATATAAGGAGAAAACTCCGCCAATTACAGCAAGCGGCACGTTGACCAATATCAGCATAGCTTGACCAACAGAACCAAAGGCAAAGTAAAGTAGTAGTGCGATTAGTGCTAACGATAAAGGTACAACTATAGCTAACCTATTTTGAGCACGTTTTTGACTTTCGAACTGGCCGCCAATCGAAACAGAATAACCTGAAGGTAAGTCAACCTTTTCAGCAATTACCGTTCTGATATCGGCAACCACGCTTCCCATATCTCGATTTTGTACATTTGCTTGGATAACGACTCTTCGTTGTACATCATCGCGTCTAACTTGTGGTGGGCCTGACTCAAATGAGACTGAGGCTACGTCACCCAGCCGCACCCAAGCACCAGTAGGTGATTGAAGCCGAATATCAGCAATAGCTTCTTTGTTACTTCGGTACTCTTCCTCTATGCGAACGTAAATATCATAACGTTCATTACCATTGATTATTTGTCCGGCTTCAACACCACCAATACCATCACGCACAACCTCCATTATGTCACTCACAGACAATCCAAAGCGTGATAGTTCTTGCCTGTTAGGACTTATCACCAATTGCGCTTCACCAGCAATTTGCTCCAATGCAACATCCCTTGCACCTTCAATGTTTTTAATTGCTGTTTCTATTTCTTGACCTTTAGCCGCCAGTACCTCAAGTTCAGGCCCAAACAACTTTATCGCCAACTGAGCCTTAACACCAGATAGTAGCTCATCGACACGAGTCGCAATAGGTTGAGAAAAGTTGAGTAGCAACCCAGGGAATTCTTCTAAAGATCTCTCCATTTTTCCTTGAAGTTCATATCGATTAGATGCACTGGTCCACTCAGAAACAGGCTTCAACCCTATGTAAATTTCGATGTTATTCACAGGCTCTGGGTCTCCACCTATTTCTGCTCGACCAATTCGGCTTAATGCATAGGTTACTTCAGGGAAAGCCATTAGTTTTTCTTCTAGAATTGGTGCCACAGTGAGCGCGGTATCTAAACTGGAAGAAGGTGCAAGCGTTGCTCTTAAGTTTATCGTCCCTTCTTCTAACTCAGGTACAAATTCAGTACCAATTAATGGAACTAATGCAAAGGCAGAGAAAACTAATATAAGTGCGGCTGAAATGACTAATTTGGTGCGTTTTAGTGCGAATGTAAGCCCTTTTCTGTAGAGTTTGTCTAATGGCCTAAGAACAAAGCTTTCCCTCTCTTTTACACCTGACTTAAATAAATAAGTAGCTAAAGCGGGTACAACAAACAACGCAACCACAATAGCAGATATAACAGCTAAAATGATGCTTATTGCCATAGGTTGAAATAACTTTGCCTCAACACCTTCAAAGCTAAATAAAGGCGTAAATACGACTAAAATAATAGAAGCTGCAAAAAATACGGGACGAGCCACTTCTTTACCCGCATTTTGAAGACGTAACTTAATACCATGCTCATCTTGTTCTACATCATGTGGATCAGTATCAGCACTAGGCACTCTTTCTTTTACAGTTTTTAAATGGGTAGAGTCTGGTCTATTTAAATGCTTAAACATGTTTTCAACCATCACGACTGAACCATCAACTAGCATACCAATGGCTACGGCAATGCCACCCAATGACATAAGGTTTGCAGAAATGCCCCACCAAGCCATGATCATTAACGCGATACCAATTGAAATTGGAATAGATATTAGGACAAGGAAGGTTGCACGTATATTCATTAAAAATAGTGCTAATACAATACAGATGAAAATAAATGCTAGTAATAGTGCATCAACTACTGTATCAACGGCTTTTTCAATCAAATCAGCCTGATCATAAAATGGTTCAAAGCGAACACCTTTAGGCAATGCTTGATTAATCAATGGGATTCTTGCATTGATACCATCAATGGTGGCTTTAGTATTAGACCCCATGCGTTTTAAGACAATGCCAGAGACAACTTCACCTAAATTTTCGACTTTACCGTCTTCGGTTTTGCGCGTCATTGTGACAGCACCTTGACGAATTTCACTGCCCATTTCAACTTTAGCAATATCCGAAACCGTCACAACTGTCCCATCAACTGTTTTGACGGGAACTTGTTTGATATTACTAATACCAGCGTCACCACTTTCAAACCAACCTGCACCTCTAATAACAAGCTGCTCTTGCCCACGGTTCATATACCATCCGCCAACATTGGCATTGTTGTTATCTAGGGCACCAACAACGTCTTCTTGCGTTAGGTTATAAGAAAGAAGCTTAGATGGATCTACATTTACTTGGTACTGCCTAACAATACCTCCAAAGGAGAGTACATCAGTAACACCATCGACAGGCATAACGAGTAATTTTACTACCCAATCATTGAGACTCCTGAGTGCCATAGCATCATAGCCTGCATCTTTATCTGAAATAAGAAGGTACTGAAATACTTGGCCTAGCCCTGAGGTGTTTGGCCCCATTTCGGGTGTGCCGACACCTTCTGGTATCAGTTCTTTTGCGGCTTGAAGACGCTCAAATACAAGTTGTCTTGCAAAGTAAATGTCGGTGCCTTCTTTGAAAACAACCGTGACGCCAGACAAGCCTGTTTTAGAAATTGAGCGCACTTGTTCTACATCAGGTAAGGCATACATGACCGCTTCAATGGGGTACGTAATGAGTTGTTCAACTTCTTCAGCAGCTAGTCCTGGCGCTTCAGTATTTACAGCAACTTGAACATTAGTAACATCAGGAAAGGCATCTAAATTTAGTTTTGGTATAACCATAATTGCGCCGACAATTGTGGCAAACAGCGCAATCAAAATCAGGAGTCTATTATTAACAGACCAATCTATTATTTTATTAAACATAGTCTTGCTCCTTAGTGGTTATGCGGATCAAATCCGCCTTTAGCGATTTCAGAAGCAACAAAAAATGCGCCTTTGGTTACAATTCGCGTCCCACTATCAAGGCCAATGATTTCCCTAAAATCACCTAAGGCTCGGCCTAGTTCTACTTCTACAGCTTTAAATTCTCCAGGGTGGTCTTCGACAAATACGGTCCAATCACCATCTGCGCTGCGGATCAATGCTTCTTCTGGCACAGCCATCACTTTCTGCTTTGTGGCAAACTGAAAGTAAACTTTTACAAACATACCTGAATGAAGGTTATCATCAGCATTCTGTACCCCCAATCTAATAATTCTTGTACGAGTTACGGGATCAATTGTATGGGCTTCTTGGATAACTTTGGCATTGTAACTCTGGCCTTCTAATTTAAGTACCGCAGGAGAATCAATTGATAAATTTAGCTTTTTATTTGGAGAAACTTTTGCTTCAACCCATAGTTGTTTTTCATCAGCTAACAACATGACTGAATCCCCAGCATCAACACGTTGCCCTTGGATAAAGTCGTCTTGAAGCACGACACCTTCACGGTGCGCCGTTAATGCATATTGTCCAAATGCTTTAATGTCTTTGTTAGAAATACCATTTATTGCTTTTTCAGTTAACCCTAAAGCAATGAGCTTGCCATAGCTCGCATTGTATGTTGTTTCAGCTTGTAATAATCGACTTTCACTCACCGTCTTATTACCCAGCTTTTTTACACGTTGCCATTCGGTTGAAGCGATTAAATAGTCAGCTTGTGCTTGTGCCATTGCTTCACTAAATAATGTAACTAACTTCTGACCTATTTCTACATACTCGCCAAGCGCTGCATGGCGACTGATAATGACTGACTCTGTACGTGGTGATACCACATAACTTTTATAGCCATTAGCTTTTATTTCGCCAGGTGCATATACGGAGCTAAATTGATATTCAGGCTTAACACTTTCCACTTTAATGTTAGCAAGCGACATCTTCTTTGGATCAATAGTGATACCTTCTTCATGTCCTTCTTCTCCCTCTTTATTACCACCTTCATGGCCGTGCTCGTCATGGTCACCTTTATCTTCTTCATGTCCCTTTTCGTGTTCATGCTCATCTTGATGTTCTTTTTCTTCTTGTTTCGAAACGTTTGTGACAGAACCAGTTCCATCTGACGACTGTGCAAAAGCATCATGATTTGTAGTAAACCCAACTAACAGGCAGCTAATTACTACGGCTAAAAATTTTTTACTAATTACTGTATTCATTTTTGTAACCTATATTTTTAATAAATTTAAGATTTCGTTTTTCGCTACTGAAAAAACAAAGCGCTCAAATCTCAAATTTGGATAACTGACCCATACTTAAAATGAAGGATATTTCTGCAAGCTTGAATTGATTTTCCAAACGTATTCCTGCATGAAGCCCTTCCGCACGTTGATTTAATGCAAGTAAGTAGTCAGAAGTATTAATGTCACCAGCTTCCCAGCGCTTATTTAATAAGTTTTCGCTGCTATCTAATCTGCCTTTTGTCAGTTTTTGCCATTGCTCATAATATTTTTTACTGACAATAAGCGATTCATAATTAGCTTTTGCTTCAAATGACTGCTTTCGATAAACCGACCGAAAGTTAGCCTCTGCTGCAATTGCTTCTGAATAAGCGGCTTTAACAGTATCTGAATAGTTATTTCTGATATTTAAAGGCATTGAGAAAGTCACGCCAATCAAGTCTTCATCTCCACTTTTCCCTGCGTTAACTCCAATGGTTGGATTGGCTTTAGATTCCATAGTGGTTAGTTGAGCTTTAGATTGTTTTATCTTCCATTGCGCTCTAGCGAGTTTAACTTTTGGATGTTCCTCAACCCACTGAGAGTTAAATGAATAGTTTGTTGCTCCAAAAGTAAATGAAAACAAATTGGTAGTATTAGGCGTCCAATCAGGCAATAACTCCTGAACATTTACCTCTGCATTTTTCAAAGCAATTTGCGACTCAGATATTTCACTGAAAACTTGGGACAAGTTTAAATAAACCAGTTCAGCGTCAAGTGGCTCTAAAAGTCCTGCTTTTCGCTTATCTTCAATAATTCCAACGAGCGTTTGTAATTGATTTTCTCTTACTGAAAGTAACTGAGCCACCTTTTTTGCTGCTTGCCAATTAACTATTGCAGTTAAAGCGTTAGCCTTTTTAGAATCGAGTAGAGATAACAATTGTTGCTGGTTTGCATAAACACCAATTTCACCAATGCTTTTATTTGCTGATTGCTTATCCCAAAAATCAATCGTTTGACTGATACCAATAGAATAATTATCAAAATCACCCTCTTTTTCATAGCTTGCTTCAAGCTCTGGGTTATATACGGCTTTAGTTAAGCTCTTGGCTCTATGATTACTTGCATTAAGTAACTCTTTAGCCGCAACAACTTCGGGATCTTTATTTATTTGACTATCTAGCCATGAAATACTTTTCTGTTTGGCATAAGTGGCAACTGAAAAACTCACAGCCATACATAAAGACAGGACTAAACCTGCATTTTTTAAATATATATACATAAAAATTCTTAATTTTAAAATTAATAAACACGAAACCTTTATCCATTATTAAAGGATAAATAGGTCATTAAAAATTAATCTAATTAAGAAATGGGCGGACGAAGTATCGCTTCAAGAAAGGTACTTGTTTGATCAATTTGATAAGGCGTTTTATTGATAATGTTTAGTTTGCCCGTGGTATTTGAATTACTGACTAAAATCCAAGATAAGTGGCTGCCACTGCAATGTCCGCAGTGATGACAATCTTTTTCATTATGCTGCTCATCACCTACATTATCATTTGAGACATTTCGATCATCTGCATGATCATGTTGAATTTGAAGGTGCTCTATATCTATTTGGTGATTCTCAGGTGTTGCGGATACAACAGCAGTTAACGATTGCAAAACAATCGAAACGACTAATAGTATTTTTAACGCAACATTGAATTTCAAAATAAACACCTACTTAAATATGAAAAATTATAATATCAAAAAAAGGTTTTCTAAACTAGCCATGCGCATGTTTTTCATGCTCGTCACGGCAAGTTTCTTGAGGAAACTCAAACTCAATGGTTGTATGAGATAAATTATAAGAAGAAAGTTCCTTAGCCACTTGTTGTTTTAGCCTAATTAATTTATCAACCTCAAAGTTATGGGCTAACTCTAGGTGAGCAGTTAATACGTGACTTTCCCCGTCTAATGACCAAAAGTGCATATGATGAATCCCATTAATTTCAGGTATAGCCTTTATCGCTTTTTCAATATTATTCTGCACTTCTTCATCAGGTGTAGCTTGAAGAAATAGTGCCAATGTTGTTTTCAGGTTTTTCAAAACGTTAAACAATATAAACAGTGTAAAGCCTATAGAAAGCAAAGGATCTAATATTGGTAGATCTACAAAAAGCAGCACGATAGAAACAATTAGGACTGCAACCCAGCCAAGTACGTCTTCAAGCAAATGCCACGTAAGTACTTTTTCGTTCAGCGTTTTACCCGCTTTTAGTTTAAATACTGCATACCCATTAACAGCAACCCCAAGTAATGCAAGACCCAACATTCCTTCAGCCATTGGCATTTCAGGATTAGATAATCTTGGTATTGCTTCAAATAGCACCCAGACAGAACCAATAACTAATACAATACTGTTAATTAATGCGCCAAACAGGGTAAGACGACGATAGCCATAGCTAAATCTATCGGATGCTTCTTTATCCGAGAAACGACTCAGTATCCAAGCGAATCCTATAGATAAACTGTCACCCAGGTCATGTACAGCATCAGCCATAATAGCGGTACTGTTGGTTAGCCAACCACCAATAAATTCGATAATAGTAAATGAAACATTAAGGAAAAATGTCCAACCTATACGGTCGTCTTTTCCATGCGAATGGCTATGGCTATGATTGTGCATTTTCCACCTCAAGAACTTTTAAATTTCTTACATTGACTACGTTAAAATTGATAAAGTGACGGATCACTCGTTGATACATCCAACGTTTGATTCCTGATAAGTTAGTTCCTTTTTCGAGATAAAACTCATCAGGGGAATTATAAACACCAAAATCATCATGAATACCTTCTTTTTGTATATAGGTATCTTGACCACGCCAATCTGTATCTGGCGAAGAGAAACACTTTGTTGCAACACCATAACCACAAAATTCGTTTTTTATTTGACTAAATTTGTGCTGTAGTGAACTTAAATATTGTTCATCTAATATAAAGCCTTCTAAGTTTATCCAACGATCCTTGAAATAAACTTCAATCCAACTATGAATGATATATTTAGGTGCTAACCAAAATACATAAGTTGGAATAGCTCCTTTTTGTAATCGCTGCTCAATAGTAAAGCCGTGAAAACGACATTGAATACCTAATCCTCGTAACAAAGCCATCAGCAAGTTACCCTTGGTATTGCATTGTCCGTAACCATCGGCTAAAACACTGCTTGCTGAAATATCATCACTCTCATTGTAACCAAATAATATTTCATCTTTAACAAATTGGTAGGCTGCACCAATTTTGTTGAAGTCATCGAGTTCTTGCCAATTACGCTCAGAAATTAATGATTGAATTGTAGAGTGTTCAAAATTTACTATCTTGGGTTTTTTCTAGATATTTGCTATTCATTGATGTTTCCTTACTTTGAACAACCAAAGGTTGATTGTTTATCTTCATTTGGTGTTTAACGTGTTTTCTCAGCAACAGCTAATTCTTGTTTAGCATCGCTTAGTATTCGGTAAGCGCCTCGAAGAATTAACATTGAAATGATGCTACCAATGACGATATCAGGCCAACGCTGTTTCAGCACCATAACGAGTATGCCTGCGATAACGACACCAAGATTTGCAATTACATCATTCGCTGAAAATATCCAGCTAGCTCTCATATGTACTTCATCGTTGTTGTGCTTTCGAATAAGGATGAGACAAATCACATTTGCAACTAAAGCAACCATGCCTACGCCAATCATAAACCAAGAGTGAGGCTCACTTTCACCATACAGCCTTCTAGCAATATCCATTAGAATTAGCACGCCTAACCCCAGTTGGAAATAGCCACTCACTAAAGCAGCATTAGCCTTATGTTGGATTGACTTTCCCACCGCGTATAGTGCAATTGCATAGACGATTGCATCCGCTAGCATGTCTAACGAATCTGCAATTAAAGCCGTTGATTCTGATAACCAACCAAAGCCAATTTCAAAAACAAACATCGAGGCATTGATAGCCAGAAGCCAATAAAGCACCGTTTTTTGCTGGTTATCTTTTAGCTCAACTTCACACCCACAATCGCTCATTTTCATCTCCGATTAACTTGTATGCTCTAACTATAAATCCTATAGTGACTATAGGGTCAAGTTTATTTGGAAATTTTATGAAAATTGGTGAGTTATCGAAAACATCGGGGTATTCAGTACAAACCATCCGATATTATGAAAAGGAGGGCTTGCTGTCAGATCCTGATCGCACTGAAGGGAATTTCAGGTTGTATTCTAATAAGGCATTTAAAGAGCTAGAGTTCGTAAAGCATTGTCGAAGTTTAGATATTCCGCTTAATGATATTAAGCGACTCATTGAATTAAAAAACAAGCCAGAGGAGAGTTGCTCTAGTGTAAATGCATTAATTGATCGGCAACTAACTTTAGTTAATCAACGAATGAAGGAATTGAATGCACTCAAAAAAGAGTTAAAACTAATGGCAAGCTCTTGCGGGTCTGACGGTACAATTGAAGTCTGTGGCATTATCAAGTCATTAGATAGTTGAACTAAATATAACTTTAGATTAGTAGTATTCACAAAGGCAATAATGAAAACCATTGGCAAATTAGCACAATCATTAAATTTAAATGTAGAAACCATTCGTTTTTATGAACGAGAAGGACTGATTACACAACCTGAAAAACCAATATCTGGTTATAGACAATATGACGAATCAATAGCAGGACAACTTAGGTTTATCACAAAAGCCAAAGCGCTCGGCTTTACGTTAAGAGAAATAAAATCGCTAATGTCTATGGACAGCAACTGCGCTCAAGTTGAGCTATTAAACCGACAAAAGTTAGCAATCATTCGAGACAAAATTAATGACCTTCAACGTTTAGAGAAAGTAATTGTGGGTATGACAAATACCTGTATGCAAAACGAAGATCCAACACATTGCCCCATAATTGACTCATTAAAATGATTGACTCCGTACTTGTATACGGAGTTTAGAATGATGGTAATATCAACCAATAGACTTTCAAATGATAAATAAAATATTAGACAGAGTAGGCTCTAGTGGCGTTTGGCTAGCGGCACGGCCTGCCTCCCTGCATTAAGGTCACTTGCATCGGCATTAGGACTAGGCTTCTTCTCTCACTTCGAAGGAATAGCTGTAAATACGCTTTTACCTATTTTTGCATCTTTGGAACTATTGGTAAACTTATACAACTGGCACAAAAATAAAAACCATACCAGAGCTGTCTTCAGCATTCTAGGGCCTGTAGCAGTGCTATTAACGCTTTATCCTCTTTGGCTATATGATTGGAGCACATACCTATTTTACTTTGGTATTTGCTTAATGGTCGTTATGTCGGTTTTGGATATCGTAAAACCAGTAAGGGAGCAAACATGCAACGTATGGCTAATTGCCGTCGTTGAAACGATTAACGGTCAATGTCTGCTTTTCGCTCTAAACCGACTATCAGCCACTTACTTGAGATGCTATATTAAATATAACTTTAGCAAACTTAGAGATGTGTATGCCTAGCTATATTCAACCTAGTGCTAATCATAAATTTGTTGAGATGCTCAGCGATGGAACAATTAATTTAAACTCAAACCCTTTGGATGAAATTGAATTGATTCAGCGTGGCTTAGATATAAACTGTGTTGAAAAATTTAGACTTGAGTTACGCTGGGATCTGCAATCGTTTACTAAGGCGATTGGTACAAATACAAAAGCTTTCGAACGCTATATAAAAGAACATAAACGTTTAAATGTAACCTTAAGTGAAAATATCGTTGAATTAGCTCATTTGGCATCGGCTTGTATTGATTACTTTGAGAGTGTTGAACGGTGGAACACATGGCTAAATGCACGCTCTTTGCAATTTAGTTCAGAAATGCCTTTGACGTTTGTTAACACTATTGCCGGACGGGAGTTGATCAAAAAAACTGTAGACAACCTCAACCATGGTTATAATGCTTGAATTAAAAAATCTCAGATGTTGTTTGATATTAGAATCTTCGAACTTACAGCGCAATATCACCAATATCATTAATTGGGGAACTTAATACTCTCTAAAAATAGAGTCTGTAATCTTAAATATATTTCGACTTCTTAAATCAAAAACCAGCCTTCTAACTTAAGGCTGGTTTTTAAACTGTTACTCACTGCCTTTTCGGCAGAATTACATTAACTTAAACATTGAATCGATTGTTTTTATCTTCAGCTGCCTATACGGCAGGTCACCTTTATTTCGATGGCGCATGTAATCCAAATCCATTCTCAGCTGCCTACTCGGCAGATCACAGTCGAGTGTGGTTTGTGGTATGTCGCTTACTATTCTCAGCTGCCTACTCGGCAGATCACTATAAAAGTAGCTAAGCTTATTTATATAATTCATATAATTAAAAAGCAAATTCAATTTTACCCATATTTTTATATGCTTGCTCAGAGGGTTCTGTTATCAACGGCTTATAATGAAGACATTAATAAAGGTTAATTACTTTCTATTAAAGGTGATAAATCAGGAACCGTGCCCTTAAACTTTTCATTTGAGGAAAAACCATAATTACTCAAGACTGGCTCTGCTTGGCAATCGGCATCTTGCTTTTGAATATGAAGAATATAATCTTCTTGTGAACTCTTACTAGTCATAGCTACCCTATGAAATATGTCAATCTCTCGGGGAGCATCGAGCTTTTTAGGATTAAAATCTTCACCTCTTGCTAATGCTCTTTTTTGCAGGCGCTTTAATCTTCTCCTACTTTCACCTGTGAATATTTTTGCTACCGACTGATTACGTATAAAACGTACTTCTTGGCAACTGTCAGGAACGGTTGAAATTTGGCTTATTTTAAAAAAGCCACAATCTTGCATGTCAACAAAGTATGCTTGCTCTTTAAGGTTGTTTAAAACCTCCATATCCTTATGAACAAAGGCAATTACATTGCCAATTGATGAGTCTGACCAAGCTGGAAACGTAACTCCCATTCCTTCAATATTATGCTTTAAAATAAACCCATGCATGATAGAAATACAACGGCCAGTAAGCAGAGCTAGATTGGCTTGTTTTGGTAAAAAGTGGACTGTGAAGTAATACCTTTGCATAACTACGCCTTTTTAGCCTCTGCTTTTTTCTGGAACATTCCTCCCTTAATCAATACAGAAAATAAATAATAAATAGCTGGGTCTATATTTTCATTTTTATTAGTAATGCAATTTTTAAGAGCTGATAAATACCATTCAGTATTTTTAAAAATAGAATAAAAGTTTTGCTCAGAATCGGGAAGACGTCGGGCAATGCCTATTTCTTTATCTGCACCAAACTCATGCACTCGTAACCTTTTACTTGCATCCTCATCCCACCAATCATCTATTGACTGAAGCGCCGCACCTATTTTTACAGAATTAAAACTTACAGCGTATCGGCCATCTACACATTTAGCTTTTACAAACTGTTTTGAGGCCTCTCCTTGCTTAACTTTGTCGTTTAGAATTTGGCTTGGGTAAATTTCTTGGCAAAATGAGGCTTCTATTTTCGCGGTTATATCGGCACTCCAAAACACATTGGGATCAGTTAATGCGCTCTCAATTTCATTACTTAGTTCCTCCAGTACTTTTTGATCATCAGAAGCCCACTTACTTTCCCAAGCCAACTTACGGGTGTTATCGATTAAATAACGATTCCCTTTGCTGGTTTTAATTTCAATTTGAGTGTTGCCGGTGTTTTGATTACGCCAAAGCCATGTACCTAATAAAATATTTCTGCAATAACGAGTAGCTAACTCTTTATAACCACCACACTCTTTAAATATTGTGGCCAACTCTTTTAATAAAGAGAAAACCTCTGGGTCACTACAGCCTGAAGGACCTAACGAGTTAGCCTGTACTCTCAAAGAAAACCTGCAAAATATATGTTCCACATTTGGAGGAACATAACACTCTTCTAGAGTTAATATATTATTATGTGTTAAGTCCTGAGGTGAGATGTTTTTTGGTAAAAACTGCGGGGTGAATGCTTCAGTAAAACCAGATTTAGGGCCTCGAACTTTATTAATATCAGCCTCTAGAGGAACAAAATCAGAGTCAGCCGTTTTATAAAAAAACACAGCTTTACCAGGGTAAAGCGAGCGGTCATATTTTAATATATTACATAGTTCCATTAAGTATTTTCCGGTTAAACTTTTTTCATTAGCATAAACTTTTCTTGCGCATCTAGCATCCAAAAAGCACTATTAAAATAGTTACCAATACCTTTTAACCTAACACTAATGGCCGTTTCGTATTTCACCACTCCTATTGCTGGTTCAGCATAACAATGTAGCTTTTCAAGTGCTCCAACTCTAGCCATCGGTTCAGTAAGTAACATATACCCCATCATAGATGGGCTTAGTTTAGAGTCATTATTTAGTAATAAGAGTAGCTCATCTAAATCCTCTATTTTGTGGTCATTTGGCATTACCCAACAACCAGATAAAGGGAGTCGCCTAAGCTTTTCAAACAGCTGATTTTCATTACTATACAAACAGCACCAATTTACGTTTGAAGAAAGCTGAGGCTGATGCATAACACCACCTGCAAAGGTAGATGGGAAATGCGCTTTCAAAATATCTGGCTCACTATCTACTTTTTGTAAATCATCATCATAGCCATCAATATGTACTATTAAATCAAATACCAAGTCACAGTATTTTCCATCAATAATTCCTGGGCGCTTAAGCTTATTTCGCTGAGCGCCTTGCAGGCTGAGTTCAGGAAGCTTTTTCCCTGCAACCGCAGCGTAATCCTTAATAAACCATGAAAAAGATGTGAATCGTACATTTGTCCTAAGCGCCTCATTAAGTTTTCTTTGGTAGCTATGAAGCATGCCCCAAACAGCGGTTAAAGATGGAATACCTGAGCAGTAAGGGTTCGATAACGCTTGTGCATCAAACACACGCAAGCCGCTTAAATGTAAATAACGAAAATGTTCTTCATCTACTTCTATCGGTTCATTTTTTTGATCTGTAAGGTTGATAAGTAGCCAATGTAAAGCTGCTTTCAAAGGGCTCATTAATTTAGGATGAAAAGCATACCTTTGTGTCATATGCACTTTGCCCAGCATCTCATTTAGTAAGCTAAATAAGGGAATAGTTAGCGAAGGGAGTTCATCGTCGGGCAGCGATAGTATTTTATACTCTAGTTGGTCTGAAGCACTCTCAAGCTGTTCTAAGTCATGCCCATTCTCAATAACGTCCAAGCGCCACTCATATATAGGTGAAAACCATTCTAAAAGCGTGTTTCTTACTTCTTTAATACTCTTAACTTTTTGTTGTCTACGTTGTTTAAGAGCCAAAGCGTTATTACTAAATATAATACCCTCTGAAGCTTTAATGAATTCCGGTTTTAATAGTGCCCCTACGTTAAATACTGTTTGCCCATTATTTAATTTAAATTGTCGAGAACTACTTAAACCATGATATTTACTTCGTATATAAGGAGGGTAATTAAGCACATTAACAACCCCACCTAAGGAAGCAGCTAACATACTGACAGCAGCAGGACGCGTAAACTCTACATTGCTAAAACGAGCTCGTTTATCAATTGCCGCCTGCTGAATTTTTGATTGAACAACATGGCTAATTACAGGCGTAACAGCTAAGTAACCATCATGATAAGGCATTCTAATTTGGCGAGAGTAGTGGTCAACAGAGTCGGGAATGGCCTCTTCAGGCAATGAATTTTTAACGGTTACACATAAGCTTTTAAATGCCTTAACGGATAACCCAAGAGAGGTAAATGCGGATTTCCAGTTATCCGAGTTCGTAGCTAATACTTGTGCCAGACAACTGACTTGATTTTGCCATTTAAAGTAACTAACAAATAATTTAGCAAAATTAACTTTAGCTGAGTCATGTGACCAGCCATAGGCTTTAGGATAGTTAGCACTACTCAAAACATAAGAGTGCAGTGTTGGAGGCTCTACGGCTAAATTTTGCTTACTAACTCT
>TARA_R110002020_G_scaffold358857_3_pt1 | contig 16778 bp, 14 predicted proteins | sample TARA_R110002020 | Tara Oceans TARA_R110002020 (sample SAMEA4396489) | marine metagenome | biome: Westerlies Biome; feature: [MES] marine water layer (ENVO:01000295) within the mesopelagic zone...; material: water (ENVO:00002006), including particulate matter (ENVO:01000060) such... | reverse complement strand
CTAAATAGAAATGTTTACTTACCGAAGAAGAAATTGATTCAATTCTGAATTTTTGATAAGAATTAGCATTTTGATAAAACAAATTAAATGTTGGGTTGATTTGATTTTTCTTTTATCAAATGCTGTGATCTCTCAATTCTTACTTTAAATTACAGGTAATACCAGCGCCCAGATAACCCAAATCATTTTTGACCACGTCATGATTTGAATCTTTTTGAAACAGCATATTAAACCTATCCTATGTCTATCAAAGTTGCCATACGGCATTATACCAAGTACGAATACGAAAAGAATATAAGTTTGGGGCCTCAGGTGATCCGTTTGCGACCTGCTCCGCATTCACGCACACATATCAAAGGTTATTCTTTGAACATCAAACCAGAAAATCACTTTATCAATTGGCAGCAGGATCCTTTTGGCAATTACTTGGCTAGGATTGTTTTTCCTGAAAAGGTCAAATATTTTGAAATTGATGTGGAAGTAATCGCTGATATGGTGGTGATTAATCCTTTTGATTTTTTTGTGGACGATTATGCTGATAAGTTTCCATTTGAGTACGATGAGAGTGTGAAGAAGCAGCTGGGCCCATATTTGGAGATCAAAGAATCGGATCCGCTTCTGATGAAATTGGTAGAAAAGGCCAAAGCTTTGATGAGAAAGGATATCATCACGGTGGATTATCTGGTAGCGATCAACACTATGATCAATCAGGAATTGCGCTATAATGTGCGAATGGAGCCAGGTGTGCAATCTTGTGAAGAATCATTGACTTTGGGGTCAGGCTCTTGCCGTGATTTTGCATGGTTATTTGTACAGGTTTTGCGACACGTGGGATTGGCATCAAGATTTGCTTCTGGTTATTTGGTTCAGTTGAAATCAGATGAGAAATCATTGGATGGTCCTTCTGGTCCGGAAGAGGATTTTACCGATTTGCATGCTTGGACGGAAGTTTATGTGCCGGGAGCTGGCTGGATAGGATTGGATTCCACTTCTGGATTGTTTGCAGGGGAGGGGCATATACCATTGGCTTGTACACCAAGTCCTCAGGATGCAGCACCTATTACAGGCATGGCTGAACCTGCGGAGACTGAGTTTTTCTTCAAAAATGAAGTGACTCGAATAGAAGAAACACCTCGGGTGACTAAACCTTATTCTGAAGAGCAGTGGCAAAAAATACTATCAGTAGGAGATAAGGTGGATGAGGATTTAGAAGCAAATGACGTGCGGCTGACCATGGGAGGTGAGCCTACTTTTGTGTCTGTAGATAATCAGGATGCTCCTGAATGGAATACAGACGCTGATGGCGAGCACAAGCGGAGTTTATCCAATATACTTTTTCACAAGCTAAAAGGAGAGTTTGGTAACGGAGCTTTGATGCAATATGGTCAAGGAAAATGGTATCCCGGAGAGCCTTTGCCTAGGTGGAAATTAGCTTGTTTCTGGCGAAAGGATGGTATTCCAATGTGGAAAAATGATGCGTTGATGGCTGATTTGTCAAAGGATTACAAGCTGACCCACAAAAAGTCAAAGACTTTCATCAATAATCTGGTCAAAGAACTAAATGTAGATCCGCTCAATATTACTCCTCTATACGAAGATCCTTTTTACTTTATCTGGCAGGAGGGAAAAGTCCCTGTGAATATCAACCCTGCAAAATATAACCTCAAATCTTCTTTAGAGCGGCAAAAGTTAGCCAAGCTTCTCAAAAAAGGACTGGGAAAGCCTGTGGGCTATTCGATTCCATTGGAGTGGGAATACGATCAAAATAGATGGCAAAGTTGTCGCTGGAAATTCCGTTCTAAAGAACTTTATCTAGTACCAGGGAATTCTCCTGCAGGTTTGAGATTGCCCTTGGACTCCATTGAACATACGGATCCAAAAGATGAGCCAATCAAGCCACAGAATGATTTGTTTGCTGAAGTCGGTGCACTTCCTTCCAAAACACGTTCTAAAGCGGCCAAACTTAAGCCTATCAATTCCAAGCGGATTTTCAAGACGACTTTGGTGGCGGAAGTTAGAGAGGGAAAACTTTTCGTATTCTTACCTCCGGTATCTTACCTAGAGCATTACCTGGATTTGGTGAATGCGATAGAAAGGGCCGCTCAGAAGCTTAAAGTACCGATTCTAATCGAAGGATACGATCCTCCTTCGGATAAGCGTATAGAAAAAATGATGATTACTCCAGATCCTGGGGTAATTGAAGTGAATGTACAGCCTGCAAAAAGCTGGAAAGAGGTGACACATAATTACGAAGTGCTTTATGAAAAAGCCCGTGAATCCCGTCTCATTTCTGAAAAATTCAATGTAGATGGAAAGCATACCGGTACTGGAGGGGGAAATCACATTACGCTTGGAGGTTCCTCGCCTGAAAACAGTCCTTTGCTGAGAAGGCCTGATGTGTTGAAGAGTTTTATCACGTATTGGCAACATCACCCTGCATTATCCTATTTATTTTCTACTCAATTTATTGGTCCAACTAGTCAGGCTCCAAGAGTAGATGAAGGACGAGATGATATGCTTTATGAGTTGGAATTGGCTTTCCAACAAGTTCCCAATGGTAATGAAAATGAGATCCCATTCTGGATGGTAGATCGGATTTTCAGAAACCTGCTGGTTGATATTACCGGAAATACGCATCGAGCTGAGTTTTGCATTGACAAGCTTTATTCTCCCGATTCCAGTAGTGGTCGCTTGGGTATTTTGGAATTCAGAGGCTTTGATATGCCGCCGCATTATCGGATGAGCATGGTGCAGTTGCTGTTAATCCGGGCCTTGATGAGCTGGTTTTGGAAACAGCCATACGATCACAAACTCGTGCGATGGGGGACTTCATTGCATGACAAATTCTTGCTTCCACACTATTGTGAAAAGGACATGCTGGAAGTGGTCAATGATCTAAAAGGGGCTGGTTATGATTTTGATATTGCTTGGTTTGACCCATTCTTCTCCTTCCGTTTTCCTTTTATTGGAGAGCTTCAATCGGGTGATATTCATATAGATATGAAGATGGCGATCGAGCCTTGGCATGTGTTGGGAGAGGAGATGTCGAGCTCCGGAACAGCTCGTTATGTAGATTCATCATTGGAAAGGTTACAAGTCAAAATCACAGGCTTGACTGATTCCAGATATCATTTGCTTTGTAATGGATATAGAATTCCACTGAAAAATACGGGAGTGCAAGGCGAGTTTGTAGCGGGAATCCGCTATCGGGCTTGGCAGCCTTTTTCTGCGTTGCACCCTACAATTGGGATCGATACTCCATTAGTGATTGACTTGTATGATACCTGGACAAAGAAATCTGTGGCAGCCTGTCAGTATCATGTAGTGCATCCAGGAGGCAGGAGTTATGACAATTTCCCTATTAATAGCAACGAGGCTGAAGCGCGGAGAATTTCCCGGTTCTTCGATTTTGGCCATACAATTACGCCTACACCAAATGAAGCAAAGACTGCTGTACAAGAAGACCATAAATCAGGTCGATATATTACTAAATCAGAAGGCCAAAGTCACTATGAAGCTACTGCTGAGATTATTAATCCTGAATTCCCCTACACTATGGATCTCAGACGGTATAAAAAACGATAATTGTTTATTATTTCACCCCCAATAAGTTCATTTTTGCGATATGATTGAGTCCTATCTTATTGACAAAATGTTCAATAATGCGCCATTTTTGGATGAAATGGCAACCGACCAAGGTAAAATCCATCCTCATTGGGAGAAAATTGCCAAATATTACGATCAGATAGGAACTGAGCGTATGGGGCAGTTTCATGAAGAGGTTGGTCGTCAGTTGCGTGAAAATGGCGTGACTTACAATGTCTATGGTGATCCCAATGGGATGAACAGACCGTGGATGTTGGATCCTGTACCTATGGTTTTCAGCAATGAAGAATGGGAAGGAATAGAGAAAGGCTTACTTCAAAGATCAGAACTTTTGAATCTGATTTTAAGTGATTTATATGGAGATCAAACTTTGATAAAGGAAGGTCATATTCCTTTTGAATTGATTTATAATCACGGCGGTTTTTTGCGACAGGCTCATAACATCAAGCTAGATGGTGAGCAGCAACTTATCCAGTATTCTTCCGATCTAGCTCGTGGTCCAAATGGCAAAATGTGGGTGCTTCACGATAGGACAGACGCTCCTTCTGGTTCTGGATATACTTTTGAAAATAGAGCTGCGATGACACGGGTTTTTCCTGATCTAATCCGTGAAAATCATGCCCGTAAAATCACCTCCTATTACCAAACGTTCAAAAACACGCTTAGTAACCTTACAACTAATAATAAGGAAAATCCTAGGGTAGTTTTGCTTTCACCTGGCCCTACTAATGAGACCTTTTTTGAGCATGCTTACATTTCGTCCTTTATGGGATTTACGCTTGCTTTTGGGGACGACCTCACTGTAAGTGATGGCTATGTGTGGCTGAAGACTATCAAAGGCCTTGAGAAAGTAGATGTAATTATCAGGAGAGTTGATGATGTCTTTTGTGATCCTCTGGAGTTGAAAAATGACTCTCACTTGGGAGTAGTAGGATTGATGGAGGCCGTGCGACAGCGAAAAGTATTGGTGATTAATCCATTAGGATGCAGGGTATTAGAGAATCCGGGCTTAATGGCCTTCTTGCCGAAAATTAGTAGGCATTTGCTGGGACAGGAACTTCTATTGCCTTCGGTTGCTACCTGGTGGTGCGGTCAGCCTTCAGCGTTGAAATACGTTTTTGAAAAGATAGAAACGCTCGTGATTAGAAATATCTATCGTGGTACCCAGAAAAAATCTGTTTTCGGAGGGGATCTATCCAAAGCCCAATTGGAAGCTTTGAAACAAGAAATTCGTCGTAGCCCGTACATGTATGTAGGACAGGAGATGGTTGAGTTTTCTACTTCTCCATCTTGGATAAATAATAAGTTGGAAGCTAGAAACGCCGTATTCAGAAGCTATGTGGTCGCTGATACAGAGAATAAAACTTACAAAGTTATGCCTGGTGGCTTGTCCAGAAGTTCACCTGAAAAGGGGGCCTTTTTGGTTTCAAATCAAACCGGTGGGATTAGTAAAGATACCTGGGTGCTTGGGAAAGGGAAGGATGTAGCTGTTCCTGTGACGAGAGCAATAAAATCTCAACCTTTGGTTAGAAACGTCCTGCCAAGCCGTACTGGAGAGCGATTGTTCTGGCTAGGGAGGTATCTAGAAAGATCGGCGTATTCCGTTCGACTGATGCGGATGACCCTACTTTCTTACAATGAAGCCGATGAGGATATTCATATAAATGAAAATCCTGTATTGAGCACATTGCTTCAAACACTCACCGTGATGACAGGTACCTTGCCTGGGTTTACCGTGAGAAAAAACCTGAAGAATCCAGAGAATGAATTGCTCGCACTCGTGCATGATGTGGAGAAATCAGGTAGTCTGGCTTATTCTATTCAGTCATTTCTTACGAATGCTTATGCAGTACGTGATAGATTAAGTCTGGATACCTGGCGGATATTAGACAGTATATCTGAAGAGCTTACTCAGATGCGTAAATCAGACACTTCGCTCATGCAGGCGTATCAGAGTTTGGATAATATGGTGGTAAAGCTGATGGCTTTTTATGGGTTGAATATTGACAACATGACCCGTGAACCTACTTGGCACTTGCTCAATATTGGTCGATTCATCGAGTCTGCTGCAAATAACTGCTTGATTTTGAAAGGTATGCTAGGTCAATCTTTCGACTCCGAATCGAATAAGGAGCTGATGGAAGATACACTACGATGCAATGAAAGTTTGGTGACTTATCGATACCGATATAGATCAAATCTGGAAATGCATGGCGTTTTGAGTTTGTTGATACTTCACGAAGACAATCCTAGATCATTGATTTACCAATTGTTGGAAATAGATAATCACTTGAAAACACTTCCGAATCAGGATGAAAAAGAGTATTTCAGCATAGAGCGTAAAAAACTACTCAAGGCAATAACCAAAATCAGGCTTTGTGATATTGAAGTTATTTCTGTTCCAAATGAGATGACTCAGGAATTTGATGAGATGACGGTTCTTTTAGATCAAATTATCGTGCTTCTTCATGAAACTTCAGATGCTATTTATGAGAAATACTTCAGTCATACAGACACGCGATATAGTATGATACAATCCTCAGTAATACCTGAAATATGATAGCTAACATGACTCAGCTAATCGAAGGCCGGATTTCCTATAATAGGACTAGTAGAAACAGATGAAATATAAGGTAACACATATCACAGATTATATCTATGAGTTTCCAGCGACACTATGTCACAATCTCATGTTTCAGATTCCGCCGGAACTTTCATTTCAAAAAGTACTGGAGTATACCTGCGATATTAGCCCAAAACCTAGCTCAGAGATCGAGCGGGAGGATTTTTTCGGGAATAAATACTTGTACTTTTCTGTAGAACGATCACATAAGAACCTAAGTGTGACGTCAAAAAGCGTGGTCGAGCTTTCATCTCCACCTTGGGCTTCTATCAAGCCTGCCGATACCATGCCTTGGGAAGAAGTAGTAGAATTGCTGCATTCGGTTAAATCCACCGCAGATATTCGCCAATATTACCTTGAATCGAATCATGTTCAATTCATTGAAGGCATAAGTGCATATGTCTTAAAGTCATTTACTCCAGGTAGACCAATTTTGGAAGCAGCTTTAGATTTAAATACACGAATCTTTAATGATTTTGCTTTTACTCCGGGCTTTTCTGACATCAGCACCCCACTGGAAAAAGTCTTTAAACACAGGAAGGGAGTTTGTCAGGATTTTGCTCACTTTTCACTCGCTTGTTTACGCGCGATTGGACTTTCAGCGAGATATGTAAGTGGTTATTTGGAAACCCTTCCTCCTCCTGGAAAGCCAAAGTTAGTAGGAGCAGATGCTTCCCATGCTTGGATAGCAGTCTATGTACCAGGACATGGATGGGTAGAATTGGATGCCACCAATAATCTTTTGGTGAATGATAAGCATATTCGGGTAGCTGTAGGGAGAGATTTCGCAGATGTAACACCTTTAAAAGGAATAGTGTACAGCGGTAGTAAGCAGGAAATGAAGGTAAGTGTTGATGTGAGGAATATAGAGGAAGGATAGGGAATCTTCACTTGAGGTAGTGACTTTATGAACTTTTCAATAGTATAATCATCACAGATCCAGCTATCATAATTGCAGAACCGATAACCTTTTTCTTAATATCCTTTTCTTGAAAAACTCGATAACCGAGAAGGACACTCACCAGAATGGAGAGTTGAAAGAGGGATAGTGCGTAACCAACATCTATTTTTTCGAAAACTAAGTTGGTTGACAGCTGCATAGTTCCAATACAAACAACCAAGAAAGTAAGCTTGCTGATCGTGTTCAACGTTAGATTTGAAATCTGATTTTTTTGATCAACCCTGAAAAGGAAGACCAAGAAATACGAGAATATTGCTCCAAAAATACACCATGAGATAAAGGCGATTGCCGGTGAAGAAGCTAGGATGACTTTTTTTACAAAAACGGCTTCAATCGCTGTAAGAACCATCGCTCCAATCCGATATTGTATTTCTTTGTTTTTCAGCAAAGCAGGAGTAAAACGCTCTTCTGTAGTATCTAGAACCAAATAACTTCCGAAGATGATGATTGCGATTCCAATAATTCCCCAAATATTTGGGATTTCTCCCAGTAGAACAAAGCCGAAAATCAAACCTACAATAGATTTATAGGAGTTGATTGGGCCTAGAATAGAGAGGTTTCCCTCTTGAAGCGCTTTGACCAAAAGTCCATTTCCTAGGGCTCCAAATATTCCTCCGAGTAGAGAATAAAACCAAAAGTCGTAACCAAGTTTACCAACTTTCACATAGCTGAAAGCAAGCAGGCAAATGCAAGAAAGTAGGAGGTAGGTCAGAAAATTGACCCAAAGCGGATGAGAACCTTCTTGAGTGATTTGTTTTTGAAATACATTTCCAACCGGGTTTGAGACAACCCTTAGAAAAACTGCAAGTGAAATGAGTAGTATTTCAGCCAAAAAGTTCTCAGTTTATCTAGATACGTGTTCATTAGAAGCTTTAATCCAATCGCTGCAGATACGAATTAACTCAGGTGACTGGGCGCTTATTTCTGCCTTATTATTAAAAGTTAGTACAGCCCTATCATTTGTTTTCCAGGACATCAACTTGGTGGGATCTTCGACAAGTCTATTTTTAGGTTGGTCCAAAACTTTTGCTCCCCGGTGGAGTATAAGCTGAATTTTAGTGGATGGATGAATTTTCATCGTGAACCTGTCCAGTCCTTCATGCATGAAGTTTGGGCCATTCCATTTGATGTTTTCTGATAATCCTAAACCCGATTGAAGAAATAGATTCCGCAAATAATCAATTTCTACTCTCATTGGATGATTGAGGGAATCCAGGAAATCCGTAACATCAGAATTAAATTGCATGAGAAGAATCGTTGAAAGTTATATCAGGATTTTATCCCCCAGACTTTTTGGCTTTGTACCCTGCGGATTGAAGGACTTGGACTACCTTGTCTCTGTGATCACCTTGAATCAGGATTTCTCCATCCTTAGCAGATCCACCGACACCACATTTGTTTTTCAGCAGTTTCCCCAACTCTTTCAAATCTTCCTCACTACCTATAAAACCTTCAATTAAGGTAACTTTTTTGCCCGCTCTAGCCTTTTTGTCAAGCAACACTTTTAGGTTTTGCTGATTTGCAGGCAGTGTATCTTCGTATTCATCATTTCCAGTTTGAAACTCAAAATCATCGCTAGTAGAGTACACGACGCCATCGCGCTTTTTCCAGTCGTTATTTTTTTTCGCCATATCAAATGAAAATACCCACCCCGAAGAGTAGGTATTCGTAACTAAATTTTTGAATTATTTTACTTTAAATGTCCAAACAGGACGCTTGGCATGGTTTACCACATCCTCGGCAATACTGCCGGTAAATAAATGAATAAGACCTGTACGACCATGAGTAGCCATTGCGATCAGGTCGGCATCGATATCTTCTGCAAATTCTACGATTCCAGATTCCTCGGAATCTGAATTGTATATCTCTGCCACGGCGTGCTTTATTTCGTATTTGTTGACAAAATATTTAATTCTAGCAGCCGATTCCCGAGTAGTTTCAAAGCTTCCAGGAGTATTGATCACCACTAAATAAAGATCAGCGTCAAACCATTCCTGAAGATTTTTTATACGTTTGGCTAATTCGTCCTGACCTTCTCTGAAATCATTTGCAAAAACTATTTTCTTGATTTTCTCTGGATTGGTAGTTGCTTTTATGGTCATCACAGGGCAATGCGAGGTTCTGACTACTTTTTCAGTATTACTTCCTATCAATACCTCTTCTATTCCGTCGGAGCCTTTTGATCCCATAATTACCAAATCAGGATCTTCATCTATAATAGCCGAAGAAATATTTTGAAAAGCATTTCCCAATACGATTTTCGTATTGAAGCCATACTTGCTTCCTGCATGCTTATTTTCCAATTCTTTGAATTGTTCCTTACGTCTATCCATCAGCTCAATGAAGAACATTTGGTTTTCCATTTCTGGCATTACTTCGCCTCCACCCATTGTTCCCATACCCGAAGAACTAGGCACTTCAACTACGTGTAATACTATAATTTCCACATGATCAAATTTGGATGATATCGTGGTAGCAAAATTCAGGGCGTTATTAGCTTGCTCTGAAAAGTCGTAAGGCACAAGTACTTTTGTCATGATAGTTGAGTTCATTGGTTTACCCCAAATTAGCCTTATTTAAAAGAATAGAAAAGGACTTTTATCAGCTTTTTCCTAAAAAAACTAAACCAATTCCGAATAATATCACCCAAACCAAGGTGCTGAGTGCCATTTTTTTGAGATTGGGATCAATCGCTTCTGAATTCTTTCCTTTCTGTACACTTATGCCAATGCGGATCATTAGCGGGAAAAGCGCTAACGCCAATAAAGTAGTCCACTCTTTGGTGACAAAGGCAAATATCAACAGGCAATAATTGCCCCCTAAAATCAAGAACCAATTGTAAATATTTGCAGCTTTTCTTCCTATTCTCACAGGAATAGATTTTTTACCAGCAGTGGTGTCTGACTCAATATCACGGATGTTATTGATGTTTAACACAGCTGTGCTGAATAATCCCAAAGCAATCCCGATCCAAATGATGGAATCATCCCATGTCAAACTATGGAGGAAAAAGGTGCCAAAAACACCGAGCAAACCAAAGAATATAAACACCGAAATATCTCCCAATCCTGCATATCCGTAGGGATTATTTCCTGAAGTGTAAGAAATAGCTGCCCAGATGGCGGCCAATCCTAATCCCAAAAATATCCCGAAAAGCACCCAATCCTGAACAGCAAAATAGAGCAAAAGCAGACCTGAAATCAATGCCAAAGCCCCAAAGAGATACATGGCTTTTTTCATTTCAGGTAAAGTAATCAAACCAGATTGTACTGCTCTCATCGGGCCTTGGCGATCCTGATGATCAGCCCCATGAACGGTATCTCCATAGTCGTTGGAAAGATTTGACAGGATCTGCAAAGAGATGGTAGTCAAAGAAGCGAGTAATAAGATTTCCCAACGAAAAACCTCTTTGTATACTGCCAAAAAAGAACCTGCAAAGATACTTGCTAGGGCTAGTGGTAATGTACGAAGCCTGACCGCATGCAGCCAGGCTTCTTTTTTTGTTTGAATAGCTTGTTTCACTCAGTTCGAAATCTTCTATTAGGCATTTATAAGATCTAGTATTTCCTGATCCAATGGCGATACTTTGGAAGGGAAATAGTTGATAAGCTCGCCTTCTTCATTTAGAATGTATTTGCAAAAATTCCAGCTAGGTTCTTCGTTGTTCCAGCCATTCTGCTTAGCATCTGAAAGCCATCTGTAGATAGGGTGCTTGTCGTATCCTTTTACAGAAACTTTCTCAAACATTGGAAATGTCACACCGTAGTTTTCAGAGCAGAAAGATTTGATTTCTTCATTTGATCCAGGCTCCTGACCGCCAAAATTGTTAGCTGGGAAGCCTAAAATCACGATTTTGTCGCTGTGCTCTGCATAAAGTTTCTGCAATTCTTCGTATTGCGGCGTATATCCGCATTTGGAAGCGACATTGACTACCATCACTTTCTTTCCCTTGAAGGAGCTAAAATCAACTACCTCACCATTTAGATCTTTCATGGTGAATTCATAGAATGATGGTGCCATAGTTTCTTCGGATAATGAGGGCGATTTTGCCTTTGAAATATGTGCCTTACTAATGGTATAAGCACCCACAAGTAATACAAGGCATCCTAGAAATAATAACTTCTTCATAATTACATTCGTTCTGGTACAGCGATTCCAAGTAGTTGCATTCCTTTCTTGAGTGTTTTGGCAGTGTGTGCAGAAAGTGCCACCCGGAAAGCAAGGATTATAGGATCATTTTCAAGAAATATAGGAAGATCCGCATAGAATCTATTGTATTCCTTCGCTAAATCGAAAAGGTATTGTGCTAAAATTGCGGGGGAATAATCCAATCCGGCTTGAGATATTTTCTTTTCGAAATCATTCAATAAATAAATCAAACTGGATTCTGATTCCTCGATTTTCGAAATCTTAGAGAAATCAGCGTTTTTGAAGTCTACACCTATCTGTTCCGCTTTTCTCAAAATAGAAGCGATTCGTGCATGGGAGTATTGGATAAATGGCCCGGTATTTCCTTGGAATTCAATGGATTCCTGCGGGTTGAACAACATTCGTTTTTTAGGATCCACTTTTAGCAAGAAGTATTTCAAAGCACCCATTCCTAGAGTTTCATAGAGTTCAGCTGCCTGTTCCTCATTGAAGCCGTCAATTTTACCAAGTTCTTTGGTGTGCTGAGCGGCAGTGTCCACCATCTCTTGCATCAAGTCATCAGCATCTACTACGGTTCCCTCTCGGGACTTCATTTTACCTGTTGGCAAATCTACCATGCCGTATGATAAATGGTAAAGTCCTTCTCCATATGGACGGCCTAGTTTACGCATAATCTTAAACAAAACATCAAAGTGGTAATCTTGCTCATTACCAACTACATATACTGACTTGCTTATTCCAAAATCATCGTACTTCAAATCAGCTGTACCCATATCTTGAGTGATGTAAACAGAGGTTCCATCACCGCGAAGAACCAGTTTTTCGTCCAGTCCCTCATCAGTTAAATCCACCCAAACCGAGCCATTTTCTTTTTTGAAAAATACTCCTTTTTCTAACCCTTCGGTAACTATGTCTTTTCCTAGAAGGTACGTATCAGATTCGTAGTAATACTTGTCAAAGCTGACTCCCATACGTTTGTAGGTCTTTTCAAAACCAGCGTAAACCCAGGTATTCATTTGCTTCCAAAGTGAGACAACTTCCTCGTCATTAGCCTCCCACTTGCGAAGCATTTCCTGAGCTTCAAGGAATAGAGGAGCGTTCTTTTTTGCCTCATCTTCAGATTGACCTTTCTCCTTCAGTTCAGCAATTTGCTCTTTGTATTTCTGGTCAAAGATCACATAATATTTTCCAGCTAGATGATCACCTTTCAATCCGGAAGACTCAGGAGTTTCTCCATTCCCGAAATGCTGGTATGCCACCATCGACTTACAAATGTGAATTCCTCGGTCATTTACCAAATTGGCTTTTATGACTTCGTACCCATTTGCCTCCAGGATGTTTGCGACCGAAAATCCCAAAAAGTTATTTCTGAGGTGACCGAGATGGAGTGGTTTGTTGGTATTTGGCGAAGAATATTCCACCATCACCTTTTGACCGTTTGCAGGAAGTTGGCCTATGTTTTCGTTGGCAAATAGCCTTTGGAAAACATCCACCCAGATTAGGTTATTGAGTTCTAGGTTCAGAAAACCTTTAACAACATTGAAACCAGCAACTTCAGCCACGTTTACTTTCAGGTATTCACCGATTAGATTAGCTGTAGCTTCTGGGGTTGCTTTGGAAACTTTCAGGTAAGGAAAAACCACAAAAGTGTAAGTTCCTTCAAATTCCTTCCGTGTAGGAGCGAGGCTGATCTGATCTATTGGTAGATCGTGATTGAAGATATTCTGAAAGGCAAGCTGTATGCCGTTATGTATTGATGCTTGTATGTTCATGTTTTTTTTGAGCCACAAAGAGCACGAAGGTTCGCAAAGGTATTATTTAAAAAGGTCTTGGGCCTTTAGTGTTGATTACTCTTTTGATACCGTATTTTAATTTTGAAACATTAAAGTTTATGATCAACCCTAACTTGTACTTTCCCATTTTTAAGTAATTAATAGTTTGGGCTACGTGAACGTCAGAGATTTCTTTGACTGATTTTAACTCAATAACCAGTTTGTCTTCAATCAATAAGTCGATTTTATACCCTAGGTCAATTGAAATTCCGTCAATCAAAATTGGCATATTCTTTTCCACTTCCACATGCAAACCTAAGTTTTGCAGTTTTATTGCTAAAACTTTTTTGTAAACATTTTCGAGCAAACCTGGACCAAGCTGGGTATGAACATCAATTGCCGCACCTAGTACAATGTTTGATAGTTCGTCTTCATTCAGATCTTTCATTAGCTCCATCTTTGTGTCACTTTGTGCTCTTTGCGGTTAATAAACTTAAAAATTATCTACCAAAGACTTTACTGTTGCTTCGAGAACTTCGAAAGCGTTTTCGGCCATCAGATTCTCCGAGTCAAGGGTAGGATTCACTTCTACGATCTCCCAGCAGCATACTCGCTTATCCTGAATCAGTTTGACATTAAGTTCTATCGCTTCCTGTACAGTCAAGCCATCTGGAACGGGAGTACCAGTACCCACAGAGATGGAGCTATCCAAACTATCCACATCAAAGGAAATATAGATTTGATCGCAATCTTTCAGCGTTTCCAACGCTTCAGCAGAGATTTGATCAATCCCCTTTGAACGGACTTCCTGAGTACTGAAATTTTTGATTCCGTAATTTTTGATCAGATGATCTTCCGGTGCTTCGGTATCGCGTACCGTGATGAATACGATATCCTTGGGATCAATTTTTGGAGATTCACCGCCGATAGCCTTGATTCGTTTCCAGAGAGCCAAAGTCTCTTCTGAGGGTTCATTCACCTGACAATCCATGTTGTCCAACTGAGAAACCATCGCCAAGGGCATTCCATGCATATTTCCGGAAGGAGTGGTGAATGGTGTGTGTAAATCTGCATGCGCATCTATCCAAATCACTCCTAAACGCTTGTCCGGGTCAGCAGCTTTGATACCCATGATAGTGCCTGCCGCAGTGCTGTGATCTCCCGCCAAAACGATAGGAAATTTCTTTTCCATCCGTAGTGATTCGATGGTGGAATAGACATTTTTCAATACCTGATAAACTCCATCGATGTATTTAGCATGGGGAAAATTGTTGCCTTTCCATAGGTAATTATTCGCGTCAGGAACGTTGATAGGATCAAACTGAGTGAAGAAGTCAGACTTCTTATCCAAGCTGGCAATTTTCAAAGCATCAATCCCCATACTTGCTCCACGGGTTCCTGCTGCTATCTCAGATCGTACTTCTACTAGTTTTATATCACGCATTCTCAGGGGAATTTAAAGTTATATTGGGTTGGGTAAAGCGAGGCAAAAGTAGTTAAAAATGCCTTTAAATGATCAATAATCAAAGTTCAATTGACACTGGACAAAGTTCAAATTTTAAAATTATAGAAATGCCAATTTATTAGATTCTAGTTTTTCCCGCAGATTCTCGGGGATAAGGGTAGAAGATTTCTGCGGATCTGATAGTCTAGTAAGTGTTAATTTCCCATTAGTTAAATCCGCGTAAATCTGCGGTATTTAGTTGCGCACATCGGCGGGAAATCAAGACGAATTATAAGATTTTACCTCAAAATCAATAGTTTTGAACTATGCCTATTTCATCTAAACTTCCCAACGTAGGGACCACGATTTTTACTGTAATGTCCAAGCTTGCAAGTGATTGTGGAGCTATTAATCTTTCTCAGGGTTTCCCTGGCTTTGATTGTGATTCTGGATTACTTGATTTGGTAGATAAATACATGAGAGCTGGACACAATCAATATGCTCCCATGAGTGGAATACCTGTTTTACGTGAGCGAATAGCTGAGAAAACTAAGTTGGTCTATGATGTTGACTTGAATTCAGAAAATGAAGTAACCGTTGTTTCGGGAGCTACTGAAGCACTTTATGCGGCGGTGACGGCTGTAGTGAAGCGGGGAGATGAAGTTATATTATTTGATCCAGCCTATGATTCTTACGCCCCAGCTATAGCATTGAACGGAGGAATTCCTGTTTATGTCTCGCTTGAAATGCCTGATTTTTGTGTGGATTGGGAAAAGGTGAAATCAGCAATCTCAGATAAGACACGCTGTATCATGGTGAACACCCCGCACAATCCAAGTGGCTACGTTTGGACACAAGAGGATTTGGACACCTTAGCAGATTTGATTCAGGACAGAGATATTTTAGTTGTTAGCGATGAAGTTTATGAGCATATCACGTTTGACGGGAGGAAGCATTTATCACTTTTGACTCACCCAGTTTTGAAGGAAAGAACTTTTGTCTGTGGCTCTTTCGGGAAGACTTTTCATGTGACGGGGTGGAAGATTGGTTTTTGTTTCGCTCCACCTCAACTCACAGCAGAATTCAGGAAAATTCATCAGTTTTTGACATTCAGCTTGGCTCCTTCATTACAGTATGCTTTGGCAGATTACTTGGCTGATCCAAATCGGTATTTGAGTTTGCCAGATTTTTACCAGCAGAAACGGGATTTGTTCTGTCAAGGACTTAAGGAGAGCCCTTTTAAGTTTACCCCAGCCCAAGGAAGCTTCTTCCAAATGGTGTCCTATGCACACCTTTCCAAAGAATCAGATTATGATTTGGCTGTTCGCCTTACCCAGGAAATAGGAGTGGCGAGCATCCCTATCTCCGTGTTTTTCTCTAATAAGAAAGATCACAAGATTCTTAGATTTTGTTTCGCAAAGAAGAATTCAGATCTTTCTTTGGCTTTGGATAAAATTAAAGAAATTAAATTATAGTCTAATAATCAATCTGTTATGGATAAATAGATTAGCATTATTTAATAACCCTATAAATATTATAGGGAATATAGGATAATATAAAAATCACCTCTATATTTGGCTTATAGTTTAATTCTAAAACTCAAAACAATGAGCGCATTACCACAAATAAAACCTTCATCCATAGAACAGGTGAATGTATTGGCCAATGGATTTTCTAAAGTATCTGCTAATCAGAAGGAAATCGTGAAGATTTTCAATCAAAAAGCTGGAATGGTAATGCAAGGGATGTGCAAGTTTGAGCAGGATTTTGAGTATTTATACCCGTTATTTAGGGGCTTAAGTGAAGCAGGAAAGCCAGCTAGTTTGAATTTGCGGTTTTCTTCTTCTGAAAAATCGGTTTATTTTCACTATCCATTATCCAGCCAGATTGAGGTGTCTCTTTTCTTTTCACAGTTGATTTTGCATTTACAAAATGAAGTGAAATTCAAAAAAGTACTGAAAGAGGTGATTGTGAACAGAAATCAATTTAAATCCGAACAATTTTTGCTACAAAATGCGATGATGGATTCAGCAGTAAATTAAGAAATCATTACGATTCATTAATAATAGGGACAGTCTTCAGGGATTTGTCCCTTTTTCATTTGAATTCATCCGATAAAAAGCAATTTTTGTAGGGCTTTAACACCAATTATTTTTGCAAATGAATACATACAAGGATCTGATTGAGCAGACATTTGATTTTCCAACTAAGGAATTTAAAGTT
>TARA_R110002020_G_scaffold7161_7_pt1 | contig 16814 bp, 10 predicted proteins | sample TARA_R110002020 | Tara Oceans TARA_R110002020 (sample SAMEA4396489) | marine metagenome | biome: Westerlies Biome; feature: [MES] marine water layer (ENVO:01000295) within the mesopelagic zone...; material: water (ENVO:00002006), including particulate matter (ENVO:01000060) such... | reverse complement strand
CTCCTCTTGAAGTTGATAGTACCCGCCAGCTAAGGTTGTCGTACCCGCTGAATCGCTATATAGCGTGTCACTTAAAACAGGTAGCCCTGCTGAACCATCATGGTAGTAGACAACGGATGGTGTCTCAGCACAAGCACTGACGCTATTAGTCATGGCATTAGGTGTACATATTGCATCTGTTAAAAGCGCACCTAAACCACACCTACCCCCTGAACTTTTTACTATTCCTTCAGGGCCAATTTCCATCCATCTTCTTCCTGCAAGGGCATAAAATCCAATAGCGGGATGCGTAGTTGCTCCTGCATCTGTATATACAATATCAAACACACGAGGTACGCCTGTGGTTCCATTAACCTGAACGTGATAAAATGTTGTGTCTAAAGTTTGAACACAAACCGTAGCTCTTGTAGCTTGAGCTGTAGTTGACGAAGCAAACGAAGCTAATGGAGCAGGGCATCCAACAGTAACATCTAACATTCCTGCCGAACCCTCTGAAGCAGGTCGTGGGGAGTAAATAGTTACATCTACATTTGCTGGAGACAACTGCTTTGGTATAGCCATGTAGCACTTCTCAGGGCTTTTAGCCTTTAAGGTTACGCTTGATGCCGTAAGAGTTTCCGAAGTTGATGTTCCTGTTATTTGAAAAGTTGCAGATAAAGGTTTCCATTCTCTATTATTAAGAGCGTAAGGATTGTTGCTTGCATCAATAAGAGTAGCTTCGCTAATCCAATCATCTGACCCCTTGTACCTTGCCTGAATTAAACCATACCTATTGGAGCTTACATTCGTGTATGTAACACCATCATAGGCAGCGTCAAACCCCATAGGAAACCCTTTAAAAGGTGGGTTGCCAAAATCATACTCAATCACAACAATACCTGACTGTCTGCTTTTTGTGCATATAGTGTCCTTAAAATTATTAGGAGAGGCAACAGGAAACACACCCGTAAAAGGTGCGCTGTAATTACAGATAGCTTGACAACAGGAGTCACATTGATATACTTGACTTAAGGTTAGTGGAGAACCGCTCCAAATCCTAAAGACACCTCCGAGCCTATACGTTCCTGCGGGTGCTTCAGTTGTTAATCCCGCGTCTGTAAAAAGTGCGGTTGACGTTTCAAAAGATGTTCCGTCATAGTAGTATTGTCCAAATGATGTTGGCATTTTAGCAAGTTGTTTTAACGATTACAAGACCTGATGAGTTTAATTGAATATACTCATTTGAGCCATCTCCTAACCTAATGTAATTATCTGCACCCCAAACAGGCGCTGTAATACAGTCAGCCATAGAATATATTGTATCTCCTACGGATGGAGCTATATTACTTCCATTATGATACCATGTGGTTGCAGTAGCAAGAGGGCAAGCCTGAGCTGCTAATGGCCTTTCAATACTACCTAAAAACGGAGTACATCCTATAATTGCAGCACAGTCACAGCACACATCATTGCTTTGTAATGGGTCTATTGACGTAGAATGACAAAACATTGCTGAACCCGCTCTACGATAGTCGTATATTAAATACAAGGTTGACCAACCTCCAGTCAGGGAAAATGTACCAGTATATAAATCAGGAGCCTGAGTTCCATCAATAACTACGGATGTAGATGCAGTTAACATTGCAGCTATCCCTACTGGAGTGTTAGGATAAGTTGTACCTGACGGAGCAGCAACATAAGCAAACTCATTTAAATTTGAGTTAAACTGAAAGTCACTTGATGTTACTCCTGTACGATTAGCACCTATTGTTACTGTTGATACTGCCAATGGAAATCCTGTAAAACCAGTAATCCCTGTGGTCTCATTAAATTGAGATACAATTGGAGATGTCGAACCTGAATTAAACGTAACAGTTTCTTGTACAAGAGGGCTTGTAAACGTACCCTCAGCGTAGTTGTGTTGGTTTATAACGGTCTGATTTGCATCTTGAGCGTCTGTTAAGCATACCATCACAACCTTAATTCCTGTACCTGTTGGACAAGCGGGAGACATTGTTGTTATAGAGCTTACATCTGTAGCCCCTACGGGTGTTACGGTAATTAACACTTCACTTATTGAAGCTATATCTTTAGATACAACAACAGTAAATGTCCCTGTCTGTCCAATACCCGACCCTGCTGGATTAAATGTTTCAACACCATTATATAAAGCGGATACAGTTACTGCGTAATCGGCTGTAAATTCAATATTCATAGTCCCAATACCTATTCCTGCATTTACAATGTACTGAGTTGGAGCGTTTATCCCAGTCCATTGAACAGGAGCTAAATATGCCCCAGTAGCTCTTGACCTACATGATGTTGTAGGTATCTGTAATGGAAGATTCGTTATATTAGATGCTAGTACATACTCATTCATGTACGGGTCATATCCACCAAGCTTTTGCGTAGTAAAGGACTCTTGAAACAGGTCTCTAAACCATGACCTCATGCCAATAGATGATATAACTTGAAGGGCATCTCCTTGACTAACCGACCCCGACAACTTAATAACTGAAGACCGCTTAGCATCTGTAAAGAACATATCCCTACCATAGGTAGCAAAGCTCTCAGGGTTGTTTGATATACCATACTCTTCAATCCTCGCAATCTGCGTTCCTAATATTGTAGGCGCAGCGGTAACAGTACTTGTTCCGTCAGCACTTGTTATAATACTTTTGTTTACTGTAATGTAGGATATCTTATCCTCTTGCAATACCAATAAATTGTCACGGAACGAATGCAATACCTCAATAGGCCCGTAAGACTCTTCGCAGTCTTTGTAATTAGCAAGACCAAGATTGAAATTATTTAGGTTATTCAGAGCTGTCTGCTCTTGGTACACCCCACTATAGGTTATTGATGCCTCTCTTCTTATTTGCTCGTAGTCTTGTGTAGTTACACCAGCAGACCTGTTCCCAAGTGTAAAGTAGTTTCCTGTAAGCGAGTCAAGTATCTTGTAGCTCTCAACGCCATTACCAAAAGAAAAGCAGTTAAAGAAACTTAAATTAACTTTTCCGTCTAAAGTAGCTGTTTGGTTTACATCGCCATCTACTTCCGCAGGGTTAGCCATATGGTTACCATTCGTGATAGGATAGTTGTCAGCCCCCTCATAGTAAATACCATCCGCTACCTTATTTGGGATTGTCTCAAAAACCAATATATCTTGACCACTATTAACAGTTATTTGAGCAAATATTTTACTTTTTCTATTTTGACCTTCACCTATGCAACCTGTAACACCCCCCGTTATAGATAAAACTAACCAATCACTACCACTATATTCAGGTGTAGTTATTGTAACAAATTGATATTGATTAGTACCATATGTGCGAGGGCGAAATGATCTGTTTAGTCCGTTTATTTCACTAAAATCTTTATCATTTGTAAATGAATGTGATGAAAGCGCAGGGTAATATATATTGTTACTGGGACTGTTGTTGGTATCAGGAATTTCAGCAAGCCCTACTTCCGTGTCATCATTTACATTTATGCCTTCTGAATCCCAAAAAGCTTTAAAATTATCATAATCGTTTTGAGAGGTATATGTTTCTTCATATAAACTTTCAACACCACCACAAGGCGAACCATCTTCATTAGCGTGGTTTCTAACAAAACGAAATCTTAATGAAACAATATCACCACTTTTTATAGGAAGAGATACGGGTACGGGTAATTCATTAGTTCCTGAGTTTAAACAAACATTAATAAGCATTCTTGGAACTGCATCACCATCTATGCTACCTCCACCTTCTACCGCCCCTGAACTTTGATCTGTTACATCAACTTTTGTTTTTAGGTTAGTACTGTCAAATAAAAGATAATCTACGCTATCAGCACTCCATCCAACAGGTATGACTCTTCCATACACTCCTGCTGGTTGTAACATTGTAGTAGGAGGAGAAGAGAGAGATTCAAGAAAGTTTTCTGCTTGATTTGTTACTTCTAAAATAGTTGCATATGCAATATTATTTAATGGGCCGTTGCTGTCAGCTTTAACAATTAACCTTAACCCTTCAGTAACCTTATTGGTTTGTTCCCCTTCAAACAGTATCCATACTGAACCCGTTTCAATTTCAGAAAATGCAATCCTTGAGTATATTGTTTCATACAATCCCTGAGCAGGCTTAAGCATAAACTTATACCTTGTAGCCCAAGATGGAGGTCTCATTCCTGTAGGAATAGTTACCTGTAAGTGATTTAAAGATATACTATTTCTTGCAGCTATATGTTCAGAGTTCTTCTCACTAACAAGTACAGTAGTCTGTCGAGCATTAGAATCTTGATAAACAATACCCACCTGATAGTCTCTGTTGCTATGAAGACTTCTTTTACTTTTGACTTTGCCAAAATATCCAAGCGCAGTATTAAAATTAAAGTATTGAAACAACTGAGCAGCACCAGTAATGCAATAAGGCGGGTCAAAATCTGTAATGTTTTTATACCTATGTGCTGGTGGACTAATTTCTAAATTTGTTCCGTCAAGGACTATTATCAAACCACCCCAATCATTTTCAGCTGACCCCCCACCCAAAGTACTTTGTGGTGGTGATACATTGTATATTGGCTGTTGGTCTTCGGTTAGTATAAGTCCTTGGTACTGTGTTGCCATACAAGGGGCTACAGAAAAATCTATAGACGGTTCTTGTCCTGAATTATTTACAGCAGTAACCGAAGCGTTAAATCTATCAAACCAAGAAGTTCCAGTAGACCAATCGTCAGGATTAGTTTGATAATAACCATCCCATCCTGATACAAGTTGAAATGGTGATGGTTGCTCCCCTGTTGGACTATAAGTATCAAAAACTTCAGACAAACTACTATAATCTTGTTGTAAGGTATATGTAAGATTTAATGTCCACGGGGCAGATAAGTTAAAAGCTGAAGCAGCTTGAGTAGATGGATGCGCCCCTGCAAAAGAAAAACTATTCCCAACAAATCCTAAAACAAATTGAAATATATTTCCTTTTTTTAAATCTGTGGTTACATCAATACCGCTTAAATCAAATACAACCCTTCCGTTAAGTATATTTACTTGTGATGATAAAGATGAGTCTACACTTATTATTCTACTGTTTAAAACACTGGGTAATGTTATCGACCCTAAATTATTTGACGACACTCCTTCTACCGTGTAACTTAAATCAATAGCTGCTCCAAGGGAATCAGTAAGGTCACGCTGCTCAACGTAATTGCCATACATTAACCTGTTGCCAAATATGTTTTGCGCCTTAGATTTTAAAGGTACGTTATCATACAGCCTTAGTATCTCATCGCTTCGTAAGACCGTGTATATCTCTCCGTTAGTAAATGATACGGTATTCTCGTTGCCTATTTGGCTTTCTACATCATACTCGTCCACAACAAATATGTTGTTAGAGTCAGCCTCCTTAAACACAATGTCAACTCCCACTACCTGCTCAACACCAGTGTTATATGTTACATTAACCTGATTGAAATTGTTCTGCATTCCATCATTAAGAACATCATCAACACCTAATTTAAAGCTTGTAAGTGGATTAAATGATGGGGCGGTAAACTGAGATAGCGCACTGTACTCTCCATCAGCATACTGATAGCGGTACGCAAAACATATGAACGTATCCTCAATATAATTCTCTCCACCAGCTACCTGAGCAAACTCAATAGTTGGAGCCTCAAGTGGTGGCGGCTTAATAACACTTATGTCAAGCTCAATGATTTGGTCTCGAAAAGGATATATCAACGCAATAGCAGGAAATGGATATTCTCTCGTTACGTTTATCTTTCTTGGCTCGTTGTAGTTATCTGTAAAAAACAACAGGTCGTCAATCTTGTCAACGCCATTTACAAGGTACGCAGAGTTAAAGTTTAACACCGTTTCAGAAACCACATGGTAGGTTAGTTGCTGTGCTGTTGTATCATACGACACTATCATGTCTACTTTACCCAACACACCCCCTGAAGGTGGTGCGGCCTGCGGGTTTGCAGGGTCATGCACAAACCAATAGATTGTCTCTTGCTCTGAGTCTGCAAATGTTCCAATACAAGTGGCTTGGTCGCTTAGTGCAACTCCGTTATATTGCAGAGACGTAATTTTTGTGTTACCCTTAGAATTTTCTATGGCCCCAATCTCAGTAAGCTCTGTTGAACCTACCCGTATATTCATAGCGTCAACATACTCGCCAGCAGGCAAGAGTCTTTCGTCTATGCTTTTATTCATCCGACCACCTCGGAACGTCCTTGTCTGCTTAGCCATATTACTTTATGAGTTTATTCTGACCTCTCATGTTCATTAACAGTCGAGCTGGGTGCAGATTACTGATTCTAATCTTAGCGTTCCTTAACAACGCGCTCTTGTCTTTCTGCGCTCTCCTTACCACATACTCCTGTACTCCAAACCTACTGTTAAGGATAGAGTACTTAATGTAAGCATAAATAAACTCCTCAAAGAACTTGTGAACCCGAACACCAACATCGCTTGGATTATATATCTCTTGTAATTTACTTGACGTAAACGGCTGTCGGTTCATCCCGTCTGAGATATACTCAAGCACACACTGCTCTCCTGCCATTCCTGAGCTGAAGTTAATCACACCATTCGCCTTGTCTAACCTAAAGGTAGGATTCACGTTAGCTGTCTCTGTGTTTAAACCATACCGCGCACCTATCTGAAAATCAAAGTACCACTGACCATCAATGTTGTAGCCTTCACTACCGTTATAGATGCTGTCGTTGTTTAGGTACATTGTTCGAGCTGTTCCCGCAAGACGCTCTGTGTCAAGCAGTGAATGCTCAGGCTGCAATATATTACCCGACTCATCAAACAATATGTTGCAGTTGTTGTCTTGCAAGTATGACTCAGCACTGTTGGCCTGTATGTTTTCTGTTAATGGGTAGAGCGTACCGTTCTTAAACAACGATAGTCTTACCCAATTTACAAAGTCAGGTGGCAACACAAACCTTAAGTCGTCACATACGTTTAGCTCAAGTGCTTTTATCTCCTTGAACGCATCGTAATTCAACTCTTGTATACCTCTCTTTGCGTGGAATAGAATCTGATACCTGTTAATATTATTTACAAGCTCATGGTTGCCTTGATAGATGAGCATGAAATTGTTCACTACATCAGTCAAGCTAACGTACTGATACGACCCCCAATTGGCATCCTCAGGACTGGTTCCACTATTCTCGTAATACTGATATCCGCTTAAGTATGCCATTATTGTTCTTGTTGGTTTTCGTTGGCTTCCATAGTAGTCATTGCATTAACAACCTCCATCTCCCGTATTGATATACCTGCGTACTGCAATATCTTTACAACCAACATAGGCTCGTCAGAAGCAGGTAGCTCAAAATCTACAGAAGAACCATTATCATACATTGGTTCTCCACTTGATAATGAAACATAACCCCATATCGGGTCAACAGGATACCTTACATACTGGCAACCTATAACCAATCCCGTAATCGTGTCAGGAAAAATAAATGCAGTGTTACCTCTAACCACATACGCAGGAAATTCTATTGTGGGCGCTGTAAGTAATGAGTTCGTTAGGTTTAATAGCTTAGACTCAGATACCTTTTCTACGTCAAGATTGTTATACTGCAATCTATTAACGTAATAAAAATCAGCAGGTAGAGTGTATTGGTTGATAGTTGGGTTTGCAAGTTGTGCATCAAACACAGAGAACGAATCAATTACCTCAAGCAAGTTCTCAGCAAGGTTAGCATAGCTTGAACCTGTTGTTCGAGCGTTTACCTTGTTTATCTGATAGTTGTATTGATAGAAGTAGTCTTCAAACATATCCATCTGAGCCTGCTTTGCAAACAAATTAAAATCAGACGGGGATATGTAGCCGTAGTTGTTCTTGTTGCAAATCGCAAGAACTGTGTTTCTGACTGAGTTTATCATGGAAATACCTTTCTACAAAGATAGCCAAATAAAAAAAGGGTGTCCGTTAAGACACCCTCTTCAAAACATTAAAGCTATACTGCTTACGCAATAACAGCCGAAGTTATGGTAACTGCTGCTCCTGCTGCATCAAGAACTGTTGATGGTAGCGTCTGTGGAACTTCTGTTGTTACAGCCGTCCAAGGTGTAGCTGCTGCGGTAGCAATTAATCCTATGATATAGTTAGCTGCTGAATTGTCATTAACAGCCATGTTATCACTAAGGGTAAGAGTTACACTACCTCCATCGTGATACCATATTTTAACTGTACCAACACTTGCCATGTTCACACCTGTTACTTGAGAAGCACTAAATAGACTTCGTGCGGATGATGCGGTTAAATAAATACTCAAATATTTCTGCATAATAAAAAAAGTTATGTTAAACGTACCGCAAAGATACGTTATTCTTCCATATGCTTTTCGAGCATCTTCAAAGTCTCAAGCCCCTCATCTGACTGTAGGTAAGACGAGGTGATATACACATAGTCCTCACCGAAAGGAACCGTAAGCATACGCTTTTTGTTGTTCGGTAGGTTGAAGTATACATCTTTGTTGTTGTTTCTCATACCCAGCAACCCTTGCTCAAAGAACACAGACACATCAGCCTGTAGATTTAACATAGGGTCATCAAGTATGTTAAGAAACTCCTGTGGGTTTGTCTTGGCGTAGATAAGAACATCTCGCTTCAACTCAGCAGTAGATATTCTACTTACATCTTTACCAAGCATTACTCTTGCAACTCTTTCAAGGTCTGCAATGTCAAGGCTCTTAGCAGCAATCAACGCATCAACTTCATAGTTGATAACATCCAGCTCTGATTGAGCATCTTTTTCGGTATTAACCTCTACAAACACCATCCCATTCTGAGGGTGGTAGTGAAGAAACTCTTGTAATACAGGGTTTGTTTTTGGAACGGATAGAAACCCATTTACAAATATAATAGGCTCAACAATAGCGTTGTCATCCTGCTCGTCTTCAAAAGGGCTTTTTTGATTTACTGCATATCGTAATGGGCGGTTATATTGACCATCAAAATGCAACAGTGGAAATCTTTTTGTGTTGCGTGACGGAATCGTCAGGCTAAGAGGTGAAACGTCTCTTTTTAATTTGTAGATTTTATCTACAGCAATCGTTTTTTTATTCATTAGATTAAAATTAAAAGTAAAAAAAGAGAGGAGGGAAGACCCCTCCCCTCTCATTGGGTAATCACGTTAACTTACGCTTGAAAAATAACGAAGTTGTTAGCTCCAAGAGTACATACAGCTCTTTCTGACAGGTAGTTTACCTCCATAGCATCCAAAGAAGATGTAGAAGCACCACCAGCAGAACCAGTAATCCAAGTCTTGTATCGTCTGTCTTCTGTCTCAGAAGCTCTGTAACGAACATGAAGGAATGGACGCTTAGCGTTCTTTCCAAGAACTTGGTCATACACTGATGTAGAACCAGCAGGAACAAGAAGACCATTAACACCACCTGAAGCAAGATCTCCACGCATTGTTGGGTCGTTCAAATACTTCCAGTCAGACTTGTAGAAGTCATATCCTCTTCGGAATCCTGTAAAACCAAGGTTTAAAGCCATCTCTTCGTCATTGTCAAACAATCCGTAAGATGTACCACCAGCTCCGTAAGAGTTCTGAGCAGCAAGCATATCGTCAATGTCGAAAGAAAAATCTCTGTTCACGAACAATACGTTCTCCTCGATAGCTCCTTGACGGTCAAGACGCTGAATTACAGAATCAAAGTCTGCAAGGGTAGTAGGGTTACCACCAGTCCAAACATTACCTCTGTTTTCAACAACAAAAAATATACCATCAGAACCAGCACCTGTAGCACCTGTAATCGAACCGTTACCTAATAGTGTATCAGCACCTGAACCTTGCTCAGCAGGAACAGCTTCAATCATAGCTGTCTCAAGATAGTCATCAAATCGAAGACGAGTTTCATGCTCAGACTTCATGTACCATAGGTAGCCAGCGGCTCCGTTCTCAGTAGTCACTTCAACCCATCCAATCTGAGCCATGTCAGACCCACTAACAGCGTATCGGTCTTTAATAATAATTGGCTTATTTTCAAAAAACTCGTCATCAGATTCCAAAGAGTTGGTCATTCCCGCGCTTCCTTTAGCAAACTCAGACCCGTAAATGAAAATAGTGACATCTGAGGCAGCAGCTCCAGTAGTAGCAGCAGCAGAACCAGCAGCTTCATAATAATTAGCTTGAAAAGTTCCAGCAGCGTGGTCAACCGCAGTTACAACCGCTTTGTTTGAGCCTAACCCATTATTCCATGTAACCATGATTGTTTGATTATCTCTCAAAGCAATCTGACCCCCAGCAGGAACCAAAGTATCATTCACAGTGAACACCTGTGTAAGTTGTCCTGCTGCAACAGCAGCAGCACCTACTTTAGTGTACTTAGTATGAAGTCGTCCTTGCTCTGCCCACTTAATCATGTCAGAATTAGACGGCATCTCAGCACCTACCATTCGCAAGAATGATGCAACGCTTCGGTTTCCGTATCGCTCGAACTCTTTTTCGTAGGTGTCAGGAAGGTATTGATTCAAAAAGTTGAAATCAGTAATATAGTTTGTAGCCAACGCTACACGCTGTGCATTAGGTTGCAGAGCAAATGTTGGATTACCTGATAAAGGCATGATATAAAAATTTTAAAGGTTAAATACGTTTTGCACTCCTAATCTTCAAACCTCGACCTGAATCTTGGTTTAAAGACTTTACTTTGAATCCTCCCTTTGTAGTAGTCTCAGGTGCGCGTCTCATGTCCATGTCTATGTTTTTGGACTTGCGACTCACATCATCAACCGCATCAGATTTGCCTTGCTCGTAAAAGAACTTAGCAAACTTGTCGGGATTCATCGCTACAGATAAAGCTCTGTGGTAACCCTCAGCGTCAGTAACGAAATGATTGTCATCGGTATACTTATTGACAAAATTCAATATAGTCTCCTGTGACTTTCTTAACTCACTGGCTTCTGCTGGCTTAAACGTCATAGCCTTATCATTAACATTGAACTCAAAACCTTTGAACTCGTTAGTGAAAATCTTATCAGTCTCACTCAAAAACTCATCAACTCTTCGTTGATTTATTTCTTCTGCGCCTTTTGCCTCTTCTGCCTTTTGTCTATAGCGTCCTAACTCTTCTGTAGTTTCAGCAGAAACAGACCCCATACTTGACTCAAGTGGGGCTTTGTATTGCTCTTGCTGTTCCTTGAAGAATTTCTTCGCTTGGACAAGCTCTCGCTTTTTGGCTAACTTCTGCTTTTTAATAACAGAATCTTCATCAAAGTCTTCATCATAACCAAACTTAGAATCTATTAAGTCTCCTAAATCGTCATCATCCAACCCTTCTTCGGTGTGGCGGTAGTAATCCATTATCAGCTCATCCTCGCCTACTTCATTGTAGTCCTTGTTAAGCTTGATGTAGTCATCCATACCCCGCCCCGTTTCTTTTTTGTAACGGAAGTAAGCAGCTACATCTTCAGGTAATTCTTCAGACTCTTGCCGCTCAGACACAAACTCATCAATAGAGTTTATCTCTTTACCATAGCGATTGCCAATATATGTAAGAACGTCCTCCTCTGATAACTCAGGTGAGGTGTTGTTTTCTTCAACCTTTGCCTCCTCTACTTGAGGCTGCTCATCATTGAACTCTTCTTCATGCTTCTTGAGTAGTTCGTTCTCAATTTCTTGAGTAGACTTTTCCTCAACCGCCTGTACTTCTTTTACTTCTTTAAATTGCATAGATTAGATTTTCTACAAAGTTATGCAAAAAACACATACAATTATCGGGGGCTAAACTCCGCAAAGTCAAACCCATCCATACTGTCCTCGTTAGATTCAAAACTCATTGGAGGCAAGTCGTTCTTTCTTTGGCTAATAAGTTGAGATTGCTGACTATTTTGTTGGCTTATTCTTTTAGCCTTTGCGTCTTCTCGTTGCATCTCTCTTGAAGCTAACTGCTCTTCACTTATACCTTTTAAGCTCATGTTGTAGTTGAACTCTTTCTCCATTAAAGCCATCTTAAGCTGAGCCTCCTGCTGCATTTTTTGCGTAGCATATAATGATTTAGCTTCTTCAAGTTTTATCTTTAAGTTAATTTCTTGCTCCGCCTGCATCATCGCCTGCTCCCCTGCAACCTGCTGAGACTGTATTTGTCCCTGTTGCTGTTGCTGTTGCATAGCCATTGCGTTCTTTTGGTCTTCCTCTGCCTTTCGTTTTCTCTTAACCTTTAAGAGCTGGTTAGCCAGTTTAATGTTTTTTATCTCTCGGATATCAATCGCATCCTCAAGATTAATGTTTTCTTTAGATAAAGCAACTTGAATGTTTTGTTCAAGCTGAGCTTTTTCTTCTTCATCAGGAGCTACGTCTATGAATATACCAAAAGAATGAAGGTATAAATCATTCATACTGCTTAGCGTAGATACGTTGTACCTGCCTACTTGATTAATAAACTCTTCTCTAAAGTCTGCGTACTCAAGTACATCAGCTATTCTAATAGACAAACCTTCAGCTAACTTCTTTAGCATATAAAGACTTGCATCAAGAATGTGTCGTGTAGCCGTATTTGAATTTAAAGCTGCAAGTTTCTGTACACCCACAAGAGCGCTAGGGTCAGGTGTGCTACCGTCTCTTGCTTCGTTAAGACCAGTAACTGACCTTATCATGTCAAGGTAGTGGTTGTAATTAGCAATTAACAACTGCATCTTTGACCCACCTGTATTCCCTACAATGGGCTGAACAGGAATCCTTGCGTTATTAAACTCACCGTCCTGTGTGTAGCTTCTTCCCACTACACTACCTGTTTGGAAGTATAGCCTTAAAGCATCCTCAGGATTATAAGCTTGACCTGTACCAAGGTCTACTTCATTAAGACCATCAGCATCTATGAAAACTCCATCAGGAACTATTCGAGCAATGACCTGCTGTATCTTTAAATGAGTTACTTGAATCAAGTCAGCAAAAGGAATCATCCTTCTAACCAACGACTCAATTACTCCTTTGTACATTCTTGGCGCACAAGCAACATAGTTAGGAAGTGCGTATTGACTGGCCGCTTGTGGTCTAACCATGTTCTTTGCAACCTCCCACTTTAATATAATATTTGTACCCATAACCATGATACCATCGTACCACACCTCAATAGTTTTTTCTACCCGCTCAAAGTTCCCCTCATCCATCATCTCTTGTGGTGGATTGAAACTATCGTCTTTCTCTATAACACGAGTGTTACCGTTGTCGTCCTTCTTTTTCTTGTATACAAACTTTTTGGTAGACTTGTAGTTAAAATAGAGTAGCGTACAGGTGTCACGAGCGAACATACTGTTCTCTTGGTATTGAGCAACATTGTAGTAATCATACCAACTTTGACTGTACTGAGATATCTCGTCCATCTCTTCCCTTGTAATCTCAGGGTCAATCTTGACCAACTCAGCCATAGGGATAGTCTTTATCTCTCCCCAATAGAAGCAGTCACTAAAATATGGGTCTTCAGTGTAGCTGTATATTATATTCGCAGGGTCAACATAATCAACCGTTACTCCTTGACCAGCTAAAAACTGATGCTTAACTACCGATATACCCAATACTGTTTGGTCGTAGTCAAGTCTCTTGCGAACTTCTCCGTAATGATTCTCTTCAAGTAATGTATTAATAGCCACCTCTTCAGCTATCTCTACCGCAGGCTTGTAATTAAGCTGCATATACAATGACAACTCTTCATCGTTAGATGGAACGTCATCAGGGTTCATTGTAAAGGGGTTAACTTGAAACAAATCCTGAACCTGTGTCAGAACTTCTTTTCCCGCCATCTGAGTTTCAACCTCTTCTTGGAAACGGTTTCGGTCAGAAGACGACATTGCGTCCTCAGCAAAAGCCCTTATCTTAAACAGTCTGTCTGACATACCGTTTACCACCACATCAACAAACTTGGGTAGTATTGGAACGGGTGTCCAATCTAAGTTTAGATAACTAAGGTCTCCGTCTACAGCTAACTCATTTTTGTATTTAGCAACAGACTGTTCTCCACGAGCGTATAGGCGTAGTTTATTGAACTCACCCCATTGGCTATAAAACCTGCATTGATTGCCATCTCGCTTGAACCACTCGTACTGAATGGCTTGCCCCACTTGTAGGCCATATTCCAAACTGTCCTTTTCTGCGTCTGTCGCGAACTGGTTCGGAAAACCTACAGAGGAAACATTGACCGTTACTTTATCCATTTACCTAATTAATTGGCTCGACTTCCCTGAATTACTATACCTTGCAAAGTTAATGCTTATTTTCGACTGCTTTTGCTCAGGGGTGTACATATGCTTTTGGTTAGCCATTATCGCTAATCCTGAACTAATACACGCATCAAACTTAGTCCTGTTTGTTATGTCAAACTTTGCCCAGTCCTCAAGGGTGCGAGAGAACGGCATTGTCCCCATATCACCTATTGTTCTGTACGAACCATCCATGTCCATCCCTATATACTTTTCAATGTAGGACTCAATAGCTGCTGCGTGAGACTGCTTAACGTCCTCAGAGGTGTTAGGTATACCCCCAAGCTCTTTCTCTGTCTTAGATAGCTTATTAAAGCGTTTGTCGGGCCTGTTCATTGAGTAGGCTCTGTACCCCCTGTTCTTAAAGTGATATAGTAAACGAGGCTTGTTGTTCTCCACAAGGATAGGCATACCGTAAAATATGCAGGCCATTAGTATCTCCTCAAAGAATATCTCTGCGGTCTGCGGCCTTGCTACATACTCTAAGAAAAACTCATTACTCGGAGCGTCATCCATGCTGAACTTGGTCAGTCCATGTAAAGAACCATTAGACCCCCTACCCCCTACTGTACCTGAGATGTCGTAAGGGTCACAGCCAAACGAACCGATATGCTCGTTTGCAGGTGTCTTCTTTCCGTTAACCATAGCCACCTTATTTTGAAGGTGTGCTGCGGGTAACCACGACACAGTAAACCTCCCTCGTGGGTCAGGCGACCATATTACCTTTGTATCCTTTACACCATCCTTCCAATGAAACGAGCCTCGTGTTATGTGATGCTCCTTTATCATTGAGTCATTGTAGTCAACCTGCTGGTATATCTTAGTCAAGTTAAAGATTGACTGCCTGCTTTCATCCCTAAACGCATGAGAGGTTGTTCTTGGGAACTGGCGATAGAACTCATTAAGCGCATCAGGGTCGTTCTTTAAAGACTCAACCTCATTGTCCCAATACTCAACTGCACCCATAGAAATCATCACCCCATCAATACCAAGTACAGGCTTCTTAGGCGTTTCTATTACAGGCATACCATACCTATCAATAAACCCTTCCATGTTCCACTCCATTGGAATAAACAAAGAATACAACCCGCTTTTAGTTTGTCCGTTAGCGTTTCGGGTTGATGGGTTTGAGTCCTCATACAGGTCTTTAAAGTTTCCACCTCCCTTTGCTAAAGCGTTTGAGGTTGACCCCATCATACACTTTCCAACTATCTTGCTACCTAACCTTAAACAGGTCTTGGTTACCCTCCAGTTGTTTAGAATGTTGTTTGGGTTTAACCACTTACCACTCTCGTCATGCACAAGTAGCAACAGTTTCTCTCCATCATACGAGTTGTCGTCAGTGTTCTTCCAGTCAATTGTAGTGTCAAGACCCTCAATATCGTCATTAGCGACATCGTGCATATTGTTTTTAGTAATCTTAGATGCAGGTACACGGTATGCCAGCTCAGTCTTTGGCTTGTCCATACCATCCATAATTGGCTTAAAAAAGAACGGGTAGTTGCTGTTAATCGGCACAACCTTATCCGTAAACATCTTCTTAGCATCTGCACCTGTCTTGGAAAGTATTCCAAGCCTCCTGTCTTTCGCAAGCGTCCCTGTGTTTACAGTTTCTGAAGATGCCATAAACGAAAAACCTGAACGTCTTATCTTAAGATAGTCAAGCCCAAAAGACCTGTCGTCAGCCTTACACGCCTCCCAAAATAAATACAAAAGCCTGTTGGCTTCACGATAGTCAGGGTATCCTACATCAATCTTAGTCCACTGTAGATACATATAGTGTCCTCCTGTCATGTAGGTATCGACACCGTTATTCTTAAACCACAGCCCACTTTCCCTTCTATCAAACTCTTCTTCAATGTAACCCACCCAGCGACTCTTAAAGTCTGTAGGCATCTCGTTCCATTGGAAAATGCTTTGAATACGGGACAGCTCTTTCGGGTAGTCTTCCCTCTGCCAATACTGGTGCTGTGCTTGAGAGTGTCTTTGAAGACACTTCTTAGGAGCAAGAGGTAGTCCTATCTTTATACCTTCTATCAGGTATATCTCTCCAAGCGTACCGTCTTTTGAGATAATTATAATGTCATACTTGGAGTCGTGACCGTACTTCCAGTTCTTCTTCTTGTTCTTGGAGTTTAGTATCTTGGTAGGGACAACCCCCTCTAATACCCTATATAGACTATCTTGACTTTCGTTCTGCAAACCCTTGGTTAGATGATACTGCTGCATGATTAGGCTTACCCTCCATCATGTCTAACGCCTCTTGCTCTGCGTCTACCCTGTTTAATATCTCAAAGGCATCAAAGATGGCAAGCTTCTTTGTAGCTGCCGCGTTCTTTAATCTATCCGCAGCCAGCTCGTCCTCAGGGTCAATCTTAATAATGTCTTCTTTAGCGACCTTAATCAATTGAATCACCGCCTTCCTTCCAGCTTCGATAATCTCTTTCTTGATCTCTTTTGAATCCATCCTTGTTTCGGTTGTACTTTTTACTGCCATGTGTTTTTTCTGTCATTCTTCGTTGAACATCAGAAAACTCTCTACGCCCCTCTTTCTTTACCTTCTTCACAACCGTACTGTAATATTATCCGTAAACATACGGTACAGCTTCTCGCCATCTACCGT
>TARA_R110002020_G_scaffold475938_1_pt1 | contig 16814 bp, 12 predicted proteins | sample TARA_R110002020 | Tara Oceans TARA_R110002020 (sample SAMEA4396489) | marine metagenome | biome: Westerlies Biome; feature: [MES] marine water layer (ENVO:01000295) within the mesopelagic zone...; material: water (ENVO:00002006), including particulate matter (ENVO:01000060) such... | reverse complement strand
ATCCAGCCGTTGGATAGGCTATGAATTGAAACCTTTTTACTACTACTGGAATTTTTTTGTACAATCTGGTATTTGGGCTATTTCTGCATTTATCTGTTTGTTTTATCCGTATCTAAAATCCCGGGTTTCCTATTTAAAGTCATACAAATTTGCTTTATTATGGACAGTCGCTACGGTTGTTTTATTATCATTAATTCCAACAAAAAAGTCAAGATATTTACTTCCTGTATTAATTCCGTTGGCAATGACAGCTGGCTTCTACATTGAGTATCTTTTTAAGAATTTCAATACGTTAACAAGTAAATGGGAAAAATGGCCGATTTATTTTAATTATGGATTGATTGCAATTGTAGGTATAGTATTCCCGTTGGGTGCTTACCTATTTTTCGGCGATAAGCTTATAGGATACTATGTGTATTTTGCATTGACATCTATCGCACTATTTGGAACGGGCATATATATATTATTTCAGTTAGCAAAACGAAACTTTCCAAAAGTATTTTATGCGACTATTGCCTTTGTGATGTTTGTTATAGGTTTGGGCTTTCCGCTTTCAAATGCACTTTTAGAAAATCCAATGCACAATCCTATTTCAAAACTTAAGGAAAGTAAAATTTCTGTTTACACCTTGGATGGTTTGGCACCTGAATTAATTTGGGATTATGGTAAGGTTTCAACTTTTAAATCCGAAAAAGAATTGCTCAATTCAATTAATGAAAAACAGTTTGGCATACTGGCTTCTTACACTAAAGAACATAACAAGCTTGATTTTCTCAAAACAAAGTACAAAGTACAAATAAAAGAAACGTTTGACCTTAATCCTTTGGACAGTACCAAACGTGGTTATAAAAATAGGCTTAAAACGGATTATTACATCGCAACTAAGAAGTAACAGCACTTTAGATTTACTTTAGATTCTGTTCAGATTTCACAAAGATTCGCTTTCCATCTTTGCATTTTAAAATGCAATCGTGACGTTAAAAAACCCCACTGACAAATACTATTTTCTATTTCTCTTCATTGTATTTATCGTGCTTATTGCAGGATTGGGAAGCTATGGACTGGCTGAAACCAGTGAAGCACGATATGCAGAAATAAGTCGTGAAATGTTTATATATGGTGACTATCTAAATCCTGAACTTCTCGGCATCTTTCACTTTCACAAACCGCCCATTGCTTACTATATCACCACTTTAGGATACCAAATTTTTGGTATCAATGAGTTTGGCGCACGGTTTTTTCTTCAATTTGCCGTGATCATTCAATTACTACTTGTATATTATATTGCAGACCTGCTATATAAAGATAAGCGAATCGCTTTTATGGCAGGTCTTGTTTATTTTGCTCTGCCTATCGTTCTTATATCCAGCCGTAACCTAACCACAGATGCTTATTTGACCACCTTTATACTTGCCGCAATATATTGCTGGCAAGTCTATTCCTTCAAGGTGAAATTGATTTTTTTATATTTCTTCTACATATTGATTGGACTAGCATTACTGACCAAAGGTCCTGTTGCTTTGCTCTTTATTCTGGTATATATCGTTATCTATAAAATTATCTTTAAAAAAGGGATGCAGATTACCATCCATCATATTTTTGGTTTTCTTTTGTGCCTCACAATAGGTACAAGCTGGTATTTACTGGTAATGGCTGAAAACCCCAAACTCTGGGAATATTTTATCGAGAAGCAATTGGTTTCAAGAATAAATTCTAATTCTTTCAACCGTTCAAAGCCTTTTTGGTTCTATGTGCCATTACTCTTTGGTTTGCTCTTACCTTGGTGGGTAGCTCTCATCCCCAAATTCAAGCATCATATCAAATCGATATCAAAGAAGAGAAAAGAAACCAAATTATTGCTTTATTCCAGTTTTATACTCTTCATTTTGTTTTCGACATTCAGTACAAAATTGATAATGTACATATTACCTATTTTTTGGATGACAGCGATAATCATTGCTGTAGAGATAGGCAAAGCCTCTAGAAAAGCGACAACTATTGTAAATGTGGTTTATGCCGTTTTAATGTGCATCTTGTTTACGGGGCTGATTGGCTGCTATTTAACAAAGCCAGATTTTATCCATATTTCTACAATGTCACTAATTATTTCCTTGACGATGATTGTCATTTTTGCTGTTACTTTTTATTTCATTGAAAATAACAATCCTTTTAAATCCCCTATTTTGGCAGGAATATTTGGTGTTTCCATTATTTTCATTTCGACTTCTGTAATGGCTCATAACAGCGACTTGACAAATTCTACAAGGGATATGGTCAAATTTATAGATAATGTTTCGGATGTAGAAAATAAGAAGATTTTAGTCTATGATTATTTGCTCACATCTATCCCATTTTATTCTGATGCCAACCATATTACCCTAAAATCCTCTCACAATACCACCGACCGTGAAGTACAATTTGAAAATGATGATTTTTATAAAGAAAGGCTGTGGGATGTCAAGGATTCTATGGTTATAAATAGACTGGACTCGCTTTCGAGAAAACGAAATACTTTTTTACTTATTCGTAACAAAATAAATTTAAACGAAAAATTATCCTTCTTGAAAAACAACTTCTATAGGAGTAAGAATTACTCAAAATGGACGCTCTACTATAATAAATAGTTCTTTAAATTTCCTTTAGATTCTCTTCAAATTTCAAACAGATTGTGTTCTCATCTTTGGCACAACTTAAACCAGAGCTGCTTATAGGTTAACATTTACTTTAATCGAATATCACTAACTAAAGGTATATCTATTTGCAAAACTTCAAATCATCGATTGTCACAGCCACAATCGTTTTTTCAGTACTTTTTTCACAGTATACACTTGCGCAAGACACAAGTGAGACAAAGCCACAGATAGGCACAACCCAAAAAATTGGTGATGTTATCCTGTTTGCTCTACCTGCTGCCACCGTGGGTACATCATTAGTAAAAGGCGATAATGAAGGCGCTTGGCAATTTACCAAAGGTTTACTTCTCACGGTGGGCGTGACCTACGGTTTAAAACTGGGCGTAAATAAACAACGACCAGATACGAGCAATGACAACTCATTTCCATCAGGTCACACATCTACCGTTTTTCATAGTGCAGGTTATGTGCACAGACGCTATGGCTTTAAATACGCCATTCCATCCTATGCATTGGCTGGTTTTACCGCTGCAAGTAGAATAGATTCTAAAAAGCACGATTTACTCGACGTAATTGCTGGCGCTGCTATTGGCCTGGGTAGCAACCTTTTATTCACAACCGAATATCAACAAGAGCATATGGAACTCACATATAGCAGTTTTGAGGGTAATTATATGATAGGTTATACTTATAAATTTTAGTGAAATGGCATTACAAAGAGAGTTTAAAACCCAGGGCGATTATTTATTTAAGAATCGAAGTTATTTGCCGATACTCTTTCTTCTCGTAGGGTTGGCAGTATTGCTCTATGGGGAAGATACAGAACCTGTTCAGATTGAAGAAATTCATATTGATTTATACAAATTTGTCTGCCTTACCATTAGTCTACTGGGTCTTTTAATTAGGATTTTTACGGTAGCCCATACCCCAAAAAACACTTCGGGAAGAAACACAATGGAAGGTCAACTTGCTGATGAATTAAATACGACTGGAATGTATTCTTTGGTACGACATCCTTTATATCTGGGCAATTTTTTTATGTGGTTGAGCGTGGGTATGCTAACTGAAAATTTCTGGTTTACAATCGCTTTTGTTCTGCTGTATTGGCTCTATTACGAGCGTATTATGTATGTAGAAGAAAATTTTCTGATTGATAAATTCGGCGATAGATATTTAGTTTGGGCCAGACACACACCGGCATTTGTACCTAGTTTTAAGAATTATGTAAATCCAAAATATTCTTTCTGCATTCTGAAAGTTTTGAAAAAGGAAAAAAATGGTCTTGCTGCTATTTTCCTGATTTTCTGGTTGTTTGATTGGGCGGGATCACAGTTCGAAACTCGGACATTACATATTTATTTTGACTTTTGGTTTTATGCCGCAATAACAAGTACAACCATCTATTTAATTTTAAAGGTGATGAAAAAGAAAAATATGCTGACAGAAACAAATACATGAGGAATTCTCATTAATAATTTAAAGTTGAAAATTTTAGTATAATTGATAAGATGAAAAATGAATCGTTAATAGAAAAAGTAAGGGCTTACTGCAAAGAAGTGATGGCATCCAGCAGATGCAAAAACCTGCCTTTTCATAATTGGCAACATACCAAAGATGTAGTTCGAAATTCAGAATTTTTGGCGAAACACGAAAAGCTACCTGAAGAAACCGTTGAAGAATTGATTATTGCATCTTATTTCCACGATATAGGACATATAAAAGAGGCTGCTGCTCACGAAAAATTGAGCTGTGAATTTGCTCAAGAATTTTTAAAAAAGGAAGGCTATCCCGACCAACGCATTATAAATATCATCTATAATATCAAAGCAACTGCAATGCCACAACATCCAGAGACTTTATCCCAAAAAGTAATTTGCGATGCCGACCTTGCCCATTTGGGGAAAAAGAATTTTTTCATTAAAAATTCGAACCTTCGAAAAGAATAGAAATTTATTAATTACCAATCATTTACAGATAAGCAATGGGCATCTATAAACGCCAATTTTCTCGAAACTCATAATTATTACACCACGTATGCACAAAACCATTTTGCCAATCAAAAGTTAGAAAATATCAATATGCTTAAAGCAAAAATAATTCACTCTTAGTACAGAAATGATATTCGAATAAATCTGCTACCTTATGTAAGTAATGTTATTAAAAATGAGATGATTTATATGTTAAATATAGGGCGGTACAATCGAAGGATTGGATTACAGTTATGATAGTGATATTACTTCATCCAATGTAAGGATTAAGGATTTTTTGGATAAGACAAATATCAATTTTGAAATACTATCGAAGTTATCTTTAAAAAAGACAGTAGGGCTATAACAGATGATGACAGAAGGCTAATGGTTAGCAAGATAAAAGAAACCAATGTGACTAAGATTTGATTATCCACGGTACTTTTACAATGGAAGATACCGCAAAATATATAGAAAAACTCAAATTGAATAAGACCATTGTTTTAGTGGGGTCTTTCATTTTAGGCTCATCTTCAGACACCGATGCAACGTTTAATTTAGTGTATGCTTTTAGTGCTTTACAAACTTAAATACCCAAAAATCCAAACAAATTCGTCTTGAGACGAAACAAGTTGTCTATCGTGAGTGTAGCGTGTATTGCATTACTTTCCATTTTTACGGTCATAGGCGATTATCAATGGCTAACATTTACAAATATGAACATTGCATTTTATGCGAGAACTGCTATTGAAGTTGACAGGTATTTATACATCGTGGAAAATAAAGTAAAGAGGTATAAGGTTTATGCGCTAAAAAATATTACCAATATCAAGAACAATGAGCAAGTAACCCTTTATGAAACCTTACTCGTAGAGAAATAGAAATAGCCTTAGCTATATTAAGCAACTCATCCTACAAAAACAGTGGTAAAGAGTTTTTCAATGCCGAAAGCAAAAATTATATAGGCACTCTCTGTTACTACCACCATAAACTATCAAGCAAATTTCATCCATAAAGATGCAGACGATGTCCTGGATAGTGTAATTAATTTTGATGACCAATAGTAGTTCAATAGCATACCCATTTTACCTTTGCACACCCTATGCATCACTATTTTGTTATCTTTGCAGCGTGAAATTAACAACATTCATATTTGCACTATACATTTTAACGTTAAATGCGTTACCCTGTACTGATGTTAATGCGGATGTGGTTTCCGATAACTATCAAACTGAGGTCGTAGCCGCTTCAAATTTAGATCATAATCATAGCGTTCCAGACCTTTGCCCCCCTTTTTGTACCTGCCATTGTTGCCACGTACATACGGTGGATTTTGGCTCGGTTAACTTTAAGCCTATTAGCCCACAAATATCTTCCAAAATATTCCTTCATTTCGACAGTATAGGGGAAGAACCTATCAATTCCCTTTTAGACCCTCCAAGAGTTTAATTCAGTTTTCATAGGATAGCTATATCCTTTTTCGACAGGTCAAAATATTTTTGACCGCTATTTTCCATTTCAAAACTGAATTAAATTTTTCTTTTCTATGATTAATAAAATCATCGCTTTTTCTATACGGAATAAGCTTATCGTTGGACTATTGGTACTTGCTCTCGTGGGAGTGGGCTTGTATTCGATGTCCACCATTAACCTAGGGGCACAGCCCGATATCACCAATAATCAGATACAGGTAATCACACAATCCCCTAACCTGGCCACCGAAGATATAGAACAATTTGTAACCTATCCCGTCGAGTTGTCAATGGCCAATCTGCCGGGTGTAACTGAAATTCGCTCCATATCTCGATTTGGACTTTCGGTGGTGACCATTGTCTTTAAAGACGATATGGGCACTTACTTGCCTCGGCAACTGGTCTCGGAACAACTCAACGAGGTCAAATCTGAAATCCCCGAACAGTTCGGTAGTCCCGGAATGGGTCCAATCACTACTGGTTTGGGCGAAATTTATCAGTATACCCTTAAACCCGAAAAAGGTTACGAGGATAAATATTCGCCTACCGAGCTGCGAACCATTCAGGACTGGATTGTTAAGCGTCAATTGGCTCTTACCGAAGGGGTAGTCGAAGTTAACGCCTTTGGCGGAAAGGTCAAGCAGTACGAAATAGCAATCGATCCCGCAAAACTCAATGCGATGGATGTTACGATGACGGAAGTTTTCGATGCATTGCAACAGAACAATGTAAATACGGGGGGTGCTTATATTGAAAAAAACAAAATGGCCAATTTTATTCGTGGAGAAGGTTTGGCACGTTCCCTAGATGATATTCGCCAAATCGTGATCAAAAACGAAAATGGTTTGCCCATCCTGGTAAAAGATGTGGCCGAAAAAGTCCATTTTGGCAGTCAGGTGCGCTACGGCGCGTTTACCCAAGATGGTCACGAAGCTGTAGGAGGGGTTATTTTGATGTTACGTGGCGATAATCCCAATGCCGTGGTGACCACCGTAAAAGACAGGATAAAGGCTGTTCAAAAATCCTTGCCGGAAGGCTTGAAGATCGTTCCCTTTTTAGATCGGAGTGAATTGATAGGAAGGACTACGTCAACTATTGAAAAGAACCTTGTGGAAGGCGCATTGATCGTCATTTTTGTACTGGTGTTCCTACTTGGAAGTTTCCGAGGGGGACTGGTTACCGCTTCGCTGATACCACTCTCGCTCTTGTTTGCTTTTATTTTGATGAAAGCTTTCGGGGTCTGGGCCAACTTGATGTCCCTGGGCGCGATCGACTTCGGGATCATTGTGGATGGTGCCGTGATCATTGTGGAAGGAACGGTTCACGAGATCGAAAAGCGCGTCAAGGCCGGAAAACAGAAATTTGATCAGCCACAAATGGATGAAGTGGTCTATGATGCGAGTAGTACGGTGATGAATTCCGCTTTCTTTGGACAGATCATAATCCTTATCGTATTTACTCCCATTTTATTCCTAACGGGGATCGAGGGTAAAATGTTCCGTCCTATGGCCTTTACCTTTGGTTTTGCCGTTCTCGGGGCAATTATTTTATGCCTTACCTATGTACCCATGATCACTTCGCTTACTATGAAGCCGGCCACCATAAAGAAAAACTGGTTTCATAAAATGGAAGACAAAATTTCAGGATTCAGTAACGGGATGATGACCCGGATTAATAACGGTTACCGTCCTGTTATCCTAAAATCGTTGAACCACCGCATTTTAATTTTGGTGATTGCGGTTTTATTACTGGTAGGTTCTGGATTTACCTTTAGCCGAATGGGCGGTGAATTTATCCCGAGCATTGATGAAGGGGACATCGCAATGCAGGCTCTATTGCGGCCGGGAAGTTCCCTGAGCGAATCAATTGAAACTTCCAAAAGGATAGAGAATATTGTTTTGGATAATTTTCCCGAGGTGGAAACGATGATCGCGAAAATTGGAGTCGCCGATATCCCCACCGACCCGATGCCGATGGATATTGCAGATTCTTATATCATCTTAGATAAAAATAAGGATAATTGGGTCTCTGCGGAAAGCAAAGAAGAACTGGTAGCGGAAATTAAAGAAAAATTATCCGTTGTTCCCGGGGTGAATTTTGTGTTTAGCCAACCAGTGGAATTGCGATTTAACGAACTGCTGACCGGTGTTCGAGAAGATGTGGCAATCAAGTTATATGGCGAAGATCTCGATATTCTTACTGAAAAGGCTTCAAAAATGGCAAATATCATCAAAACCGTACCCGGTGCCGGTGATGTGAACCTAGAAGCGACTTCCGGACTACCCCAGATGACGGTTCGCTTCAACAGAAGTAAAGTGGCTCAGTATGGATTGAACATTCAGAAATTGAACCAATACGTAAGTACCGCCTTTGCTGGAAGTACCGCAGGGGTCATTTTTGAAGGGGAAAAACGGTTTGATATGGTGGTGCGTCTGGATAAACAACATCGACAGAGTATAGACAATCTGAAAACCCTATTGGTCGACCTGCCTGGTGGAAACCAGATCCCTATCAAGGAAGTGGCCGATATCAGCTATCAGCCCGGCCCGATGCAAATTTCAAGGGATAATACTTCCCGACGAATTTCAGTGGGTGTAAATGTTCGTGGACGCGATGTGGAATCGATGGTTAATGATATCCAAGTTAAATTGGATGAACAATTGGATTTACCACCAGGTTACCATATTTCTTATGGCGGTGCTTTTGAAAATCTTCAACGGGCAAAAGACCGACTTATCATTGTTGTTCCCATTGCTTTGGCACTTATTTTCCTATTGCTCTATTTTGCTTTGGGTTCGTTCTCACAATCCATTATGATCTATATGGCGGTCCCGTTGGCGGCTATTGGCGGTATTTTCGCCTTGGCCATTCGTGGAATGCCCTTTAGTATCTCAGCTGGGGTAGGTTTTATAGTTCTTTTTGGGGTTGCAGTTCTAAACGGCCTGGTACTCATCAGTAGATTAAATTCATTAAAAGAAGAAGGGGTTATGGATATAAAAGAGCGGATTTTAACCGGAACACAGGAGCGGATTCGTCCCATTCTATTAACGGCCTTGGCTGCCATTATGGGCTTTTTCCCGATGGCACTTTCCCAAGGGGCGGGTGCTTCCGTACAGCGGCCCTTGGCCACAGTGGTCATCGGCGGATTGATAACCGCGACTTTGCTTACGTTAATCGTTGTACCCATTTTGTACACTTTCGTGGAAAAAATGAAAAAAAGCGACAATGGAAAATCAGATAAGGTAGTTGTAAACCCTACTTTGATCGTTGTGCTTTTAAGCCTTGGCCTAACGGCTATCCCTGCAAGTACCAATGCACAGACCCAAGATAGCTCTGAACAACGTTCGCTTAGGCAAGATAGCCTTATAGTAGAACAAGGTTTTGCCCCAATTTCTTTACAGGATGCGGTGGTAAGGGCTAAAGGGAACTATCCCAAATTAAAGGCAGCTCAATTGGAAATAGAAAATCAACAGGCCTTGAAAAGAACGGCTTGGGATTTTGGAACTACCAATATTTTTACGGGCGGTGAAGAATTACCGGACAGTCCTAATGGGGATGAAGGTATCTATACCACCATTGGGGTACAACAGCAAAATATAGACCTGTTCAGTATTGGTGCCAAAAACAACCTTCAAAATGAGAAAATTGCACTAAGTGAAACGGCGCTAGACCTTACTTCACTTCAAGTGGAGCGAGAAGTAAGCAAGGCTTGGGGCGATGTCTATACATCCAAGCGGAAATATCAACTGTATGTGGAACTCGATTCCATCTTCAGCGATTTTGAGCGGGCGGCACGTATCCGTTACGAGACCGAGGCTTCCTCTAAGTTAGAATATTTGGCGGCCACCAATCAAGCCCGGCAGGTAAGCCTTCAAAAAATGCAGGTCTATCGGGATTATTTGGGCAATCTGCAAAAACTGAACCTTTGGTTGGTCAGCGATACGCCCTATACCGTTTCGGATGGTTCAGTCAATGAACTGGACACGCCCATTATGCAGCGCAAAGATTCGATCACGAGCCACCCAATGCTGCAATATTATAAGCGTCAAATTGATGTCGCGGATGCTGAGCGTAATCTCAGCACCAAAGCGTTTTTTCCAAAGTTCAACGCACAATATGGACGGCAGAAAATTGCGGGACAGGATGGGTTTTTCAACTTTCAGGTTGGGATATCCATTCCTCTCTTTTTCGGTCCTGAGTTGGGGCAGGCGCAATCAGCCAAGATACAGACCCAGATCGCCGAACAGAATTTCAGGGAAAAACAGCTTCAGGTCAATTCACAATATCAAGATCTACAACAAGCCTATTTAAAATGGTTGGAATCCTGGCAGTATTATGAACAGGAAGCGCTTCCGTTGGCCAAAGAACAGCGCGATGGTGCCGTGTTCGCCTATAAAGAAGGCGGTATAGATTATACCACCTTCTTGCAAACGGTACGTGATGCCATCGGTATCCAAAGCAAGTCTTGGGATGCGCTCAACAATTATCTGCAATCAAAATACGAACTGGAATTTTTCCTCAATTCCGCTAAACAATAAAAAGAGAAACTATGAATTTCAATATAAAATCGATTTTTTACGCAGCCTTGGTCATATTCAGTTTAAGTTCCTGTAAGCAGGAAAAAACCGGTAAAAACGGGAACGAAGAACATAACGAAACAGCATCTGCCGAAAATGGCGGTGAGCATCAGGAAGAAAGCGCAGGGCTGGAAAGCAAAAAACTACACTTATCGCAACAAAAATTTGAAGCAATGGGATTAAAGGTAGATAGCCTACCAACCAAAAGTTTGACAGGACTTGTGGAGGCGAATGGACAACTGGAAGTGCCCCCACAAAATGAAGCTGCCGTTACCGCCATTATTGGAGCCAACGTGACCAGTATCAAAGTCATCGAGGGCGACAAAATGAGCAAGGGAAGTGTGCTAGGGTATTTAAGCCATCCCGATCTGATCAAATTGCAGACCGATTATTCCAACGCCTATAACCGGATGAAATTTCTGGATAAGGAATATGACCGTCAAAAACGATTGTACGATGCCGAAGTGGCTTCCGGAAGAAAATTTCAGGAAACCGAATCGGAGTACAATAGTATGAAAGGGATGGTCAAGGGTCTAGAATCCCAATTACACTTGTTCGGGGTTAATTTAGACCGCATCAGGAACGGGAATGTATATAGTCAAGTTCCTGTGGTAAGCCCCATAAATGGATATGTGGAAAAAGTAAATATTAAAGTAGGACAATTTGTCCAACAGCAAACCGAAATGTTCGAGATCGTGAATACCGAGCATATCCACGCCGACCTGATGGTATATGAAAAGGACGTGAGCAAGGTTAAAGAGGGACAGACTGTGGAATTCAATATCGAATCCCTCCCCGAATCCGATCTGAGTGCTAAAATCTATTCCGTAGGGAAAACATTCGAAAAGAATCCCAAAGCGGTTCACGTGCACGCTGAGATTGAAAATAAACAAGGCGACCTGTTCCCGGGGATGTACCTTACGGGAAAAATAGCCACTTCAGAAAATAAAGTAACGGCACTTCCCGAAGAAGCTATTATTACCGAAAACGGTGAACCGTACATTTTTACGGCCAAAAAAGTAATGGAAGGCGGTGAGGAAGAATGGGCGTTGAGCCCATTAAAAGTCGTAACCGGTCAAACAGATGGTGGCTGGATAGAGATCAAATTGCTACAGCCGCTGGAAAAAGGGCAAATGGTGGTTTGGAACAAGGCCTATTACCTGATCTCTGAAATGAAAAAAGGGGAAACGGAACACGGGCATTAGGCTCCCTAGAAGCCCCCTAACCCCCTAAGGGGGCTTCAAGCAGCTGTGTTATTCACTTAACCTGTAAAATAGCCACCTTCTCGTGCCGCTTTTTCTATCGGAATCGGAAAGGGGAAATAATTAAAAAGATTTCCCTAAAGGGAAATTGAATTACCCCGGACTTGCCAAAGACTCTTTGTCAAATAGTTAGTAAAGCGTTTGGTAGGTCCGGTTTTTTACAAAAATTTTTAACAGATAAAACCAGAAAAATGAAAGAGATAAAAGCATTTATAAAGCCCAACAGGGTACAGAAAACAATTAAGGCATTAAGTGATGCCGGATTCAAGAGTATGACCATATCACAGGGAGAGGGAACGGGCAAGTTTAAAGCTAAAGGGGCATCCCCATCCTTGGATTTTCACGTAACGGATAGCCCAGTGGTCACATTGGAACTGGTCTGCCAAAATGAAGAAGCAGAATCGGCCATCGAGATCATCCTTGAAAACGGGAAAACCCCTACGCCTGGGGACGGTATTATCTACCTCTCCAATGTAGAGGACGCTTTTCAGATAAAAACAGGAGAGTCCTTAAAACAACCCCGGCAATAAAACCAATTTAGGATGAACGATATTGAAAAGTTATTGAACAAGCATAAGGTTCGCCCCACAGCGATGCGTATTTTGATCTACAAGTTTATGGTCAAAAAAGAAAGGGCCGTAGCATTGACCGAGATCGAAAATGCCTTTGTAAAGGCTGATCGCGCAACATTATCCCGTACCATCAAGACTTTTGAAACGAGCGGAATCGCACATCAAATACACGATGGAACGGGCATACCAAAATATGCGCTCTGTGAACTTGGCTGCAATTGTGAAATTGACCAGGATCTGCACATCCATTTTCACTGTACCAATTGCGATGAAACCGTTTGTTTGACCTATCATAAAATTCCACATATTAATCTACCGGAAGGATATATAGCCGAAAATGTTAATCTGGTAGTTAAGGGAATATGCGAAAAATGTAGTGCCGTTTGATGATTTAAAGATGAAAGAAGCTGAAAAAATACTCGCCGCTAAAGGGATTAGACCTACCTAAACGAGGTCAACTATTTATAAATACCTTAAAAGGAAGTTGTATGCAGTAAGCTTGAAAGAAATAGAAAAGGATTTCATTTAAAAAAGCGATAAAAATAAAACCGCGGACAGAACAACGATTTATAGAACCATAAAACTATTTCAAGAAAAGGGGATAGTACATCAAATAGATGATGGAACGGCTATCGCTAAATATGTGTTTTCCGATGGAAAAAACCTGGATCTGCATCTACACTTCCATTGTACCCATTGTGGCAACACATTCTGTTTACCCAATAATGTATGTCAAGATAGCCTACCGGATAAATACAAAATAAACGATGTGAATCTGGTTTTAAAAGGGGTATACTTAAAATGTAGAAAAGCGAAAGCTTATAAACATAGAATTGTTAAATCGAATTATAAAAATAAAAAGGAAAAAACGCCTAATAAGTTTAAATGAAAAGGTCATTCTGCCATAAATCATTCCTTTAGAAACAAATACGGATGGAAAATTATTCAAATGTCTTGATGTACGGTGCTATTGCCCCAATTGCGCTATTGCTGGGTGGAATCGTTTCCATTTTAAAAAAACCAAATGCCCAAGTACGGAGTGCTATCCTACATTTTGCCGCAGGGGTGATATTCTCCGTGGTCTCCGTAAAATTGCTACCTGATATTATGGCGAGGCACAATGTATTGGAAATTGCGACCGGTTTTGGGGCCGGGGTGCTTTTGATGCTGGGGATTCGCTATTTTCTGGAGCCTAAAAAAGAGAAAAGAAATGAGCCTGGCTTCCCTACCGCGTTCATCGTAGTAATCGCAGTTGATCTCATCATTGATGGCGTCCTAATGGGCATAGGCTTCGCGACCAGTAGGGAAACAGGTACTTTTTTGGCCATAGCGATTTCCATTGAACTGCTATCCCTGGGCATGGCAACCTCTATAACACTGGCAGGTTCCAACGTTAACCGTACACAGACAATCCTTACCATCCTTGGTTTGTCTGCCCTGGTATTGGGGAGTACATTATTAAGTGCTTTCTCATTGGTGGGGATTTCGGCAGGCTATCTCGAAATTATATTGGCTTTTGGCCTTGCGGCACTTTTGTTTTTGGTTACCGAGGAACTTTTGGTAGAAGCCCACCAGAGCAGACAGAACCCAATGTTGACAGCGGCATTCTTCGGAGGCTTCCTACTCTTTATGCTACTGCCGGGAGGTTGATGACTAATTTCGCAAAAAATCTTAAATAGACTTTAGACCAAAATATAATGACCCTTCTTAAAAATGGAAAAACTACAACTAAAAACACCGGTTCTCCTCGAGAAGATGCGCGATAAAAAAACAATTTAAAAACACCTATTGGCAACAAATTTTGCACTGAAAGTTAAATTAATGTATAGCTGGTAAAATGATTGTACGCAGACGCGGCGTCTGTCGTACCCAAAAGAGTGGAATAATAAGTAAACCATAACTGTAATTTTTTAATATGCTCTTAAACAAACGTATATCGATCTTTGACTTCTTGAAGATCTTAAAATTCGACCTGTTATTTATAGGTGGTTATTCAATTTTAGTTGGCTATATGGATCAATATGGTTTTTTGGCAAAAATCTCTATCCCTATAGCTATAACCGGGGTTTTTGGCACCGCAGTAGCTTTGCTTTTGGGTTTTCGAACCAATCAAGCTTATGAGCGCTGGTGGGAAGCCCGTATTATCTGGGGCGCTATTGTAAACGATTCCCGAACACTGGTCAGGCAGTGTGTATCCTTTTTTGAACGGGAGGATGAAGAAGTCTATCAACGGATGGTCAAAGAAATGACCGATCGTCAGGTAGTCTGGTGCTATGCCTTGGGGGAATCATTGAGAAAAATGCCCTTTTCCCCCAAAGTTAAGGAATACAAGGAATCCCGTAAGTTAGAATCTTTTAATATTCCAAATACTTTATTGTCACAACATTCTGAAACTTTGCTAGGGGCAAAAGAAAACGGTATGGTCAATGATTTTCAGCAGGTACAGATAGACAGTACCATAGCTAGGTTATGTGATTCCATGGGCAAGTGCGAGCGTATAAAAAACACGGTCTTCCCCAAAGCGCATAGCTTATTGATACATCTTATAATCTATGTGTTCGCCACAATGCTGCCATTTGGTCTGGATGATAGGAACGTGGCAGTTGAGATCGCTATAACATTTGTTATACCAATAATTTTAGTTGCCATTGAAAAAACATCCATCCTTATGCAGGACCCTTTTGAAAACCAACCCATGGATACCCCTGTAACCGATTTGGCCACAACCATTGAGATCAATTTAAAACAAATGATAGGAAATGAAGATATTCCGATCAAAGAAAAACCGAGCAAGTATTATATTCTTTAAGAAACCCACCTTAAAACTTTTTAAAATGAAAAAACTACAACTAAAAATACCCGTAATCCTGCCCCAAGTGCCTAACGAGAAAGATGCTTGTGTGAAAAGGTTAATTAAGGAACTGGAGGCCGAAGAGGGTCTTGAAAAAGTCCATATTGCCGATGAACAGGAGGATTCAGTCCCACAACTCTGTTTTCACTATGATCCGGATATCATCTCCATTGACCGCATCCAGACCTTGGCGGAACGTACCGGGGCAGAAATTACCGAAAAATATGGTCATCTGCTCATAGAGGTCAGTGGCATCAGGCATACCCGCCACGCCCGCCTGGTGGAAAAAAAACTGCTTGACATTGATGGGGTATTGGAAGCTTCGGCCAATGCCGGGGGTATGATCCGTTTGGAATATGACAAACGTGAGACCAGTTTTGAAGGGATAAGCGCAAAGCTCGAAAAGGAAGACCTGAAAGTCAATAAAAGCTCCTCTGCCGATGAAAATGGTTTTGTATCTGCGGAAAAAGACCCTGAAAAGTTAAATGAAGAAGATAAAAAAGGCAAAGAAGCCGACCATAAGGATAAGGGTGGGCACGATCACGAAGAGGGTGAAGACCACGCGCATGCCCACGGTGGCATTTTTGGGAAAAACACCGAACTGATTTTTGCCATCATTTGCGGTGCTCTTCTGGGTATTGGTTTTGGGCTTTCCTACGTAGCATCAATACCGGATTGGGTCAGCTTATCCCTGTATGTGGGCGCCTACTTTTTTGGGGGTTACTTTACGGCAAAAGAGGCCATACAGACCGTAGCCAAAGGTGGTTTTGAAATCGATTTTTTGATGCTGGTGGCCGCCATCGGTGCAGCTGTTCTGGGCGAATGGGCAGAAGGTGCCTTGTTATTATTTTTATTTAGCCTGGGACATGCTTTGGAGCATTATGCAATGAACAAAGCACGAAAATCCATTGCCGCTCTGGCGGAGCTGGCGCCAAAGACCGCGCTGCTGAAAAAAGACGGAAAGACCGAAGAAGTCGGTATCGAAAAATTGAGTATAGGCGATATCATCGTGGTCAAGCCAAACAGTAAAATATCTGCAGATGGCGTGGTGGTAGATGGGAAGAGCAGTATAAACCAAGCACCCATCACCGGGGAAAGTGTACCGGTGGATAAAAATCCTGTGGAAGATACGAGCAGGAATTATTCGGCAGACGATGATATCAAGGACGAAAACCGTGTTTTTGCAGGTACAATCAACGGTAACAATACCCTTGAAATAAAAGTGATCAAAGAGGCGAAGGATTCCACGCTGTCCCGACTGGTAAAACTGGTCAACGAGGCACAGACCCAAAAATCGCCCACCCAGTTGCTCACCGATAAATTCGAAAAATATTTTGTGCCATCCGTCCTTATTTTGGTCGGAATTCTTTTGTTCGCTTTTTTAGTTATTGACGAACCCTTTAGCGCCAGCTTTTACCGGGCAATGGCGGTGCTGGTAGCTGCAAGTCCCTGTGCGTTGGCAATCTCGACCCCAAGTGCT
>TARA_R110002020_G_scaffold26270_14_pt1 | contig 16848 bp, 11 predicted proteins | sample TARA_R110002020 | Tara Oceans TARA_R110002020 (sample SAMEA4396489) | marine metagenome | biome: Westerlies Biome; feature: [MES] marine water layer (ENVO:01000295) within the mesopelagic zone...; material: water (ENVO:00002006), including particulate matter (ENVO:01000060) such... | reverse complement strand
GTCTACCACCAAACGATCCTTAATCGCTCGCTGACTAATCACACTTCTTGTGTCTAAAAAATGTCTCCGTAAAGCAGAGAAAACCCACGAAACATCTTTGTCCGAAAAATAATTAGAAGCTAAATTATCTGACGCATATGAAAGAAACTTCACGTCCCTATGCATCAAAGATAAAATTCCTAACTGAAACTCAGCATCAAACTCGTCGCCTATATCACCGGCATGTTCATCGCTCATTTGTAATGTTCTCTATTTCATTTTTTAATTTTTGATAATAATCGAATTTATATGGGCCAAAGCCCCAGGCGTCCTCAGACACTAACTCTCTGTATTCACACAAATCTTTAAGATATTTAAACGGAAGATAGTTCTTTCCCGGCTTCCCTATGATGCGCAAAACTTCCTTGCGGCTCTTCCCAACCGCACCCATTTGAAACGCAATCATATCTTCGTAAACACGCACCAAGCTCTGCTTCACAGGAGTGTCCTTAGGCACAGCTTGCGGGACGTAGTAAGCAGGGTCTACGTTATCTACGCCGTCGTCAAAATAATCGATCTCATTTTTGAACCTAGAGCAGTAATCCTTGTAACGACCCACTGAGTTCCATCCCGAATCGAGAGACGTCACGTAGTGAATCGTAGGAGCGCTACCCTTCCAATCGTCGTGAAAGTAAAACTGCACCTCAATAAAACGTCGGCAAGGCAGGTCGTAGTGCTTGCAAATAGCGGCACCCAAAACGTATTTTCTGAAGTTCTTCATCCCACGAAGAAGTGACCCATCCACCAACACCCGCAGAAAAGGCTTGCTCAAATACTTGGAAAGCTTCTCCTCGTAAGCTCGCACAAACCGAGCAACCTCTTCCCCAGTTACCCGAACTTTGTTGCCCAGGACACCGGCAGAAAAACTGTCCGAGTCCTTGACGACCTTAGGGATCTTTCCCTTAAATCTCTTTTTAATCCGAGCACTTATAAACTCTTCGTCGTCTTCAACGACACTCATAGTGTGCCTCCATACCGTAGCTTACAGCCCTAGACGATCTTTCCTTCAAAAAAAAGACCTAATCCACAAGTTATTGGTTTCATTAAAAGTTTTTGTGTAGGACGACCGAAGGGAGGTCCTACACCATCACGCCAGGAGGATCGAACGGAAAGAGCGTTAGCGACTTTCCGGGAGAGACTACTGCGTGCAAAGAAAAAAGTACCAAAAAAGAAAATTAATTAAATAATATTATTTATATAAGACATAACAACAAAAAGAAAAACCTTCCCCCTAAAGGGGGAAGTCAAAAAGAAAAAGTGAAGAGGTCAAGAAATGTCCTTCATGATGGCTTCATAAGCCTCTTTAACCTTTTGAAATTGTTCAGTTTCTCCCCCTCGATCGGGGTGATATTTAAAGGCCAATGTTTTGTAGACTGCTTTTACAACAAATTCGGGTGCATTTGATTTTAAATAAAGAATAGAATACGGAGAAGTATCTTTTTCTATTGAATATTCTTTATTTTTAGGGGTAGAATAGTCACTTTTGTAATCACCTTGAAGAGCTTTGTGTACTTTATTTTGTAGATTTACAGGAAGAGAACTTGCGTTTATTTCTGTAAATAAGTGCCTGGAATAAGCTATTACTTCGCCTAAAACTTCTGGAACAATTACCCAACATTTTTCTTTTTTGTCCCAAGTTCTAGTGTTTGGTTTTAAAAAAGTAGATAAGTAATTAGACAAGTCATCGTTTTTAAAGTGCAACTCAATTATTTCAGAAAATTGATTATGTCGTAATGTTAATTTATTCAAAATACTACTGCCGTTTTTATCACTGCTAAATGATTATATTTTGTAGAGATGTCTGGGATATCACTTTGAGTAATCACCCACATCTCTCGTACATAATTCCACGGGATAGTAGCATTTGCTAAGTAGTTTAGTCCTGAAGATCGCATTTCCATACTAAGACCTTGGCCAGCATATGCTCCTCCGTATACTTGTATTTCTTTTTGAGTAGTGTCGTTTGCGCCTAATCTTCCTACAATTTTTGTAGTAAATTTAGCTTTAGCGCCTCCAGTATTTTTAGAAACGACCCACAATAAACCATTTTTATTCATCGTTAGTTCGAGAGGGTAGTTGTGGTGCATAGACACTTCTACTGTGCTCCCTACTGCGAGGTCTTCAACTTTAATGGTGCTCATTGAGGTTCTCCAATGACCATTGCCGCTACAACTACGCAGTAGTTATTGTAGGGGTCGTCTCTAGTAATAGTTTCTGTTCTTGTGGTCGGCTTAGGAGACAGCTTTTTGTTAACTAATTCAAATTTAGAAATTAATGTTTTTTCTGAGTAAGGAATTTCTTTTTGTTCACCGACATAAATTGAAGAAAAAATTCCACTCCAATCTTCTGTGGATATAAAAGATATTTCTCCGTTTACAGTTTCACCTTCTCTAGCTTGAAGCATGTTTCCGTACATATACGCATACTTACTTCCGCTAGCTTTCTTAATAAATTCTTCTTTAGAAATTATAGTAATAGGATTGTTTTCTAAACTAACTACTTCAATAAGTTTGAACTTATCGATTCCTGCTTCTCTCTTAGCTAAAGCTTCTGCGGACTTTTCGTTAGTCCACCGACCAGTACCGGAAGTTATCCAAACATATTTGGGCTTTATACGACCTACTCTTTCCATCGGATGTCTACCTTCTTTCTGTATATTTCCATAGCAGGTGCTGTAGTAGGGTCGTTAAGTCCTTCGGCTACCGTAGCTGCGTTTGTTTCTCCTTCGTAAAGATGTATTGAAGAAACGGCAGTGTACTCAACAGCAGCAATTCCAGATCTAGCTGGGTTATAATAATCTGAAAATCGAATAGTTAGAATTTTATCTGCGTTACTAAGTACAGTCCCGATACCCTTAATAAAGGGAACTTCCTGTCTTTTATATTCTTTTCCTGTCTTATATATAATTGACGTAGGCGAAGCACGAGTAGGGTACGCAGGTGTTTGTCTGGACAAAGAAATAAGTATTTTATCTCCAGCGCTTAGCTCATATATGTACACCGACTAGCTCCTCTACAGTGTCTACAATATCTATTTTAAAACACTTTTCTAACGTGTAAGTTTTTATCCTTTCTACGCTGTGTTTTGCTAAATATTTATTAGTCCTGTCGCTAAAATCTACTACAACTAATTTATCTTTGGAGTCATGCATTCTAAGCCCGCGACCCACTCTTTGAATAGCGCGTATATAACTGCTTCCTCCAGAAGCAAAAATAAGAACATCAATGTTTGGGATGTCTACTCCCTGGTCTAGGATGCTACTTGCAATTAACACCTTAGTGATGCCGTTCTTAAAGTCGTCAAGGGCCGCAGAACGCACTTCTGTTTCTACGCTACCGTGAATAAACGTGTGCGGGATAAAAGCCCCACTAGCTGTAAGAAGGTCACTAAGAAGGTGTCCGTGGTCTATTTTCTTTACGATGACTAGGACTTGTTTCCCCTGCTCACAATACTTCAAAGCAGCTTCGGTAATGATTTTGTTGCGATAAACGTTATGAACGATACCCTCTTCATACGCAGTTGGGTAATCGATGCCCACAGGAAGAACAGGTTTCCCAACGTCTACAAACGTGATGTGCGTAGGTACGCTTACTCCGTCTTGAATCATTTCTTTATTAGTCACCTTGTAGCAAACCTCCCCGGTAAGGGCGATCAGCTTCAAATCTTGTTTATCTCCGCGCTTAAACGGGGTGCCGCTTAGCCCGTACCTGTAAGGGGCTGTACAGTACCTTACAATAGAGAAGAGGCCGTCTGACGCCAGGGTGTGGCACTCGTCAATAACAACTACCTTCACACTAGTAAGTAACTCTTCTACTTTTTGTTTAGCCGCTAATGACTTAGGGCTTACTTTAGTTGGCTTAAAGCGACGAGCTAAAGTGTCTGCTGACGCTACCGTAAACTTTTTTACATCCCACTTTGTAGACATTACGATGCCTACTTCTTCATCTCCTAGCCGTTTTTTAAAACGTTCGTAAGTTTGAAGAACAAGATCTTTTCCTTTTACCAAAAAAAGAGTGGGTTCGTCTAGAGCTTTAATAACCGCAATTGCTACTTCGGTCTTCCCGCTGTTAGTAGCTGCCCACAATACGCCATGTTGTTTACGAAGCATGGCATTCCCAGCTTTAACTTGATGTGACCTAAGCGTCACTCCGGCTAAGGGGATGTCCTGTACTTTAGGAATACTTTTTTTAGGTAAGAAATCTCGGTGGTCTGTAATTGTGTATTTAAAATTAGGATATTGTTTTTTATAATATTTTATAACTCGGTCTAAAAGACCAGTAGGAAAAGCATTTTTAGCTTTGCTAAACAACCTTGTGTACCCATCCCACACTCTATTTTTATATGCTGTAGCGTGGCGGTATCCAGATTTCCTAAAACGAGTAGCTGTGTCTACCACGCTTGTGTCGTAAACACCTTCTATGAAGGTGTAGTTAGCGTGAACATGAAACGAGACGGGATCAATCATATATAATTCCTATTCTATACGAAGAAGATACATCTTCCCTTTATCTGTAAGACTCCAGCCTGTCTTTTTATTACCAAACACAAGCCCCTTTTTAGCCAACCTTTCTAAACTATTTCGCGGGCGGTGAGAGGGGTCGTATTTTTTGTTTGTTGGGTCCATTGCTACTAAGACTCGAAGCTGTACTGAAGTCACTTTCATTTTTGTTACCAAGAGCGTACTACTATAGTAGTCTTTAGTCAAGCTTTATAGGTCCATATCAATAGAGTATCTTTTACCTAACCGGTTAGCTATAGCTTGTACAGCCCACTTGTTGAGGACATTAACTCTCATTTCTTTGCTTTCGTCTCGGTCAATAACTAGTCCCCACTGTCTTATAGTTTTTGGGTTTTTAGGGTGAGGGATTGCCCAGTGAAGTACTATGAGATCGAGGTTAGGCATCGCATAAAAAATACGATAGACACGTTCTACAATTACAGACATGTCTGTAGTAAACGAGCCGACGTGACACGAGCCGGGGTTAGTCCAACAGCACAGTTGTGTAAGTTTCGTACCTCTAATGAACCGGCTACACTCAGGGAAGAGATCGTCCAGTTGGATGATCATCGACTCTTTCCCCGAGCGACCTTTTAGAATACGAGCAACAAACATGTGCGGAGTCTATATCAATTTAGCAGTAAAGAGATAGCGTGTTATTACACTACCGCGCATCAAACTGACATTTTTACCTCACGTATTCCATGACTAAGTAGGTGGCTCCGATGCCAACTGCTAAACCACCTACTACTCCGAGAGTGACTTTCCACCAAACAGAGCCTTCTATTTTTGACACTTCGTCAATAGCGGCTATCTGTATGCTGTCAATTGTCTTGTTTTTTTCAGAGATGATCTCAGAGTACTTTTTCTTTTGTAAATCTAGCTTTGTTGCCAAAGTTTTTAGGTCTACTTCGTATAGTTTTTGAAGCTCTTCTAATTTGAGACTGCACTTTTCTGGACACAGTTTTAGTTTCTTTGAAACAAAAAGCGCTGTTGCGTCGTCCATACAGTGAAGATTTTCTACAAACGTAAAGGTGCTTCCTTTTTTAAAAAGCTTTACCCGAACAGGTGCTTCTTGCCCGTATGCAGGAGACCAAGAAAACGTCACTAACAGTAAAGCAACAAGTGCCTTACAAATTAAGCGTATCATTAAGGTCCTTATTGATAGCTTCGCTGTCATCTTTTATAGCGTCTTGCTCTTTTTTTAGATTAGTTTCTTGAGTAGCAATTTTATTTTTTGTCTCGTTCTGAATGTTTTGTTTTTCTAGGCGTGCGCTTTCTTCAAGTGCCGTTACAGCTTTGTCGTTCTTGCGAGTTATCTCTTTGATAACTTCCCGTTCTTTTTCCTTAATCTTATTGGTGCGCTTAATGAGGTTAAGCGTCGATCCGCGACCTCCAGTTAAAACCCAAGTCACAACACTTACAATAAAGAACCACGGAAGATACCAGTTCTTCTTCCACCACTTAAGACTAAAAACAGTTTCTTCAAGAAAGTGCCAAACCTTGTAGAGGAATAAAAACATTACTCTTTATCAATAGCTTTAGCAGCCGCCAATCTAACCTTGTGTCGAACTGCTGAATGAATCTGTGTCGCAAACGACCCAGAAAACATGCCTAGAACGAACGACGCTGCCCAAGACACGCCCAGGTCTTTAGGACCTCCGGTAAGGCCAGAGACAAGCTCTACAAGGCTCTCTACGGACAAGCAACTTAGAACCCCACCAATTACAAGCGGGATAGCCATCATTGATGCTTTACCTAGCGCGGTGCTTTTGCGCCAATTGCTAGGGATAAACGGCTTAACTATTGCCGTTAATCCGTAAGTTACGCACGCAATGATTACTAGCCCTAACGATAATGAAAATACAGTTTCAGTCATGTCTTCCTCACAAAATTATTACGTAAGAGTCGTGCCTTCAGCGGAACCTGCTAGTTTGTGGAGCGTTCCACCAACTAAAGCTTTATTACCCTTTGCACTCCCTCTATGGGCCACCATTGAGGCGGCGGCTGCGTTGTAGAAATTGATAGCTGCGCTACCAAGCCCCAAAATAACTACGTCCCCTCCGTCAATAGGGTACGAGTCACTTACAAACACATAAAAATTATTATCAATATTGGCGAATTGATAATAGCCTTCAGCCGCAGTCGTAGCTGTACCTGAAGCAGCCTGATTTAACTCGTTGTTAGCTGGTGCCGCCCCACCATTAAACTGCTCTGTAATTTTTGTAAAAGAGTTGTAGAAGGTGTTGTCACTAATCATCCAAACGTAGCGTCCCCAGCGCTGAAGGACGTGATAGCCGGTCGCTACGGTTAGCCAATTAGCAAACGGACCATTAGCCCCTGTAGCGTAATTAACAGTACTGTTTCCGTATCTTAAGGTACTAATATCGGGGTGCCAAAACGTAACTAGGTTACTTTGGGCATCGTAATTACTTTGGTTGTGAGTAGGACTTCCACTTAAACAAGATTCGTTAGACGCCCTAACAGTGTTATTTTGAAATTGAAGATTTACGTAAAGTTCGTAAACGTCATTTACAGATATAGCACTGCCGCTACTCGTGTTCTTAACGGGCCAACCTGTAGCTGAATCTACGTAAACCGAATGCCACCTAGCTGAACTGTTAATATTGTTATTATTAATTTTAAGAGAATAGCCGCCGTTTAAAAAATCGGCTCTTCTGTTGTTCTCCGTTCCAGTAAGCGTTAGTCCTCCAAATTTGACGTATGGATTTTTATATTTCCATTCTAAAATTAAAGGAGCGTTAGTGAATTCGTTAGAGTCAACTTCCATTTTTGTTGGAAATTTAGATATTCTAACACCTATTAGCTCTCTAACGTTTGAGTCAGCAGGTTTTGGCCACAAGTTTAAATCTGTTCCTGTTATTGAAGAAACATTAAAAACGTTATTTGTAATTAAGCATCCGTCGTTGTGTCGGACGTCGACAACACCACCACTGGTTTGACTTGCGTTTCCAGAAAAACATCTTAAATCTACTAGCGCTGAATACTTGGATGGCCGACCTGTGGCTCCAGAAGCGGCGCCTAAGTAAGAAAAGTAATTTCCGTCAGCCGCGCCTGCGCCGGTAAAGTATTTTGTTCCTGAGGTTCCTGCTGAAGGGTCTTCAATCTCGATTAAAGTACACGGATTACCGATATCATTTCCGTATTGAAGATTGGTAGACGGCGTACCTCCGGGCCAAAACTGAGAATCAACTATTCGGTTTCCTCGAACTTCTGCGTTACCCCACGCCCAAACTTCATCAGATCCTGTAATGCGCATATCAGCAAAAATGCCAGGAGCGCCCCCATTGTCTGCTGTTGTTAGGCCGTATTGTTGGTCGGCTACAAGTCCAAAATTAGCGTTGTTAAGAGCTAAGGTGTTGTTGTTAAACCTTAACCCCGTAACTAACGATGTCGGTCCAAATACAGTAAGAGTTTCTTGGTAATCTCTGGAAATTACTCCAATCCAAAAACCGTTAGTTGTTAACCCGCTAAACGCACCAAGAGCGCCGGATGCTTGATAGTTAGTGTAGTTGTTTTCACAAATTTTTAATAACCGGGCTTTGTCATTATTACCTGACTGCCCTTCGTTAACTCCTCCGCTACATTGGAAAATATCTGCAATAACAGTTTTTCCGGTTTCATCGTAGAACTGAGCAATTTCATTTCTAGAAAATTCTAAATCCCAACCAACACATAGAGCAAACAAAGCAAGGTGGTCTTTATCTGCGTACCCAGATCTCGCTGACGGAAAAATATCAGTTATTTTATTTCCAGTAACCTGAATGTTTTTAGCAACAATTTGCCCGTAGGCTGCGTGATAAAGAGGAGAAGCGCCCGGAAAAGACGTAGCACCCATAGCTAACCCGTAATCTTTTACGGAAATTAGCTTAGGAGAAACAGAAAAGTCATTAATAGTATTATTATTAAAATTAAAATTATTTACCCAAAAGAATACTTTTGCGTATTCAACGTCCGCCGTTGCTGACGTCTGCCAACCATCTGCGTTGTTTATACCGCCAACATGACCGTCGCCATTCCAATAAATAATTTGTTTGCTACGTGTAAAAGAACACTCAGAAACAGAGATGTCATCCCAACGAGGGCGGTGTCTAGCAGCCCCTTCTAAGCCGCCGAACCCATCGGTAGGAAAGGTCATAGGAACAGTTCCAGTATCTACGCCAGTGGTCGGACCAAGAAGCAAATAAATTGCACTTTTTAAATCTGCAAACGTACAACCTTTTACTTCAACACGAGCCCTGCTGTCTGCATACGAAAGGTCGTTACCATCAATTCTAACGCCACCGCTAGCACCATCATCTAGTGAGCCGTTGTCTGTCCCTTCTCCAATAAATCGACAATTAGAAACTGTCGTAGAAAAACTCATTTTGTAATAAGCGCCGTACCCTCTGTAAAAACTTGTACATCCTCGGATGTCTGTCGTGTCGCCAGTGTCATACGTCCTAAGGCCGTTTGCTCGCACAGAGTTTTGACAGTTGTAAAAGCTACATCCGGTAATAGATGTTGCGCCCATTTGAGACACGATGCCGTCCCAAGCGTCAAAAAACTGCGAGTTACTAATATCTAACGGAGTTGAGCTTCCCTTGTAGATACACGAGTGCTCATAATTAGAGTCTTCACTATTGTCCCCCCCAAACCAACCTATTTGTTGAGGGTAAGGTTTAGCAACAGTGTTGTCTCCGTGCATGTTCATTAAGAACTTACAGTTTGACACACTTGCTAAAGGCCCCGCGTAAGAAGGTGCAAAATTAATCCACCCTCGTTTAAAACTAGTTGCTTGTCCCGAAAGAATACTTTGGTCTAATTTTCCTAAGAAACTACAACCGTCAACAATTACATTTCCAGAGTAGTCTAAAGAAGTACTACTGTCTTGCCACCCTATCTCTGTAGGCGGAATAGCCGCAAATATGTTTCTATTTTGTCTAGAAACAAAAGTAATTCCTTCTACTCCGTAGACAGGAATTGAAGACGACTCAAAAGCTGTAAAAACGTCTGTGTTGTGAAATTTACAATTGTTGAAAGCAATATTTAAACAACTTTCAAAATATCCAACGCCACCTTTATTTACAAATTCACAATCAGAAAACTGAATATTTTTGTTATTGTAGGTTGTTAAATACCGATCGCCAGCAAACAAGTTAATTGCGTAAGTAGCACTTTTGTCAATTACTTGTGGGTTACTAGTAAACGCTTCCCCATAAAACGACTGACCGGCATCGTCCGCCGTATAGTTTCCGTACCCGCCACCTGTTATTTTTACTCTTATAAATTTTAAATTTTCAACAAGAGATGCTTGGGCGTCTTTTAATACGCCGTCACTGTTAGTCTCACTAAACAGAGGAGTCATGACACCGTCAGTGACTCCTCCTGCTCCAGTTATCGCCGTAGAAGAGTCAGACTTTCTTTCGAGCGTCATATTAGAGATGACTGGGTGGTGTTGCTCTTGTCGGATTGTAAGGTCTTTAAACTGTACGCCAGCTACTCTAACAGCGTTAGTGCCGCCGTAAGTTGCACTACCTTCTTTAAGATAGTTTTCTTTGTAATCAGCTAACCTAAAGTAATTAGATTGAGTTACAGAGTTACCTGTAAACTGAATGATGGTTTCGTCAATACCGTCGCCTACGATTTTGGTATTAGGCCCAATAAATACTGGTCCGTAATTTAAATACGTAGCTCCACTAAACTCGTAGGTCCCACTTTTTACGTAGATAACCGTTTCTCTTGCGTATTTATAAGCTTGTGTAAACGCTGTCCACAGACCTAAAGACCCTGTGTAATCTCCAAACGTAGAGACGCCATCACCTACTGTAATAGTAGCAACTTTGTTAGCTGTAAGTCGGCTGCTTAAATACCCAGTATACGTGCCTGTAAAGTCGTCAATACGACCATCAAACACTTCGTGGAGTGATCCAGTTTTAAAGTGGTCTACAAACCCAGTTCTGGACCCTGGGTAGTTAAGTTCAATTTCGTATTGATCGTTAGCAGAAAACCCGTTTCCAGTCGGGGTTTCAAACTCAAGAACGTTGGCGCCAAAAACTTTTTTAACTGTCAGGCGCTTACCAACATTTGCAGGAACAGCAGCACTAATAATACTGACAGTAGCACCTACGTATTCCTGAGAAAAAATCTTAGTCCCATCGATTAAGTATTTACCCGTACCTGTTGTAGGCGGGGTGATTCCCAAGTCAGGTAAATAGCCAGTAAGAGAATTTTCATTTTCTGTCCAATCCCCTTTAATTACCCTAGCAACCCCATACTTCATCTCTTCGACAAGGGCTCCAAGTACTCTAAAGAAATCTTGGTTCTGTTTTATTCTAGTTTCAATTCTACTAGCGCCAGCAGAATAATACTTTTTTTGTTGAGGCCCACCCAAACTTTCAGGGTACGAAGGATTACTAAATACGGGGTACGGGTCAGTAAGAAGCGCAAGACCTGACCAGTACTTAAACTGTCGAGAATCGTTTCTTCTTTCTCCATCAACGTTTACGGGCCAATCGTTGGAGTTCTCTTGCCTACTGCCGTCTGCTTCAGTCATAGCAAAGAACATCGGGCGACAATCGTACTTAGACCCCTCTTTTAAATAGTAAAGAGGACTAGACCCGCCGCTAGCAACTTGCTGAACAATGTCAGTTATTTCTGGCTCTCCATAAGGAAACCCATCAACGTCGTTGCCCGTACCGACAGTAATTCCACTTTCAATATAAAGTCTGTTATTTTGCCGATCGTTACTTGTGTACTCAATAGTAGTTACGTTCGACGTCCCGTTGTTAAACGTTCTAGCTTGTGTAAGCGTATTGAGCACTTGGATATGCCCGGTAGAGGCAAATGTTCGAGTGTCAGCGCACTGAATGTATTGTATTTTAAGAGCGCTCCAAGGAGAAACTTCTTGTCTAGCACGAGGTTTTTCGATGAGGCTAGTAGTAGGAAATCTAGTGTCTGTCCCCACTACTAAGTCTACAGAGGGGCCACCGGTATCAATAGGAATTATTGCAATCGGAATGCGGATGACATTGGGGTCTGTTGAATCTTCAAACCCTGTAGTACTTATTACGGGAACCCAGCTTTGGGCTTTTCGAGTGACAACAGATAAATCAAATTCTTTACCCTTAGGTACAGGAACTGTGTCGCCGCCACTGTCTGTTACTGGTGCTGCGGGGTACGTAGGGTCCCAGAACGCTCGCTCTTGCGGGTCTTCGTTAGCTAGGGTGTATTCTACCATTAGGTAGTTAACCGCAGAAGCTTCAATTAAGTTTACACTTTTACTGGCTAACGGATTGTTAAGAAAGTAGTTACCTTCCTCAAACGTAACAAGACGTCCTGACCTGTCTAAAGCAATGCCGTTAGTTACGCTAACAGACATCTCGTCTGAGAGACTAGACACCGCTACGCGGAAGCCCTCTAATACAAAACCCCCTCGATAACCTCCGGCAAACATGCGGGTAACGTGGGCGCGTAAAGAATCAACCGTGAAGGTCCGAGTTCCGTACTCGAAATCTTCTAAATCAATTCTTTGATTCGGAGATACATTTAATTCTTTAGGCATTTTACGGTCCTAACTCAGTTTCTTCGGTTTTACAGTCGATGCCCGCTGCTGTGAATAGATTTTTAAAGCCAACTATCTCAGAAAATAAAAGATCTAAATAACCTGAGGAAAATATGTACGGCCTGTAATCTGTTCCATCGCCAGCAGTTGTAATTACGCCAGAGCCTAAATTTATTTTTGTTCCAGACGGGTGGTCATACTTAAAATAATAAGGCTCAGACAAAGTTAAAATGTTGTTTTCTCTTTTAAGGTATTTTACGTACTCTTGTACCACGCCGTATTCACGTCCGCTAGGAAATCTAACATTCCCAGAGTTAGAAATGGGGTACCCGGGAGTGAGAAACATTCCTCCGTCTGGGTAAGAAACCGGAGTATAAATTCCGCCTGTTCCTGCGTAATTTCCTCTTGGCGCTCCGTAAAGAGGGTCCTCTACGGGCATTATTTCAAACGTCGTATCAGCGGCAATAGCGGCACCAAAGTTACTGTCTACGTTAATTTGGTCATATCCGTTGTTCAATACGCTTTCGCTGATTGAAACAATGGTTCTTACATCACCCGCCGCTGCTGGCGTATCGTTTCCATAGTCTGTAATTTTTACAGCGCGACCTACTAATGCTGTAGAGATAGGAGCGGCGTCGTCGCATACGATAGCGTTTAAAGGTGTGGCTGTAGCTGTGGCTTCGAGGTTAACAAATTGTCGGTTAGTGATAGTGGAGCTAAGAAGCGCTTGCCGAATAGCTACGTAGGCGTCCTCTTTGAGTACGGATTCGTGATCGTCTGCCCGAACTTGTGCTTTTACTCGCACAACAGTTCCTGAACCTGGAGCGTTGTACGTAGCTAAGTCTAACTGGGGAGTAGCGGTTATTACACAACCGTTAGCAGCGCCGTAATGTATATCTTTTATTTTTAAAGTTAAGAGAACAGGAGTGGTCGAAGCCAAAGGCACCACTTCAATCTGAAGATCTCCGTTTAGTGTTGCATCTTGAAATCTCTTATCAATGAAATTATCTCCAAAAACACTAAACTGAGTTACTTGTCCTAAAGGAGCGTGGAGTATGTTTTGGGAATACCACCCTAGCGGGTTAGATAATAAAGTTTGAAACGATATTGTACTAGCTGTTGCTACTGGAAGAGATACGGCAGGCCCGTTATAAAGACCCCCTTTTAAAGTTACAGGAGTTATGCCATCGCTTTTATATTTTGTATGCGATTGTGTGGCGCCTAAATAAAAAGGATCCATTTTGTTTCCTAAATAATTAGAAACTCCGTTTTCCTCGTCTGTAACTTTCGTTTCTCCGTACCCGTATTCACAATAAAAACCGCCGTCAGTATTTGGAAGTGTCCCCCCAGATTCTAACGCAATCTTAGTAACGCGCAATTCAGCTAAAGTTCCTGCAAAATAGTTATCTGGAATGTTTTCCGTAACAGAAACTGTAAATTTTCCGTAGTCGGTACCTAATGTATTAACGCACGTTGAGATATTAATGTTTGATTCTTCAATCGTACCTCTTCCCAAGGTAATGATAAAGTTTCCTTGCGACGGGTCTGGAAACAGTTCTGGATAGTCTACCCAAACGTAGTTAGACGTGGGAGTAACAGCAGGGACACTAGAGTCCCCTAGTATTCGGTAAGCTGTCCCAACCTCTATCCAAGAATCAAAATTTGTAAAAACAGTAATAGTTCTAGTGACTGAGTTGTAAGTCCTTATCTTAAAAACTTTTCGCCAATCAGATCGTTCGTTGTCTAATATTTGAATAAATTTCCCAATAATTCTTGAATCGTCATCAACAAGATTTCCGCCAGGAGCTATAGCTGTCCAAATAGGATTAGCGGGGTTTAGTCCGTTTATGTCTAAAAGATAATTTAGCGGTGCCGTAAGAGAAGTAGCAGTTGAATACGGGATAGTTGGTGGCGCAATAACCCTACGAGGCCCAGGAAACTTATAAGCAGCCGCTGACGTTACAGCAGAAGTCATGTCCGGGCCTGTTCTAAGAAATTGAACAGCCGACGAAGCTTGGTCTACAGGAATAGTGTCCGTAGGTTGACTGAAGACATACGACCCTGGGTAAACCGACCTGTGCCCTCCATTAAACAAGTTAAGGTTAACTGTATTAAGCGCCCCCGGAAAAGCACTATTGGCATCTCCTAACGGCACTGGCGAGGAGTTTTCTGTATCCCCGCTCTGGAGCAACTCTTCAATACAGAAAGTGGCGTTTACAGGAACTGCCGCACTAAAATCAGGCGATACATATATGTAATTGTTTTCTGGCCCACCTACCGAAACAATACGTCTTCTTTCACCCTGAGTAGTGTTGGAAGATCTCGTAATATAGAGCATTTTTCCAATTACGTTTCTTGGTATAAACTTACCTACGCTACACACGACGTAGTCGTTACGAGCCACAGGAAGCGCTGAATTAGCAAAGAAAGTAGATTCAGAAGTTTTTGTTATGTCGTCTTCGTATCTATACGCAGGGAGATTTGACAACAAGGTTATGTTGCAAGTGCCGAGTGTAGTGCAGGTAAACCCTATTGGTCTGTTTAAAAGTAAAGGAGTCTTATTGTTGATAAGAGACTCGCCTGCAAAATGATTAGTTGTTACTCCTACAGCAATAGTGTTTTCGTAAAGATTAGTGGCGGCGTCTAAGACGGAATTAGTAACGGTAACAGTGCTTACCCGAGAGAACGTAGGGGGCGCTCCTGGAGTGTAATTTGTAGGGTATACGTTTCCTGCCGCGCCTAACTTATAGACGTTGTCTCCGACTCCCGTAAGTAACGGAGTATGGGTAAAGATAGTCGTCTTTCCTACTTCTACGTTCTTTGCAAGGGAAGCTGTTCTTCCAGCGGTAACAATAAAACTTTCTTGTGTTACGCTAGGAACAGTACTTTTTATTACGATAGTTCTGAAAACTTCATGAATACTTTTAGTATTATGCGCATCAGGTTTGTTAGCAAACATGCGTAAGAAGTCGTCGCCGCTGACCATAATCTGTGAATCAGTAGCGGAAAAATTTGCAACAGGGTTGCACTGTGGTACGTGAAGAGCGCCTACAAATCTTCCGCTGACGCTAATTTGGGTAGCTGCTCCAGCGGGGCCAGACGAGGCAGACATAAGCCAGTCAGGGGACTTCTCGTGAAGGAACCACCCCGCTAAATCTGGGGAAGGCAAACACTGAGGCTCAATAGCTACGCTGTACTCTCCTGTAGCGCGAGTCTCAATAATCTCCCAATTACAACCTTCTATTAAGAGTTGCGCAGGCTCAACGGTTATCCCAAAATTATGATTTTTTGATACAAAAGCAACATCGTCGTCATTGTTAGTAACAGTAAGCCTGTTTAATGTCAGGTTGTTAGACGAAGCTCCGCACCAAACAACTTCCTCGTCGTCTTTTCCTCGATTGAGGATTATTGAAAAGTTTTCAGCCGGGAAAACAGAGGAGTCTGACACGTATATAAAGTTATCTAAACCAGCTTTATATAATTTTCTAATTCTGTACGTACAATTCAGTAAACTGTCGTTAAAAGCTGGGGTAACTCGTACTTGACCTGCTCCTGTAAAGTTGTCTATTTGACGCCTTTCTCCTACTTTATTAGCACTTCCTGCGGGGACAGTTACTAGCTCAACCTCGTCACCGTAAGTTGCGCTGGCGTTCAAAGCTACAAACGGGTTTGCGCTGTCAAACAGGTTCGTAGTGTTTGATCCCGCAGTAGCCGTACTAACGGTTGCACCTGCGGCAGACAAAGGAAAATACGTACCAGCAGTTGAGGTATTACGGTTGTAAACCTCAATAGTTTCTCCTTTTTTATGAATGTACTTTAAAAGAGAAGTTGCCCCACTAGAATCATTAGGATTAGGAACAAGATTGAGGGTGTTTCCAGACCTTGAAACGACCTCAATAGTTTCTTCATTGGCTTCTCCTCGATTCAGAGTGACCAAAAAAGGTTCTGTTGTTCCTGTGACGTGCGGTCTTAAAAGCTGCGTAAAATCAACAGTAGGATCAAACAGTCGAGTAGTACTTAAGATCTTACCTTTCTTACTAAGAAAGTGACCGCGCCCTCCGTTTAAGAACCCACTTCCTGCCGCTGTTTCTATTTCGTAAGTAATTTCCGAAGTTGTAGGGGCACCGGGGACCGTAAACGATGGTGCTCCTAAAGTGATTTCATGCTTACTAACCGAAGTGATTAAAAACGGGCCACCTGCTACTCCGGGAGTAAGTATTTTTACGGAGTCTACGGTAGCTTGAACAGCTTGAACTGGTGCGGCGGTTGTTGGAAAATTAGTACTGCTTAAAAGACTTACTGTAAGTGCGCCACTTACAGACCCTGCTGCTAAAGTAGTTGACCTGATAGGTAACCATTTTTGATACGTAGTAGGAGCTACGCCACTTGAAAGCTCTAACTTAAGAATTCCAGTTCTAGCTCTATCGTAAAACTCGTAGAAAAATGACTTTTCAGAAAAAGAACTAGAATTAGAGTTCTTATTAAAAACAACTTTACCTACCTGAGGTATGTCGCTGTTTACTTTAGTTAGATAGTCTTGAGCGTGTGTATTAACAAACTCAAGAGTAAAATCTACAAGAGCATGTTTTCCATCTGCTAAAGCAATAATACTACCAGTAGTGCTGGTAGTTCCTGACACTGAGTACGTAACATTGGATTCCGGGATAGACGGAAAAGTTCCTCCCGGAAATATCAAGTGATGTGTCAGCACTTCGGTAACTGTGTATGTCCCGGCATTAGGCCCTGC
>TARA_R110002020_G_scaffold42826_4_pt1 | contig 16852 bp, 11 predicted proteins | sample TARA_R110002020 | Tara Oceans TARA_R110002020 (sample SAMEA4396489) | marine metagenome | biome: Westerlies Biome; feature: [MES] marine water layer (ENVO:01000295) within the mesopelagic zone...; material: water (ENVO:00002006), including particulate matter (ENVO:01000060) such... | reverse complement strand
TCGTTAGCATAGCTACCGGCCTGTATGTTCATGGCGTCGTTAGTGCTGCCTTTTCTCATTGGCGAAGTGACATAAACTAAAGCGTTGTGAGCACCCGACGGAGGGCTTTGCATGTTCTTCCAGGTATAGTTTCCCTGAATACCCGAGTTAGTAAAATAGGATTTATACCCCGATTTATACATATTGATATTTGTCGAGGATGAAGGATCACCGCCACCTGCTTTTTGTACTTGGGCAGCGGACCAAAGATAGCCCGTTGTGTTTGGGTTTCCTCCTTGGTCGGTCGTGTAGCCTGCAAGTCCTACTAAGCATGTAAGATACTGCCCATCGGCGCCAGACACTGTTCCGCCGGATATAGGCCCGCCATTAGATGTCGCAAATTCCACTTCAATTTTCAGTTGGAACTGCTCCGGCTGTAGCTGATTCGCCGCCTGTCCATCCGGCATTGGTACGCCGGTTAGTTCCCAGGGCTTCAAATGAATCGAACGTGCCATGAAGATGCCACGCATTTGACTGCCTTGGATTCGATAGGGTAACGATGCCGGCATTGTAAAGTGAAGCTCATTGCCCACCTTAGCAGCGGTTGCCGAGGCAGCGGTCGCCATGTCTCCTTTCGTAATGGACCACCCATCAGTAGGATCTAAAGGCAAAGAAACCCAATCCTTCCACGGATTGCCACCGCCACCACCGCCTGTCGGTTTTTTTGGTGGCATTGTTCGAGATTGTGGTGGTGTTGCAGGCGGTGTAGTGCGACCCATTACGACACCACCTCAATGTCCAGGGCAACGGTAACAACGCTGGCTGTGCCTGCGTCTACCTTGGTGGCCATGTACAAGGTTCCAGTCAAGGAGCCAGAAGAATCAGGTTCAAGCTCGTAGTACAAGTCCAGGTCATCCCCATCAATAGGGTTGGCAGTAGTCCCGTACTCCAAGATTACATCCAACGTGGCCGGGGTGCCTGCTACGGCAGCCTTCCCAACCCGCAAGAACAGGTTGGCAGCACCGCCGTGGGCCGTCGTAATGACAGCACGAGCACGTTTGATGCGCCCCTTACGGGGCACCGTTTCAATGAGAGCCACGAAAGACGTTCCAATATTATTGGATGTCGCCTTTGAGACATAAGTATACATAGGAAGAGAGTTTCTACCCATGAGGCACCCCCTTTATTAGTCGCCTTGGTAGTATCGAACCCAGACGTTCAACTTACCAGCCGTGAGAGTTGCCGTGCCAATCGTCATAAGAACACTCTTTGCTGCGGTCAGCTTGGTAGGCGTTGCTGCTTCCATCTTGACTGCTTTGCCATCTGCATCAAAGGAAGCTTTGCCAGTAAGGGCCAAGAAATAAGCATCCGACCCGGTATACCCAAACTTAAGCTGTGCCGACCCAAGGCTGGCAACCGGAGTAACAACTTCACAGGTAGCGCCCAAGAGCACTGCGTTGTCAGGAAGCTGTTGAGCAACACCCGTATCGGATGTCAGCGTAAGAGCACTAATCGCACCACCACCAACAGCAAAGTCGTAGGTGTACTTCTGAACATGCATTACTCGACCACCCAGCTTTGCGTTCGTAATCGAACCGTCGCCAAGTTTAGCTTCTGTTACTTGCGAATCTTTGATGTCGCGTGTTCTCAACCATGCCATTTTATTCTCCCCTTATATTTTTGCCCAGCCCGAAGGCCACTTCCCACGAAGTGCTGCAAAACGTTATTCTTTTTTCATCGAGTTCATGCTTTTCACGATCTGACCAGCCTGAGTATATACGATTCCGGGTATCCCTTCAATGCTTCCAGGGGTTTCCAAACCAAAAAGCTGCAACATTCTGTTTCCCTCGCCGCGCTTTTTCCAACTAATGTCTCCACTTTCGTCACCCATAATAGCATTGAGAGACCAGTCACGAATGACACGATTAGCACCAGCAACAGTAGACAGTGCGTAAAACGCTATCCAGTTATTCCTTTCTTGTTTACCCTCGATTCTCCATTGAGTTCGCATGGCTCTTCCGTCAGGGCTTATCATTTGAAGGTATTCGTTCGGCCTTCTTTTATTCATTGGCACTGGCTCCAGTCCAAAAAACTTTTGCGCAATGCTCCATGTGCCTGTGTTTTGAAAGAAGTAAACCCATTCTGGGCGGAACAATCCTTGAGGCTCCAAGGCTGAACCTTTGCTTTTGTCTACTCCTATTATGTCAATCGCCCCCTGGAATAAAGGATGGGCAAGAAAGGTATCCTCTGCTGCTTTGAATACATCGCCTGGAGAATAATATGTTGTCGCCTGATCAGTAGTAAGGAACATGCCGGTATCTATTGTTGCCCCGGCAAGATTCACAAGGTCCGCCAGCGCTCCAATCCCAGGAGCTTCAACCCCATAAAGGTAATTTTTTACTCCATCAAAGTTTTCAGCGGCTCTGGAGTACAGTCGTGTCTTCTGCCAGTTTTCATCGTACACCCACGTGTCCATCATTTGCTTTTGATTCATTGTGAAGGCCATCTGAGCACGCAGCGCTTTCATGTGATCGCCACCCCGGACAAACGCAGAAGCCACCTCTATCATCATCTGCCTTTTGAAAGCGTAGAACAACATCCCTTTTGTAAGAAGGTTTCTTTCTTCCTTGGATATGGCCCCGTAGTCAAGCAGCGCATTTCTTGCCAGCCTTGCGGCCACATCTACTCCAGCTCCTTCTTTTAGCGCAGCAGCAAAGACGCCTTCACGAAAGGCCATGTCTGCTTCTTCAGCCCATCGAGTCCACAAAGATTTATTTGCAGGGTTGAACCACCTAAGAATCTGCCTACCAAAAGAAGACTTTGTAAGGTTTGGCATCAACGCTGCCGTCCTACGAAGCTCATTGATCATCGTATCCCTAAACTCATAGGTGACCTGGCTGTACCTAATGTTGTTTGTTCGCACAGCGTTTTGATATCGGGCTCTCGTCCAAGGCGAACCCCATTTATCCACAAACATAATCTGATTTGGATCGTTAGAAAGCTTGTTGCTCATCCAGTTGAACGAGCTTTGAGCGCCTGGAACTTTACCGCCTATTGCTCCTTTTGCTTTAGAAATGGTTGGGCCTACCGCTTCTGCTACTGGCTTTGTAAAGCTAAGGGCTGCACCAGGAATGTTCTGGATAGACTGTAGAGCAAACTTAGGCATTGTGATTGCAATGATAAGCGGTGCAGTCATTACATTCAGGCCATGAAACCGAAGGGCAGCAAACGGACCAAACCCACCAAGGAGCCCACCAATAGTTGCTCTTTTTGTAAGGTTATAAAAACCAGAAATGTTATTTATTCCAAAGGTATAAAGCCTTTCATCTCTTTCTCTGAGGGAAGAAAGGTTTCGTTGTAAGTCTCCCTTTGCGCTTGATTTGACCAGCTCTTCCAACAGCAAGAGTTGTTGACCGTCAACCATGTCAGCGGTTCTGTTGGGCATCAGAAGAACATAGTCATCACCAAGCTGTACTAATGCAGACTGAAGCTCTGGAAGGTTCATTGCTGAGTTATCAATACGAACCGGCAAGCCAACGCTGGACAGGTTGCCCATAAGAGTGTCTATTGTCTGACCAGTTGTCGACTCAATGAAGTCACTCATAATGCGACCAGATATTAGCGTGGCTAATTCATCGACTTGCTCTGGCGCGAATTGTTTTTTAGTTTTGTTTAGGTGCCTAATGATGCTTTTGGTGACAACTTCTTTTACCTTTGCGGCCCTTGAGCTAACTGCAACGACACCTACATCTTTTGATACTCCAGCTCTTGTATAAAAAACATCTGCGATTCTCTGCTGAGACAACGTCGTCATTGCGCCATTGTCGTAAACGTCTTTGATTATCGCATTCATGGTGTAGCGCATGTCGGCTGCGTTGACCCCGCCAACAAGGTTTGTTTCTCCACGGAACAACCAGCCAGCAGATTTTTTTACAATATCGTCGACTAAAATAGCAATGTCTGTCGGGTCTTTTATAGACAACCCAGCATCGTCAGCAGCTTTAGATGCGCTGGTTAGAGCATCAACAAGAGACTCTCTAAACATTTTCTCATTTAGAGAATTCGGGCGGCTTACTGGTATTGTTAGTTCTGGATATATCCTTGCAAATTTTTCAGAAGCCTTCTTTACAATCTCAGACTTCTTAGCATCTACAAGAAATGCAAAGATTTGAGCGTCAGCATAATCAGTAAACGATGCAAGCTTTCGGTCTACTGCTGCGTTGTGTTCAATGTCTGCCTGTCTTTTCGCAAGGCTATCGTTTGGGCGTATTCTTCTGTATCTGAGATCATCACCACGACCCTCTTCCCTTAAGAATGAACCTAAGTTTTTTCCGGTCCACGGGTATACTCTTTTACCCTGCCCAACCGGCTGCGATTTTCCAAACTTAAAAGACGATGACCGTTTTGCCAGCCCTGGGTACGTCTTTCTCATAAAGTCAATAGATTCAACAAGGGCGCCTGGAGTAAATTGGGCCATCGCTGGGTCGTATTGTCTTGCCATCTTCTTTAGGTGCTTTTCAAGACCAGCCTTGGCTTTGTCCCAGGTTATCCCGCGAACCGCTGCCGTGTCTCCAAAGAAACCGCCTGTCATTTTTCCAGGGGATGAAAACAATATAGACATAATGTCATCTATTGGGTTGTCAGATCCGTACCTTTGCATAACGGCAGACATTCCAAGCCACGCATCACCCTCTTCAACCCTCGCGGCCAATATCTCTTTGCGCAAAGCCGAGTCTATTCCAGCGTACCCATCGGTAATTTCTCTCCATGGTTTCAGCTTTGAAATCTCAAGTCCTTCCACCATATCTTTTGGAGTTAGCTTTGCTGGTGGTGGAGTTGGGTTCTTTTCCATATAGGCGAACATTCTCTCTTTGAGATTGACCGCCCTTCTAAAGTCTTCCACAATACGAGGTAAGGTTTTCTGCCTGCCGGTGGCTGCCTCTGTTGCTCTTTCTGATGCGGCACCCGTATGGGTCAAGCGATAGCTGCCTGTGATTTTGCTCTTTACAATTGACCCACGAAGAATCTGGTCAATGGTTGCAAACTCATCCAACGTCAGCGGCTTCCCGTTTTTCAGTTTTTTATAGATATCCATAAGAAAAGGAGTGTTGTTTACTTTGGCCTTACCATAAGCACTAATCAACAAGTCCGATGCATCTTTGGCGTTTTCATATATGTATCCAGCGTCTGCCTCAATCGCTTTCTCATCAAGCTTTAGTCGCTCGCCTATCTCTTTCTGTATAGCCTTCCTGTTTTTCTTCCACTTTGACATAGGAACAATGACGTTACCTGTTGCCATGACGTACCGATTAGGAACATAGTTTACAAGCTCTCGTGTAATTCTGTCTGAAAGATATCCATGCAAGACACCGCGCTCAAAAGCGGGGTCAGCAAACTTTATACCTATTGAAGACTGGGCACCGATCTCATCAATAAGAGCCAAGCCTTGTGGGTCTTTCTTTAGATCATCAAGAGAGTTAGTCTTTCTTGCTTTGCGCAGCCTTTCAGAAGCACCAGCAAGATCCTCAATAATGTTAGCTATGTCGGTATTGTTCTTACCCCAATGCATTTCTCTAATCTTTTCGAGAGACTTGATAAACGCAGCAGCATCCTTAGAGAAGTCAAACAGCTCTATTATTTCTCCAGCAAGACGAACAGCCAATTGCCTGGGAAGCCGTGCTTCTTGAGCAATAACGTTAGCTACGTCACCAATCTCATCTACCCCGCGAGCGGTTCTAACAATGTTTCTACCCACGGAGGCCAGAATAGCTATCTCAGCCTCAAGACGAGGGTTCTCCATTACTCGACCAACTCTACCAAGGCGACCAACTTCAGGCTGGTTAGAAGGCGCACCCCGGCCTCCTGACCAACCTCCAATAGGCCCCCTTGGAGCTAAAGAGTTTATAAAATCTGAAAGTCTTGCGCCTTGGAGAGACCGCTCTACCTCCTGAAGGATGCGTCCACTTGAAGCTATAGCGGTTTTCACCATTGGGTACGGTGTCAGTGGAAGAGCTACCTCAACCCCAAGACCAGCCGCGCCGGGAACCCACGACATTCCCTTTTGCTCCCAATAGTTTCTGGTAGCTACAAGCTCGTTGAAGTCATCAGCAAGAAACCTGTTGTTGTAAATCTCTACAGCAACGTCTTTGAAATAGCTCCCTGTGTTCATTCGCCCACGACGGCCTGTTGATACAGTTTTCGCCATCCTCGACGGGACAACAGCCGCGAACCCTGTGCCTAATTGATCAACAACGTATTGAAGAGAAGAGCCAACCGACCGCCCCGGACTGTCATGAGCCATTCTTTCAAGAGCCCTCTCTGTCCATTGGTCAAAACGGTAATTCAAGTCATCGGTGTTGAGCGGGTTGCCGTTTTCATCTACATCGTAGCTAAACAGTTTGAATATAGGGCTGGTTCCAAACCTAATAAGCCCACCAAGATCACGAAATCCAGCACCAACAAAGGTCTCAGCCACATCTCCAAGTTCATTTTCAGTGTAAACAGCGCCTTTGAGAAAGTCTTTAGTGCCACCAAGAAGTCGTGTTCTCATTTGGTCTGGCTTGTAATCAATGCGCCATGTCTTGTCTGTAAAGGGCAGCCTAAGCCCAAGACGGCTTTCTTCTTGTGAAGTCCCAAGCTCGTCTTCTAAATACTCTCGATAAACAACAAAGTCGTGCTCTTGCGCTTTTTCTCTACCAAGCTTCAAAGCGGTGGTCCGCATCTCATAGTAATTATCACGAACCTCTTTTGGAAAAGAATCAAAATCGGCGCGTTGTTCGCTTCCTTCTTTACCTGGAGAAATGTCTGGAAGACTTATGCCTTCTCTTTCGTAGAAGCCTCTTACCAGATCAATAGCTTCTCTATAAAAACTAAAAGATTCTTGCTGTCTTCTTTTCTGAACAATGCGGTCTTCTGCTTTATCTACTTTACTATTGAAGTAATCTTGTAATCCGCCTAAGAGGTCAACCTCTGACATGCTGGGCTCTTTTCTCATCTCCAGCAATTCTTCCCAGTTTTTTGGAGCTTTGAAAGCCAACCCAAACTCAGTTGTAAATGTTCCTGAATCATAGCTATAGCCTTGATCTGTTAGGTATTCCCTAACAACATCGTCCCACTGTTCCTTTACTTCTTTGATAGCGCTTACTCGAATCTGAGGGCGTATTTCAAGGCGGCGAGCCTCGTCTTCAGCACCAGTAAAGTATTCACTCAATAGCTGTCTTGCTTTTCTTGCTGCTGCTGGGTCAGTTTCTCCTTGTGCTTGCAAAGCGGCGATAGCTTCTGACTTCTTATAGGTTCTCGGCTTCAGTGCTTGTGCTACTGCACTAAGGCCCTGCTTCTGCAAGACGCCTTGTAGACCAGTTACTGTTGCCATAGGCATAACGTTTCCAGACGCGGTCCTTGGCATGTTGTACCAGTTTCTAACGTAGCGTATTGCGTTTCTTTCTGCGTACTCCCTCTTCTGCGCAGCGCTCATGTCGTCGTCATACGCAACCTGTCTCAGAAAGTCTTGTATTTTCTGCTCGTATGCAGCATCTGCTTTTCTGCTGGCTTCTAATGGGTTCGCTCCAAAGCGACGACCAACGTCATCTGGCTTTACATTTGACCTGCTAATGGGAGCTGTTGAATCGGGTTCGGTAACAGGTGTTGTATCTTCAGGGTCTCTGGATTGACGGATGGCTTCAGCATTTTTTTGAGTTGGGAGCTGATTGTTGAAATACTGGTTTAGCGTATACATTGAGTATGCGTTGCCAAGTCCATTGGTAGCATCGCTTGTGTTTATTACCGACTGGACATCCTTGTCAGGAATGTTCTTTACAATCTCTCTGTATTGCTCTTCAGTTATTGCCATCTAATACATTGGCCCCTTATCCATAAAGCTAAGGTCTTCGCCAGGAAGATCCGTTTGTGTTGGAGGTGCAAGCTGGGAGGCACGAGCTTCTTCAAGCACGGCTGCCTTTGCGGTTTTAGTAACATCATTAGAAGGAAGGGTGTTTCTGTAAGAGGCCATCAGCCCAGCCATTGAGTCAGACAAGATTCGATCACGAGCACTGACCACATCTTCTGGAGACCCATCCATTTGTCCCGCTTCTGCGATTCTTGTTGCGTATGGAATAATCTCATTCATGCTGAGAGTTCCGTTTTGAAGCTGATCCATGATAAATTCAGAAGCTTGTGTTTCAACATCTGTAAGATTATCAATAGCGGCAGTGTCTCCATCTGCGTATCGTTGCGCTCTACGACCGGCCTGCATAAGAATGCGCTGGTCTTTAGGGAAGTCTGAAACAACATTGCGCATCTGTTCCATTTGTTCTGTTTGGGCTGTGTACTCCCGCCTGGTTTCTTGTGGGGCTCTGGGCTGGTATTGCTGATTAGCCAAAGACCGAACCTCTTCATAAGTTGGGGCGTCTGGTGAGCCTTGAGCAAGCTTATCTTCAAGGGCCTTCCGTCTATCCATCAGGCTTTTCAAGATATCGCTTGGGCCTACTGCACCTTCAGCGCTTTCTCTTTCTCCCTCTGAAACAGACGGGCCTCCTTTTCCAAGAAGCGAATTGACGGGTATGTTTCCAGCGTAACTGTTTTCTCTTTTTTCTTTAGCAACAAACGTCGCCCTTGCGCTTGCGTATGCAGCCGGGGTCATTTCAATAGGGTTTACACCAGTCAATGAGTTTACAAAGCTAACAATATTGCTTTCGTCATTTGGGTCAGCAATATACGCTGGTATCTGGGACCGCTTGCTTAAAAGAGCTTCTTTCAAGGCAACGGCTGCCTCTTGTCTTTGAAGGGGTTCTAAAGAGCTAAGGTTTGCAAACTCACCGCTGGCTCTTACTTTCTCTATGACTCCAACCATAGTCGTGTCGACTACATCCTGATATTGAGAAGCAACGTTTTGAATTGCTGCGCGAGTTTGTGAAGGCATTGTTGATAGTTTTATAGCGGCAGCAGCGGCAGCATTAGAGTTTTGGGTTTGATTGTTGGCTACATCTGCCGCAGCCTTTCTTACCTTTAGCTCATAGTCTCTGTCAGATCTTGATTGTGCAGACCGTGCTGTTGCAGAAGCTACTTCTGTGTCGTGCCATCCTGCAATGAGATCGTCTACTCTGGCCATTTCGTCTTGCAACACGGCAAGTTTATGAATCTCAAGATTGTAATCGTTGCCCAATTGAGTGGCAGCCATTTGCATGTGATTCTGAACCTGGGCTAATTGACTGCGCAAATAGACGTTGCGATAAGATTGGCTCCGTTGTCGCCTTTCGCCACCAAGATTGTAACTAATGTTGTCTGCCTTATAAGACCTTGTCTTCGCCCTTCTTCGTGGTGCCATTATCTTTTACCCCCTAATCCAGATAAAAAGGAAATGAATCCCGTTAGTTCTTTTTTCTCGGCAGGCGTCCCATCCATTCCTTCGCCTTGAAGGAAGTTCAACATAGCTTCTTGCATAGCGTCTTGTTCAGCAGCGCCTTGAGCCTGGTATTCTATTTCTTCCGCAAAGCTCAACATTGACTCAGTTGGGTCAACCTCAAGTCCTGCTTTCTCTTTGTACAGCCTATCAAGCTGAAGCTCATGTTCAGCCTTGGCTTGAAGGTCAGCGCTCATAAGGCCCAATTCAGTCTTCTGAAGCTGCCCAGCTTTTATCGCCTCTTCTTGCTGCATGCCTCTAAGGAAGTCACCAGAAGCTATGTCTTGGCTTGCTCTGGCTGATTGATATTTTACGTCATCAGCAGCTCTGGCTTCATTGATTGGGACATTCATAGACTCTCTATAAACAGCCATCTCCTCATCAGTAAGGCCCGCCTCTTTTAGCTCCATCTCGCGGATTCTTCTTTTTAGATACTTCTCGCGCTCGCTCTCATGTACTGCTCCGTAAATACCACCAGCAACAGCGCCAGCGGCACCCAAGCCACCGGCTATAAGAGCGTTTCCTGTAGCACCTCCAGCCATAAGGCCTATTCGGCCAAAGTCTGCTGCTGTTTTCATAGCGTCTGAAGATCCTGCCATTGTCTTTCCTTATTTGTAGTACACTTCGAGGCTTATACCCCAATTGCAAAGAAACATAAAAGTTGAAGTTTGCCACGCCTTTAGGCTTAGTGAGTGATCACCTTTTGAAAGAGTAGCCATGTGAGACCCAGCAAAGTTGTTTCTCTCATTGCAAACATAATCCAACCCTTCAGAACGAATAACGTTTTTACTCATAGCTATTTGATCTACTTCATCTAAATAAAGATAAACGTGTGCCGCCTGTAGAGTAGGAACATCTGCTATGTAGGGATTTACTGGAGAGGCATAAAACTGAATAATGACATGAGCGTCAGCTTCTAATCGAAAAGTAATGCTTGTGTTTGGAAGATTAGTAAGACTCGCTTCTGTTCCAGCAGCAGACCCAGTTGTTGCTCGGTTTGCCCAAGACATCTCATTAGGCTTTGAGTTTCTTCCCGCATTTATTCCGCTTGTAAAAGAATGAGCGTTGACAATAGGGTCATATCGGCCCCTCATAATGTGTCGAGGGGTGGCCCAGCTTGTTGGCTCAAGGTCTAAAGCCCTCATTCCTCCAGACACATAATCTTTAAGGCCATCCAGGTTTTCTTGGATATCAGCTCCAACTATTGTTGTAGCAGTAGTGAAGTATTTTGTTGGTGTAAAAGCCATTACAAAGACTCTCCCCTCATCACAACGGCACCAAGAGTTCCTCTTTCGAGGTTGAATGTAAAGTTGGCGGCATAAGCGCTGCTTGCGTCATACTCAAATGTTGTCCAATTAAACATCGTTATGTCTCTACTTGTTCCTGATGTTGAATTGATTGCGACAGGCATTCTTCCGTTTAGTCTAATCTTATTGATTGTTAGTGGTGTAGAGCTTGTATGCCTGTAATAAGCCGAGACCATTCCGCTTCTGTTACAGCGCGTAACGCCAGATATAATCGTTCCTTCTAAAGATAAAAACAAGCAACCGTCAGCTTCTTTTGTTCCAATGTTGATGCTGCCTGGAGATCCAAGCGTATCATTTAGATTTGATGCTCGACCCGGAAGAGGGCTCCAGCCCGTCGTGGCATCAGTATCCCATACCGGGTAAAACAAAGCACACATACCAGCAGCATTGAACACGCCAGAAGTTGTTCCGTTTGTGTTGTCGATATTGGATTGATAGACATCAGCGGTAGTGCCAACATTGTGAGAAAACAATGTGATGTTGTAATTGATGCGCAACAAGTCTCCCTGCTGCATTACAACACCGCCAAACCCGGTCCAGTCTAACAATAAGTCATCTGTACCAGCGCTTAGTAAAAACGGAGTAAGCCCGTCTTTGCCCGCATAAGCCACTGGTAAAACGTCATTGTTAGAGACTTGATCTAAATATACAATCGGTTCAAGTCGGCCACCCGGATAAGCGTGCAACTTAAGCTGACGACGGTCAATGCCTTCCGAACGCACATTTTTACCGTCTAAAGCCAAAGATGCGGTGCGGGCATCGTCAAATTTAGAATCCATTGTGGCGGCTGACGTTACAGTTCCGGCCTTACCAACATTGTTATTTACGATCTCAGACATTACCGATACCTATTGATAGCAAGAATAGTACCACCGTCGTAATAAAATAAAGGCTCGGTCTTCATGGCGGGCCATTTAGTACCATAGCTGTCATCATATCCAACCACTTGCCATGAGACACTAATCTCATGAACCCCTGTTGTGATCGGAACGTCTGCGACTAAGTGGATTGTGCCAACATTCTGCCATAGCTCATGGCTTGTACACACAACAACGTTGTCTATGCTCAATGAAAACGAGCACCATCTTCCAAAAACAGCTTTATCTGTTGTTGCGGTACTGTCGGAGCTTTGATTGTTTAGATAATACCAAGCATTGAATTCAAGATGGAGCATGCCTTCAATGAATCGTTTGCTTAGTTTCTGAGCAGTGTTGTTTACCCACCCGCCATTGTAAACATTATAGGTCTTGCCCAAGATATAGTTTCCAAAGCATGCCTCTTCACGCTCAAGAGGCCCTTGACAACGAATCCCTTCTTCTACAGCGTAAGAAAGGAACGAGTCTTGGCGTAAATGTTCGCTTCCAACTGATCTGTTTTTAAGGTTTTCACGGTCTAAACCACCGTTTATTGTGCTTTTTAGGGCATTGTAGCCCTTGTCAAACTCACCAGAATCGAGAATGTTCTTGTCTTGGATTTGAGCATCTGTCCATTTGAAGCTCATGATCTTTTCCCTCGAATAGTTTTGGTTTCATTTGAAGAAAACTCTACCGAGTATCCTATAAGAATCATATCGCTTGTAGTCTCAATCTCAAAAGAAAACCTGCTGGCCCCTTTTTGAGCAATTGGATATCGAATTTCAGTTAGATACGGCTCTTCCCATGTTGATGATCCCCACAGTCCAGTCCCATAGACTCCTTGGTCTTGGTGGTCTGGGCGCTGCATCTTTACTGGAGAAGATTCGGTTCCAGAATCACCATAATCCATATAGTAGGTGATTGGAATTGCGTTATTTCCACGTGTTAGTGCATAAACATAGACGTATTTTACAAACTTCTTTTGTTGAGAAGAGCCAAAGTCCAACCAAGCGCTTTTATATGTAGATGTTGGAGGCCCTTTATCTACAGTAATTGTTCCCCCGTCTGGGATTAGTGGCGTAGTGTACCCTAATGATCGCTTTCGAGAGATCACAAATAGTCCACATTCAAAATCTGTTCTGGAGCCCAGCGTCTTTCCGACATTGTTTCCGAAAACAATATCTCCGCTTGGAGTGGTAGAAATAGCACCAACAGGAAACCCTTCACGGTGAGACCATTGCCCATTATCAACATGAAGAACAAGACCAAGACTTGGAACGATCTCGCCATCTACTGGAAGATAGCAGTGCCATTCACGCCACTTGTGGCTATACGTCGCAACTGCTCTTGGCATTGACGACAAAGATATTCGAGCCATTGTTTTTAGAAGGCCATCAGATATTCTTTGAATACGAACAGTATCACCACCATCCATGCCGCCACTAATCTGATAGATGCCGTCTTTTCCAAGGAAGATAACGCCAAGCTCTTTGACAACAGTAATGGTTCCAGGCGCGTTCGTTCCAATGCCTTCCGCTATTGGGACAATTTTGAATCCAGAAACAGGGTCTCCCCTTACCATATCTATAGCGTTCTCACGAAACACAATAAGCTGATTGTAGAACGAGACCATTCCAACAATGCCGCCACCATCTCTTGTGCCCATGTCAAAGTATGCAGAAGCCGCATAGCTGTCTGGTTGTCCTGGTTTGCTGTAGAACAGCTTTGTAGGGTCTTCAGAACCACCATCAATAAACAAGACCCCTTTGAAGCTTGCTGACATTCTGGGGGCAAGTGTGGGCAATAGAATACTATCAGCGTCAAATGGAGCAATGTTGTTTATTGCTGCATCAGGTATCCAATCTATAAAGTTAGTCTCTGTATTGTTGTCGATTTCTTTTACAAAATAATAAACCTCATCAGCTCCAACATCGGGACTTTCTCTAAGGTTCTTTGTTCTGTATATACGGCGTGCAACAGTCCCTGAAGGCCCAATTGCAATGTCAGATAAATACGCAGCATATCTAAGGCATGGGCCTACGGTTTTGTTCGCACTATACCGAGTCCAAGTACAAACATCAGACGATGCTGATATTGGGCTTTCTGAGCCAGCAGCGTTGACCCAAGTGATTTTCCACTTGTATGTGTTTACCGAATCAACAGAAGCATCTCCTAAGCCATAATAGGCCCTAAGAGAAAATAGAGAGCTTGTGTCATAAAGGTTGGTAAATGTTTTTTGATCGCTTCTAAACCATCCTGTAAGAGGCATAAATGCGGTTCCGCTTGGGCCGGTAGTGACACCCAGAACACCAGGGTCTACTCCAAACGGTGTAGGGGGGCTTGGGACACGAGACCAACCAAGCTCAGTGACCTCATCTCCATCAAACTTTATAGGCTCATCGTAGCCATTTGTAATAACTAAGAAGCGGCCCATCGGAGAGTACGATGTTCCAGGCTCGTTTGATAACGGGATTGATCGGTTAGAGTCAAGCTCTACTATGCCGCCGCCCGTTGTTATATAAACATTACCGACTGTGTAATTTAGGCTGCAAGTATTTGCGCCAGTCAGTGATGACTCGTAGATATGGTAGGTTCGAGCGCCATTATGGGTGCTCCAAACATATAAAGACTGAATGCGCTCAGTGTCATCAAAAGGCCCATACAACGCATTGTTTGGAAAAAACTTCTCGTATCCAATTCGGTTGTCCCACCCACCAGTCTTAGGGTCAATGGTAAAGTTGACCATTGTGGTGGCAGAATCAGGGCTTTGCGGAATGAGTTCATCAAGCCCTTTCAGTTGTTCGATTGTCTTTTTGAGACCGGCCTTCATAGGTTATCCCAAGTGTGTCAAGGTTGTTTGGGCACCATAATAGTTTCCGTCTTGAGAAAACGCTTCCTTGACCCACATTTGAGCACCAGTAGTTAGAAACCTTTGCTCGATCTTCAACAGCTCTATGTCTGCTTTCTTTCGATATACTTCTGAATGAGCAATGTTGTCGTGCTTCACAAAGAGTTCCTGGCATGCTCGATAGACTAAATAGCGGTGGTGAACAACCGGAAAGTCAGGCGTGTCACTGTCTTCAATTAGCAAGTCAGGCCGCTTTAGGTATCGGATATTGACTTTGTAGTCCGTATCTTGGCGAGGATACAAGCGGACGCGCTGATAGTTTCCGCCGTGTTCTGGAAGCCTTACGCCCTTAGATAGATAAGTTGCATCCAAGGCCAGGTTGTTTTGTAAGTCAGTTGCTTCTGGAATATCTACATTACTGACATGATAGTAGGCTTTTGATGCTGCCGTTCTGACATACATTCTCTTCAACGTTCCAGAGTTAGTCCCTGTAGCCTGTATGTTAGTGGCGTTGATTTGAGTCGTAGCAACAACCTCTACAGAAGCTTCTGGGCTGGGAGCGCTTTCACGGGTGCCTTCAATGAAAGTATACTTTGCATAATAGGTTCCAACTTCCGTAAAGGTTCCTGTACCAGACAAGGCTAAAGTTGGCGGTGTAACAGGCTGTATAATGCTTGTGTCATCATATAAAATCCAGTCAGTAGGCAAGCCAGTAATGCTGAGAAGCAGGTTCAATTGCTCATCACGCAGCCGAGACAGAGCATAAAAGTGCGTATGCGGTCCTTGAACAACATCTCGAATACCAACAGATACGGGCATCACACAATCTTGTGGCATGTCAACGTATCGCTGCTTTACAGTAACCCCTGCTGTAGCAGCAACATTGTCTACTGCTGTAAACCCTTCCAGAATAACCTGGGCTCCGCTTACAACCTTTTGAATAATATACTCACCATTGTCATTATCTGTACTGCTGATCTCAAGAATCATCCCCTGCATCCAAGAGGAAAGAAAGAAGTTAGGATCAGCTACAGTAACGGTGCTCGCCCCAGACGAAAGCGTTCCGGTTGAATCAGTAACGTCCTTGTATACCTGAAGGTCAACGGTGTCCTGAGCGAAAGACCATGGCCTGTCAGTAAAGAACTCAATGTAAATCTGGTTTACAATCTGGTTTACTTCATCTCGATAGGTTTGAACATTGGGATCGTAGTCCACAATAGAGCCAACCATAGAGCGCATTTCTGAAAGGTTCATGTTGGCCCCTATACGTCGAGCAATAGTCGGACGGTAACTGCGTTTGTTGGGCTTGTGGTGCCCCCTGTGCCGCCAGTGGTGACGCACGCCAGGCTCAAGTTGGTCGCAAAGTTAGACCCCGGCGTACAGCTAAAGATGCGTCGTACAGAAGCAGGGCATTTGAATACCCATTCAGGAGCGGTAGTGCCAACAGTTGGGCCAGCGTGGTTCCACAGCTTGACGTAGACGGCATCGGTGTTGGCCGTGTTGTCGATGTCTACCTGTAGAAGGACGCCAGCACCACCAGCAACAGCATTATCTGGTGTGGCGGTCGCCGATGTCTGCACAACATAGCGGTCGCCGGGAAGGCCGTAGAGGGGTGTTTTAGTAATGGCCATGCTTATCTCGCAACCGCGTGAACTTTTACGTTTCCTGGCGGTGTTACAGCGCCTGCTGTACCGGCGCTATTGGTAGCAGCAAGGCTTAGGTTAGTCATCGCAAAGCCATCCAACACAGTCCAGACAATCGTTTCAGAGGCATCTGCTTGTAAAATGTAATCGGGAGCGGTGGTGCCAACAACAGGCGCTGTGCTGTCATACAGCTTTACCCACGCTATTGCTGCTGAGTTGTCAATGCGTAGTGAGTACAAAGTAGTGCCTCCCGCGAACACATCGACGTTGACGGTCTCATCGACATCCGTATCGAACATCAGTTGGTCGGTAATCGCAACGCCGTTCTTAGTAGTTGTAACTGGCATAAGAAGTCCTCAAGAAAAAAGGGCGAGCACCCAAGTGGATGCCCGCCCCAAAGTTATCACGCGGGCTGCGTTTTAGTACTTACGGAACCAATAAATGGTCACGTTATTAGATCCGTCTTCATCGCTAAGAGCAACGCCCACAGGAGGATCAATTGCACCAGCGGCATAAAGATCAACAGCGCCGCCAGCAATAGCCATAAGCGTATCTCCATGGTTGAGACCACTACCAGCATCGGCTTTGACACCCTCAACGTACCCACCAACGCAAACACGAATAACTTCGCCTGCGCCAGTAGATGCTTCAAGAGCAATGCCGATTGCCGTTCCAGCAACAGATCCAGGGATCAGTGCTAAAGCAGCAGCCTCAGTTATGGTGGCAGCGGTGGCGAATGCCACTACATCACCAGCAGCAATTGCCGTTCCAGCGGTGTTGGAAGGAAACGAAACAATGTCGGCATCCTGCCCAGTAACAATGGA
>TARA_R110002020_G_scaffold18695_3_pt1 | contig 16856 bp, 23 predicted proteins | sample TARA_R110002020 | Tara Oceans TARA_R110002020 (sample SAMEA4396489) | marine metagenome | biome: Westerlies Biome; feature: [MES] marine water layer (ENVO:01000295) within the mesopelagic zone...; material: water (ENVO:00002006), including particulate matter (ENVO:01000060) such... | reverse complement strand
AAGGAACCGCTACTAACACCAACCCCGATGCTACCCACAAATTTGTCGGTGCCATCAGTCTTGATATCCAGATCAGTCGCCAGCGTCTCAATATAGAAACGGAAAGTAGCGCCCTGATTGTTTAAGGTATTGGGATCATCGCCGGGACCGGCAGAACTGGACGTAGCCGTAGTCACGATGGAAGGAAGCGTGATCTTGCAATCCGCGTCATTCACCGTGATCAGCCTGCCTGCATGATCAGCGACAGTGATATTGGTATCGGCAGTGAGGTTGACCACCATGCCGGGGCCTGTGCCGTAGAACCCGTTAAGGGAACGGACGGGGCCGTCGAAACTTGTGCGAGCCATAAAACTATTTCCTTCTTACGAAAGGTTTCGCCCTAGAGTCTTCGTAAGCGTCGGCTGGGCCCGTCGCTAGGGCTGTTCAATCCCAGAGGTAACAAAGAGAAAGGGGAGGGCAAAGCCCCCCCCTTAATCCTATGAAGCACCCGGTGATCCAAAGACACCCAGTGGATCAGAAACACCAAACGAATAACGCTCGCGGCTCTTATACCGTACATTCCCGGTATTAAAATCCCCGTCCATTGCTGTAGTTAATGGAGCGCGTTCAAAATGTTTCAGTCCATTCGGGACATCCGTTATGAGCATCCACGCATTCCCATCAGTTAAGTAATGGTTAACGCGATAACCCTCTGGCACCGTGCCATTATGCTTAATGGCATTGATGTCGTTGTCAGCGGTTGATGGCCGCTGTTCCGTATCCAAGATACGAGTTGCAACAAACATCAGGTCTGGCGGAACAATCATCCGACGCGGACGAGCCGCTATCAGAAGACCACGTTGATCCGTCCACTTAGCAATCTGGATGACCGCCGCCTCAAGAGAGGTTTCGTTCAAGTCAGCCGCCGTGGAAGGCGTGTTAGAATTAGTGCCACCAGACACGAGTGGATGCGCGGTATTAAACAGCGTCACCCCATCCCCTGATTGATATGTCCCACCGGGCATACCGTTATTCAGTGGATGCGCAGCCTTAACCTGCTTGGTGTACGCCATCGCACGAGCGAGCGCCTTGGTGTAGCGGGCACTGACGGAATCATAGAGGTTGTCCTCCATTGCTTCCTCGGTGATCGCAAAACCCATTGCAATCGTTTCGTGGTTATACCGTGCGGTGTAACTTTCCTGCGCGTTGTCATAGGAGATTGCAGAGCCCTCATTCTTTACAGGCGCTGCGTCAAAGCCAGCCAAGGCAACTTCTTCTTCAAAGCTGCGGTCAGATGACTCTGTCTCATACAACTCTTTGTCCTCTGCTTCGTAGTCGGCATACTCAAGCCCAAACAAAGCATTAAGACCCGGCAGGAGTTCTTTAAGCATTTGGGCGCGTGAAATAGCCATAGCTCAATCCTTCCTTAAATGCCGGTCGTATCTTGATATTGATGAGAGGCGCAGGAGTCGCCAGTGGCGTCTCCACCTGAGTTCCACTTGCAGATGACATCTGTAAAGGCGTCACCTACTGAGGAATTAGGTCCGTCAACAAAACCAATAATACGGAGTGGCAGGGTTTTAGTAGCAGCCAGCGTGCCAATCGTTACGGAGTTCTTACTCGTACCGATAGCTGTTGAACCAGCCGTTTGGGTAACGCCAATATTGTTACCAAGCGCAGTCTGGGCGAGAGTGCCACTAGCCTGTACTTGCCAAACAACATTGGGATCATCAACCACATACGCAAATGCATCGGAAGCAGCCAAATCGGCAGTCCACTGCTGTGCGAAGGTAAGCTGACTTGTGTTGGGATCGGTGTAGCGACACCCAACAAATATTCCACAAGGCGTCATCGTTGTGGTTCCGGCGTCTTTTTCAATAGTGCCGGAACTTACAATCTTGACAGCATCCCCGTAGAATATCTGGGTATTGTACCCACTGGCAATACTGATGTGACGAATGGAATCACTCCACGAACCACTACCCAGCAAGCCAATCGGACGAAACCCATATGGCGCTGCACTTGTAGCCATATTGCTATCCTCCTAAAGGATTTGAGTTTAAACCAGACACCAGCCTACGATGGCTTGGTGCCACCTCCGAAAGTCACTCTCGTGCTTGACTCATTGAGCTTCGGCATACGAGGGTCAGACTCCCGCATATAGTTCTGGTCAACAGAATCCATCTGCTTCTGAGCCATATCATTGTAATACTTGTTTCTCGCCTGCACATTCTCAGCGGAAGTTTTACAGAGAAGCAAACCGCCAATCTCTATATTCCCGTCAAACGTACTATTACGATCTGAAACAAGCATTAACTCTGGATGGTCTTCAGACCTCACAGGCTCCCAACCTTCCCTGAACCGCTTAGACACATTTACATTGTCTGCGGTACTAAGAATGCTGGTCCGAATCCACCGAAAGACATAACCGTCCTGCGGCGATGGATCAGGTAAAACCTGCGGCGGTTCCCAAGATTTATTACGCTCAGAAGCCGCTCTGGTTTCTGCTTCCCTTGGTTTGCGCTCTGTTGCCTTTCCGTCAGCCATTGCCCATCTCCTTCACAAGCTGCTGTGCGTACTGTTCTGGCGTTAACCCAAGTTTACGAGCGAGGTTCACTTGAGACTGGTTTAATTCCACTCTGCGCGGTGCTTTGCCGCCCCTTCTAGCGGGTGCCACAACCGGAGTACGACGGGAAGTCGGTGCATCACCAGCGTCTGCTGTCTTCCCGAAGTGTTCTGCAAACTGTTTCTGCAAAGCTGCATCAATGTTTTCGTAATATTGCGGGTTCCCTCTCGGGTCCATGCCTTGCAAAACCAGTTTTTCGTGTAGTCCAATCGCAAACCCTGTCATTTCTTCATAACCGGGTGATTGGAACCATGTGTTTTTCTTTAGCCAATCCACCGTCAACGGATCAGGCGGTGGTACTGCTTGCTGTTGAGGTTGCTGTTGAGGATGCTGCACCGCCGCTTGTTGTGGAACAGGCTGCGCGGGGGCATATACATACTGCGCCCTCTCTGCATTAAGTCTGGAGAGTTCGCTTTGGGCATCAGTAATCCCGTCTGCATCTCCAGCTTCATACGCCTCCTTATACCTCCTCTTCGCTCCGTCTATCTCTGCATCCGTTTTGGCAGACACCTGATCGTAAAGCAGTTTACGTTGGTCAGCCAACTGTTGTTTCAGGTTTTGGTTCTCACCCTGAATTGCCTGAGCATAGTTAACTGCCTCTTGATTTTCCCGAAGCGCGCCCTCCTTAGCACGCCTCTCTTCATTCCACTCATACCGCAGCTTATCAATTCTTTTGCGGATACGGTTTCCAAACTGACTTTCATCAAGGTCGTCATCCTCCTCTCCAGACCCTTCCACCCTTGGTGGGCGCTGGTCTTCGGATGGCGTGTCATCTACAACGCTGACCTCAAGATCATCAAGCTCATCCGCCAAAACCTCTACCGGCTCTGCGGCCTCGACAGCTTCCGCTGGCGCAGTCGTATCTTGGAGAGCTTCTGCTTTTGCTGTACCGCTCATGCTCTTTTTACTCCTCTGGGATCTTGAACAACCGCCAAAGTAGTATCGTCGCTAATTAAACGAAACTCCTGCCCATGAACGAGAACCCTAGTACCTGAATACGCCCGCATAATAATCCAGTCTCCCTCCTTGCAATAAGGACCGCTGGGAAACCTTTTCTTATCTGCATACGCATCAGGCCCCATCTTCAGGATCATTCCCGTAATGGAGGCTGTTCCTTCCCTGTCGCTGACATCATCGGGGATATACACTCCCCCCTCCGTCTGCTTCTCAGGCTTTGAAAGAGCAATCAATAAGTTATAACCACAAGGTTGCGGAAGCTGTGTTGCCATCCGCTTTTCCTCTAAAACATCCTTCTCTACTACGCTACTATCAGACATAATTTCCTCTTGCACGTTTTTGCCATTGGCGGGGTTGACGGACCCCTGCTCGCGGTTTTGGGAGACGCGGGCTCCTAAGTACTATTCCTTTCCTTTCTCTAAGGCGTCAAACAAATCGAGAAGTTCCCGCTCCGCCAGAGCCAGACCTTCGATGATCCCACACATTTTTCGATACTCGTCAAAATTCTTGGCTGAACCAGTGGCGACGGTGTCAGCCATCTCATTCATCCGCTCCCGAAGTTTACCTTGGTAAACTTCAAACAAAGATTCTACAGCCAATGGCTATCGCCCCGCTTTCTTATCGCTATCAATCAACGCCTTACCGGCGTCTCTAACAATCTTGGCTCTTTCTATCGCGTCTTTTTGACTAAGCTCTTTCTGCTTCTGGTCTATTTCCCGAGTATCCCTAGCAACTTCGATACCAAGGCGCATAGCATCAAGTTCAGCCTGAGTGTTAATCCTTTTGTTCTCTGTCTCCTGCCGCATTTCCGTCTTAGCCATATCGCTAACCACACGAGCTTTCTCAGCTTCTGCTTTCTGCGCCAACTCTTGAGCTTGTAGCTGTAGCTTGGCTTGCTGCATCTGGATGACCGGATCTTGCTGCTGCTCCTGTATTTCCTGCTGACGCGCCTCAGCAACATTCTTGTTGTACAAGCGCTCCGCCGCCTCTGAGACCAACCGCGAGAGCTTGTTTTCTATCTCTGGGGGAAGCTCCTCATTTGGCGCTGGCAACTCGACACCCAACTCCTTCTCGATCTCCTTACGATACTGGAAGCCCAAATGCTCCTGCACATGAGCCGCCATTGCCGCCGCTATTGTGCTGGCCATCGGGCTCTGACCTACCAGTTGTTGTATCTTCGGATCTTGAATAGCCGCCATATGCACCTGAATATGAGCTTCGTGATCCTGTTGTAAGAAAGCCTTGATAGGCTTCCCGTTCAATACATCCATATTCTCTGATACAGGATCTCGTGGCTTCTGATCTTCCGACAGTGGGATAATCCTGTCCGCATCCTTAATTCCCAACACATCCAGCATCTGCCGATGTAGTTCAGGCAGATCATACATCTGCGGAGCCTGCTGACTTAATGTCAGGGCCGCTTGATACTGCATAATCCTTTGGCTCATCGTGGAAGAGTTAGGATCAGAAACAGGGATAACGTCTACCCGCTCATCAAAATCCTCTGCAACCACAGCGTCTTTGTCTACATCGTAAGAATAACCCTCTTCCGGGGCATAATCCCTTACCAGATCAGCAAGGAGAATAAATTCTTTCTTCATCGCAGCGTGGAGCCGCGCCTGTATTGCAGTCATCACTTTCATGCTGCGCTCTATCAGAGCGAGCGTGGTGCCAACAGGAGCGTCCTGCTTCATGTCTGCAATCTTGAGATCGGTTAACGAGGCAAACCTTCTGCCCTCCTCAACAATCTCCTGCAACATCTGGTGCAAAACATTCGACGGTTCCTTGTAGGGAAGGAACGTGATGTTGTCTTTAATTGCACCCCCCGGCACATCTACATCACGGAACTCACCCGGCATAATGGGTGAATCATCCCCTTTAATCCTAAGCCCCCGCGCCTTCAATCCACCGGGTAAATTAGCCAGAGTGCCTGCATCGACAAGTTGCCGCGTCAAAGACGTTGCCGTCTTGGCTATACCCCCAATCAGGTGAATAAGACCAAATCCGTAAAAGCCCAGCCCCGGCATATACTGATAGTGTACGAAATGCATCCGCTTCATTTGAAGAGGATCATCCTCGTACCAATTTCTCCGTATTGCCAGTATCTGGTTAGACCCTCTGGCAATCGTTACAACATAGGGGAGCGCAATCTCTGTCGGCTCACCGCTCTCATCCTTGTCCTCAAATCCCTCCAGATCGAGATCAACATGCATCTCATAAAGAACATGACGATTGTCGTTGTCATAGGAAGGACTATCACCTTCCAGTTCATCATACTTCTCTTGAATATCACTCTGAACATCCATCGGATGACCAAGTTTAACATCCAAATACAGGCCAGCTACCTGCAACTTTTTAATGTCATTGGCAGACTTTCTCATCACATGAGTGTACCGCTCTGCCGTCAACAGATCGGACGCCCCATAAGAAACGACAAAGTCCTCCGCCGGAATGAAGTGAGCGCAGCATCGGTCCATAGTGGGATCAAAATAGATTTTCTTAAATGCCGAACCAGCCAGAGGAAGGCTGAACAGCAACTGCTCCATTTCAGGGCGGTACTCTGACATCTTCTCTGTAAGAAGATAGTTCAAATATTCCTGAATACGGCCTGCCTGTTTCTCCTTATCGTTGGTAATCGTACCCACGATCTTAGTTTTGACAGGGCCGCTGGCCGGGAAAATTTCTGTTATCGCCTGAGACTGAAAACGAACTACCGCTTCCGTAAGAATTGGATGATGAACACCACAAGCCCCCGGCCAAGGAGTGGTGCGGTCCTCGATCTTCAGCCCAAGGAGATCAAGCCCCTTAACATAAGTTCTTTCCCAGTCAGCCCGTGAGTTTTTGTCTGCCTCAAACTCTCCAATCAAAGTACTGGACAGCCTTTGAAGACACTCCTTGTCACAGAACTCTGCAAGGTTGTCATCATGGCTTGTAGACATCCCCTCCTCTTCTGCCTGTGGATCGAAGTCAATCACAACGCCGCCATCCTCCGTCTGGATGGAGACTGCCTCTGGATTAACCACGGCAACTTCGACAGTAGTGCCGTTCTTATCAGGGTCTATCTCATCGAACCCTTCAGGACGGTTAGAGAAGTTGGGCGCTTGGGTTATCGCCTTTTCTATTGCCATGAGGTGGGGCCTTACGCCTTCTTCTTAAATCCATAGGAGCCCTTGGGCTTCCTCGTTGCTTTGGAAACTTTCCTGCGGCCCTTCATTGACATCTTCTTGCCAGACTCCTTGCCACGGGTCATGCCAAGCCTTTCATCCAGACGAGCGTTGTATCCCTGCTTCTTCTTTGCAGCACTCTTCTTGCTGTCCTTCTTGCTCTTCGTCTTGTTCTTACCAATGTTCGCGGCCATGTTACACTCCTATTCGTTGATAATATATTCAACTCTTTCCGAGATCAGAAACTCACGAATTGTATCAATACGAATTGACCAGCCCATATGCTCGATGATCGAAAACCCTGCCGCCGATGCACGGCTCGGAATGCCTATCATTTCGTACCTGTCGCGCTTCTCGGAAAAACGCATTAAAGAGCCACCGGAATTACCAAACACTATTTCTGAGGAAGCAAGTAAATATGGATGGCCATTAATCTCGGTTTCCAAATTTGCCAGAACACCTACCGTAGCAAACGGCGGGTATCCCAAGCCAGAGCCTATTGCCCACACCTCTTCAAATAGAAAATACTTACCACCTTCGGGGAAAAGATGCACCACATAATCCATGCAGTTTTCCGTGTCACGGACGCGAAGTAATGCCAGATCAGCACGCTTGTCATAACCAACAATATCAGCCTTGGCACCCTCAGTCCTGACCGCTCGGCTTAGATCGTTATACTTCCACCATGCTATTTCAACCGTCTCCCGTATTTCTTTGTCCACCTTTTCCTTTAATTGCGGGTCATAGGCTTCCGTAATAGTTACCGCTCGGCGTATAACGTGCCAGTTGGTAATAATAAATGAATGGCATTCGCGCTGTGCAACGCCGCCAGCGGTCAGAACGGGGCTGCACACCACCTCTTCTTCAACTAATTCACACTTCTGAGCATCCCGTATCTTTGAATAGATAACCGTGCCAGAACCAGTGCCACCCATAGCGCGCACCTGAACAGCCGGATAGAGCATCTCAAAATGCTCTTTCTTTGGCTGGCCCGCTAACAGCGGCGGTGTCATAAATAAAACTGCGGCAGCAACTGCGGCAGCAACTAGCGCCTTAAATAACATTTAGCTTGGCTCCATTGGCTATGTAATTCTTACGAAAAAAATTTCATCTTCCCCCTGAGAAACTTAAGAAAATCCACCCCTGTGTCTACGTCATGGAACACTGTTATAAGACCGGGGTCATCATCTTCTTTCTCAGGATTAATAACCGTCAGAACGGCAGCAGAAATATTCTGATTCCGCAGCCCCAATTGTTTCGCATAGTTGTCGTAAATCTTATAACTTGCAACCCGCAGCGCATGAGAAATCAAACCTGAATTAGGCTGCTTGACCAACTGATATCCCGAAATATGCCTATGACCACTGATCACTATATGGTCATCAATTCCCATCTGGGCTGCTTTCGCGGGTCCATGAGTGGGGTTCCACTGGGAATGCCCACTCCAGTCATGCCTTGCATTAACCCGGACTTCCTTGCCATTAGGAAATCCCAAACTAATTCTGGCACCATGCGCTTGGTAAACTCCTGTTTGTTTGCGGACCATCCACTCTATGGGATCACCGTTCCCCACCCAGAGATCGTGGTTACCGCCAATTAAATACAACCAGTCAACGCTACCGACTATCCACTCGACCAACCGCCATGTTTCTGCTTCGGTAACGGTCTGGTGTGCGTGAAGGCGGGCAAGACGACCAACCCAGTGATTGGCCATGTCTCCGACATTAGCTCCGAATACCCCCTGCGTTTTAGAAATAAGCTCAACATGATGCTCTAACAGATCAATCGAAGTGCCGGGGTCATCCACATGATTGTCTCCCATATGGAGAATAGCTATTGGCCCGTCAATGTTTACCCTACACTTAATCAGGTTGCGGGATTTCTCTGACGCCTCCTTGCGCAGAAACTCTGATCTTCTTCTTTCAATAATCTCTGCCAGAGGAGCGGTCTCATCCGCCAACGCATCCTTGTCGATATAAAACTCGGGCTCCGTGTAATACCTTGCCTTGGCAGCATTAACGCGCCTCCTCATCGAAGACTTGGAAATACCTAAAACATCCGCTGCCACCCTCAACGAACCATGAAATTGATATGCTTCCATAGCCTCTTGTAAGTCTGCGTCCGTAAAGTTTGCCATCTGTGCCTCGCTCTAATAGTACTCGGCACGCCGCCTTTTAAACTCCTCTTCTTCCTCGTCACTGGGCACTCGCACAAAGCCTCCTTGCCTAAACCGCAACAAAGCCTGCGTACTGCTGTCAACCAAGTCATCGTGTTCACCTACAGGAAACGCAGCGAACTCTTCGATTACTGTTTCCGCCCAATTAGTAGCTGGAGCCCAAACCACCCCAGAAGCAAAGAGATCACTAACCGCGTTGACACGAGCAATCTTGTCGTTTCCTCTGGAAGGAGTGTAGTCACTAACGGGAATTCCCATCGCCCGAAGCTCAAAGATCAACGGCGCACCTGCTGCCTTCGCCTCCACTATGCAGGCGTCTGGCTCCCACTGGTTATAGGTTTTTTGAGCCACGCTTTTTAGTTCTGGGAACTCCATCCTGTCTTTGAATGCATCAAGCAGGATTATGTTAGGAGCCTCCTTCCCTTTATCATCACTGTAAAATACACCCCACGTTGTACACGCGGAGTAATCCGACCTTTCCGTTTTCAGGAAAGCTGTGTCCCATGACTGGATTAAAAACTCACATACCGGCGGCTCGTCTTCTTCCCATTTGCGCCACCAGTCACGCTTGATGAGAGCCTGCTCTTCGGCTGTCGGGTCTTGCTGGTACTGAGCAGACCACTTCGCCGCAGGCAATTCCGCTTTCAGACTTTCCAGTTCTACTAATGGCCAGTACTCTGGCCACAACGAATTACCTGATGGCAATATTGCAGGTAGCTGGATGACTTCCCACTCATCGCTACCGTCTCTCTGATGGGAAGCCTTGAGTATCTGACCGGCAAGGTCGCGCTGATGCCAGCGCGTCATCACAATAACTATAGCTCCTCCGGGTTGGAGCCGTTGACGTGGCCCGGAGGTGTACCATTCATAAACGGGGTCAAAGACAGAAGCATCAGGCGAGCGGGCCTCTTGTTCGCTATGCGGATCATCAATGATTAGAAGGTCTGCGCCTTTACCTGTCACTGCCCCTCCAACGCCGATGGCAAAGTACTCACCCTCTTTGTTGGTATTCCATCTACCGGCAGCTTTTGAATCCTGCCGCAAACTAACTCCGGGGAATAATTTCTGGAAGTCCCCGTCCCCGACAAGGTTTCTCACCTTCCTGCCAAAGCCGACTGCCAGTTCAGCGGTATGGGCAGTCTGAATAACTTTCTTTTCCGGGTTCTTCCCCAAGAACCACGCAGGCAGCAGATAACTTGCAAATTCCGATTTGGTATGGCGGGGAGGCATATTGATAATAAGCCGTTTTAGCTTCCCCTCTACCACCCTCTCAAAAGCATCTGCCATAATGGAATGGTGGTTGCCCTCGATAAACGCTGGCCACATTCCCTTCACAAAATGCAAATACTTTGATGAGGCCTTGTCTCTTTCAGTTACATCCTCCAACCTCTGCAACATATCAAGAAGCTCGCGCTGCTCCTCTACTGGCAATGAACCAATCTTACTGAGATAGCTATGTAGCTGTTGATCTGACATGATGCTCCAAAAAAAAAGGACGCGAAGCGTCCTTTTCCTGAAGGGGTACTGCACGGGTACGGTAATCCCGGCACCGCTCCAGAGTAGTTAAGTTCTAACTTCCTCTGGAAGATAACACATTACCCCCCTTGACAGCACACTGTCAACACACCTTATCCGCCTATTGCCATAGGGATAAAGTCATCTATCGGAATTAAAATCACCGGCTCGATATCCTGCGCGTCATTGCGGTCACGCCTGCCGCCTATCGCAACGTCAAATTTTTTAATCTCATCCAATCGGATATAGCGAATGCCGTCTGTCCATTGAACTGCAAGAAAGGATGGGAGCCCGCTCCCTTCGGACAATCTCCGAGCCGCCATTATCTTTCCGAAAGAAATCATATATGTCGGGTAAGCCGCCTTCGCATTTGTCCGTATCTTCATTTCCAGCCATGCACACCCTACCCCGTTCCTTAACAACAGGCAGTCAAGCTCATAGCGATCTGATAATTTTTCTGCGGTACAGTCCCAGCGGTGACAGATAAAAGACAAAAGGGCCGCTTCTCCCTTTCTATCGCCATCGCTTTCGTATCTTCGCCTCACGATGCACCTTCGTTAGATGCTCTGCTGTGCGGTAGATATTGTTCTTCGAGGCTTGCTGCCGGATAGCATTAACACTGACACCGAACCATTCCGCAATCACCTCAGTCAGCACACCAGATGCATACATCTCGCGCAATTTCTCGATGGTGGTGGCGTCCCAACTACGTTTGGCACGCTTCTCTATTCTTGTTCTTGGCAAATTTTTTTTCTTTTGATGACATCATCCGCAACCACTAGACAGTCTCCGTGGTGATCGGCTTCCGGTTCTATAACCCGAACCAAATCCCAAATGATTTGGTGAAGAGCAATTATATATTGATCAGCCCTACTACCAGCCCTCACTGGGGGCATTGCAAGAACTTCTTCTGCCACGGCTACTCCTCTATCAATAGAACTGGTTTGTTGGTGGTCAGGGCCCAGTCAATCTCCTTATTGACGCCCGGTGAATCTTCCCATCCCTTCAGGCAATAAACTGCCAGCAGATCACAATGCTTGAAAAATTCAAAATCCCGCCGCATCCACCACCGGCTGTCATGCTCATGCCCACGATCTTCAAAGGCACTGCCATAAGCGATGGGAGAGAACGCCCATACCCCGGCATCCAACAGCCTGTCAGTGAGATCAATAACCTGCTCCCTGCGCCGACGTGCCTGAGAATCGGTAATTCTCCAACTACTGCGATATGGGGAAGCAAGATACAGCAACCCACCATTCACCTCCGCAACCAAGCGAAAGAAATCAGGCCCCGGTATTTCAGCTAAATCTAAAAGAGGGAAGTCGGTCTGTTTGTAGGAATGCCCGTTTCCCGTATTCCAAAAAACTTGCTCCATAGCAAATGGATAACAGACGAGACCAAAACAATCAACCATCTGCCCCGCTAGGAATACCTAGTACTAGATTTAACTATAATAATAGCAGAGTCTAGTACTAGACATAGCCTAGATTCTATGCTAGGAATTCCTAGTTCCGTTTTAGAGCGGGGGAAAATTAAAAACTTTCCCAGATAGCCCGCTCCACCTCCCCTCCAATGGGTGTATGAACGGGATGCAACTCGGCCCCGCCGGACCTCCCGCTGGCGGGGCCTTTTATTTATCCCTATCCCTCAGTTGATTAACAGTATTCCACAGGGCAGAAACATTCTTCCCAGCTACATCCAGTTCAGCACGAAGTCTTACTACTTCAATGTAGGTATCCCTCTTAGCTAAATCGTCTCTCAGGTTATCTAAGTCCTTACGCAGCCCTACAGTCTCCGCTTTCAGCTTAACAATAGCAGCTACAGCCAGAAAAATAGTAACCAACTGGTCCCAGTATGCGTGGATGAAATCAGCGTCCATAGAAAATATAATATCACTATTGGGTGTCGTATATTAAGTGTGCAATAGTGGGTATAGGGGGCCCCTCAAAAAGTTGTGATTGTTTGAGAGGATTAGTGTGTAGGGGGGCAGGGGGGCGGGCCAGCGCGTCAGGGGCCCCCCCACCCCTCCCAGCAATGTTATATCGTAACATCGAAGGCGGGTGCCTGTACTAGCCGTTTTTCTGGGGCAGCGGAGCGCAGAGGTGCAGTTGCACTTCTAGGAGCCGGGATCACGGGCCCACTGCCTGAGCTAGGCAGTGAGCATTAGCCTGAGCCGCCCAGCAGAGCCATCAGCTTGGCCTCTAATTCGGCCTTGACCTGCTCAGGCGTGGCATCGCTGGTCGAGGTCTCGACAACATCGGCAAACAGTTTGATCTCCTGCGTTTTGCCCAGCAGTTCAAGTGCCCTGACCCGCGAGGATGACGTGCCCTCCTGCATATCCTTCGCCTCTGCCTCAAGCCGCTCCACGATCCAGCGCCTCCGAGAGAGGGCACTGGAAACACTTGACCGCTGAATACTGGCACGATGCGCCTGCAACCTTGAGGCAACCAATGGGTGCCCCATCAGCCTGCTACTTTCTGACCACACGGCGCTGGGCTTCATGCCCGATGCTGCATAGGCGGCGCGGTAGGCATCGCTTGCCGTTGCACCCTTGATCACCTCTGAGATGAACCGCTCCTGCTTGGCTGTCAGCCTCCGGGCTTTGGCCTTGGGCTTTGGCTTGGCGTCCTCCTTGGCGTCGGAGGAAGTGGTCTCGACAACGTATAGGTCAGGCTTTCGATCGTCAGTCATAGCGTCCTCGCAGTTATCATTGCTCACACAATGTACAGCCAGCATGGCTTGTATCATAGTGACCATTAGTTCACATGAGGGGGTTGCAATGTGTGGACTGCCACATTATATAGAGCTTGAGGCGCGTTGCCTCCACGGCCCTAGCAGGGGGCCACGGCATACAGAACCCTGCCTCGCCCACCGGGGAGCGCCCGTGACAAGGTGCAAGGTTTAGCAGCCCCAGAGAACGCAGGATATAAACCGGCGGCGGAGAATGGCAGGAGCGCATTGACTGCCCACGGCACAAGGTGCCAACGGACTGTAGCTCTGTCGAGAGAGCGGTTCGAGAAGGGACGCATTCCCATATCAGCGACACCAATCAATCAGTAACCTCCCGGCGCACGGCCATCATGGTTAGCCTCCTAGCGGCGCGACCGGGACACACCTCAACATCCTGTGTAGGCCCACCGTCGAGTGAGAGAAACGGGTGGATCACTGGCCGCTTTGGCGGTGCAGATACCGGCCCTTGCTGCAATCATCGTCTGGCGACGACTGCGCGGCTTGGAACTGGAACACGTCGAAGGGAATGTTTGGGGGTGGATCGGGTCCAAGCGACGAGCTTGGAGGTCGCCCGATGCGCAGGCAATCAGATTGAGAGGGGCACACAGTGTGTCGAGTGCTGACGCCGCACTCCTGACGAGGCCCAGTAGGCCGAAACACACTCTACATGAGGTGACCACGATGACCATCTACCGCACACCGATTGATACAACGAGCGGCCCAAATTGCGGGCCCACTTCAATCGCAACCCTCACCGGCAAGACGCTCGCTGAGGTCATGGCTTACATCCGCCAGACAATAGGCAAGGGCCCCAACTGGAAGGGCTCAACGCTCAATCCTAAGTGGAAGCACGGCGAGACCTTCATCAAATCGGGCGACATCTTCAAGTCGCTGGAGCATTTCGGGGCGAACCCGATACTGGACGCCGCGCTCAACGACCGCTACCAGAAGTGCCAAATCAAGACAGCGGCTGAGGTGCTGCCGAGAGACAAGGCCTACTTGATCCTGACTGGCGGGCACGCTCAGGCCTGCGTTGATGGTCGCTTGTTCGACCAGAACACCAGCGAAGGCGGAGACGAGGCCCGAGCATTCTGGGGCCGCAAAAAGAAAGTGTCCCTGATAGTCACCGTTGACCGCCTGCCCGAAACCAAAATTGAGGAGCCCAAGCCAATGACCGATGCAATCCCCGCCATCCACGCGACGTTGCCCGAAACCACCATCTTTGGCCTTACCGCCGTGGCAGTCGCAGAACATGAGGCTGCATTCCAATCGGCAAATGGCGAGGCCAAGGGCCTACGCGCCGACGCCAACGTCTCCAAGATCGAGGCCTACAGCGTGCTGATCCCGGTGATCAAGATCCAGAATATCAAGAAAGGCAGCAAGCGGGCGGGCGAGCTTCGCGCAGAACTTGAGATGGCTGGCGTGAGCAAGGCCTGTGCCAAGCGGTACATGGAGATCGGGCAAGCCGCTGCGAAGCTACCGATGCTCAAGAACGTGGCCGATATCGCCGCCACGCTCAACGAGAACGACATCAAAACCGAGGCCGCGCTCAAGAACGTGTGCTTCCCGACAGTCGAGAAGAGCATAGTCGAGAAGCTGGTAGACGCAGCTAAGGCTGGCACCGACACCCCAGACGAGGCCCTGCAAGCGCTGCTCGATGCAGCGGCGGTGATCAATCCGGCAGCGCAAGACGTGGCGAACACCTTGGTCGCAGCAATCAACCGCAAGGTTGCTGCCTGATACACACACAATCGAGAGGTACGAAAATGTTGCGCAGGATCATCGACTATTACCGCATGACGCCCGGACAGCGGGCGATAGTGCGGCAGGCCAAACAGAGCTACGCATTCCGCCGTCAATACATCCGGGTAATCCGAAACAACCTATAGGAGGACAAATGGTTGACCAATTCCGACAACGTCTTCGCGAAAGCGGAGACTCGCACCTCGTCATCCTTGGCGAGCTTCTCTCTGACGAGCAGCTAGCAACGCTGCTTGTATGGGGTGCTGACGGCACCCTTAAAAAGGTCAGGGACAACAAGGCCCACTGATGAGGCCCTTGGTACGGGCCGAAAGCTAGAGGTGCATTTGCACCTCTGGCTCTGGGCAACCAACAATTGGAGAGACTGATGACCGATGAACAACAAAGAGAAGACCACACGCGGGAGGTTAACGCCGCATTCGAGAAGGCGTTGGCCACGGGCCGCTTGTCGCGTGACGAGAACGCTGACAATTATGTCGGTGATTACATGTGGATGGGGCCCCGCGCAGATGGTCGCGGCGATGCCTTCAAACATTCATTAACCCGCCAATACTTGGCATAGGGGGGCATTCGATGTTTTATCCCAGCACGATGACCGATAGAGAAAAGTTTGAGGCGTGGATCAAAGCGTGTCCCGTCTCAGTCGTGGAGCAACGCAGGTTCCAAAACGGCTACATGGAAGTCCGCGTCAGACTGCAAGATGAGAACGATGACGACAGGATGGCATCGCCGGGGGCGCGGAAATACAAAGTGATTATGGGGGTGGGAGATGATTGATCGTGACATGACGACACCATTCATGGCAGTGGTGAAGACAGGCCGCAGCGCCAAGGCCGACAAAGGCGAGGCCGTTGAGGTGCATTGCTTCAGCAAGAAGTGGGACAGCGCACGTTGCAAGCGCGCCGATGGCGAGATCGTTTGGCTCTCGTTTAAGAACCTTGAGCATTCCGGGCCCGTCTCCGATGAGGTTGCCTCTGCTCTCGCGGCTGAACGCAAAGCATGGCGGGCTGAGACAACCGAGATGTTGAAATTGTGCCAGCCGCAGTGGGAAAGCGCGAGGGCTGTTGGCATCGATGCCGAGGTCGAGAACGTAATGGCTGACTTCTCGTCAACGGTGCGGGTCTTTCTGCCCAAGTCACAGATCAAGAATGGGGCCGCTCCCCGCTGGTTGATCGAAGCCAAGCTGGTCGAAATCCTCGACAGGAAATGCGCTGACCCACTGATGACACGCACGCACTGGGTATTCCATGACCTGCTGTCTCAGGTCAGCATCTTCCCCGGCTCTGCCGACAAGTCGTTTATGTTTGTGCGGGAGGGAGTGAGCTAGAGTGATGGAAAACTACAACGGATTTGATATCGACCACACGCTGCCGTCATGGTCTCGTGACATTAAAGCTCACTACAAACACAAAGCGAAATCCTATGGCAATTTGGCCTTGGCGTTAGAGCAGCGAGCAAAGCGCGCTGGCAAAGGCAGCAAAGAATATGCCCGCTATTTAAAGTTGCTCGAAACATCCTTGCGGTACAGCGCTCTTCAAAGAGCGTGACGCTCGCAGCCTACGAAGATGCGTTCCGCTGCCTTGTGCGGCGGAGCGTATCCACCAGCACATCACGATGGTGTGCTGATGGATGCGACAGCATCAACAAAATTTGAGGAGTAATAAAAATGTTTGGACCGGAGAGAAGATTCAAGGCTTGGAAAGATTTACCCGAGCCCAAGATGTCATGGGAAGTATTCAAGCGGATGCTGCCCGTGTTTGATAACGATCCCGAGAAGGCACGGCAAGCGTGGGTCGAGAACTCATTTCGGCAAGTCCTCGTCAATAAGAGACAACAACGCCGTACCGGTGCATCTGCACTTGTGTCCGAGGATTGGTTAACCGAGGTGGAGAAGATTGAGGCGGAACGTACTCACCAGACTTTCACTTGGCCTGCGCGTTAGCAACGA
>TARA_R110002020_G_scaffold50821_5_pt1 | contig 16883 bp, 9 predicted proteins | sample TARA_R110002020 | Tara Oceans TARA_R110002020 (sample SAMEA4396489) | marine metagenome | biome: Westerlies Biome; feature: [MES] marine water layer (ENVO:01000295) within the mesopelagic zone...; material: water (ENVO:00002006), including particulate matter (ENVO:01000060) such... | reverse complement strand
GGGCAGGGTTTCGTGGGCCGGCGCGATGCGCAGCTTGCCGCGTTCCTTCTCATGCTTCGGGAAGCGCTCGGGGATGTGGGTGTTTTCTTCGTCTCCGAAGTCGAGGTCGTCTACGTCGATGTCAGCCATGATTGTCTCTACGCCGGCAGTAAAAGGACGCGCTTAGGCGCCGGTCCAAATGCCGGTCTTCTTCGCCTCTAAGGGCGTGATGTCGGGAAATAGTCGGAAAGGTTCAGTGGAACCGTTTGCCCGATTTCAGGACGCAGGGACGAGCGAGAGCACCGCAGGCGGCCAGGCCGGTGCGGTCGGAGTGTCCGGCGATGTACGCGACGTGCGACATAGGAGCTCTCTTTTCAGGCGGGAACGAATAGAGAACGGTATCGTATTAGTCAACCCACACTGTGACTTGCTACGCGGCCTACTGCATCCATGATCAGTTCGATCGACCGATCGACCTCCTCGACCGTGTTTCCCTTCCCGAAGCTGAACCTAAGCGATGAGTTCGCCTGATCCGCACTTAAGCCGATCGCCCTCAGCACATAGGAAGGTTCAGGTATGCCGGACATGCATGCTGATCCAGACGAGGCAGCGACATGTGGTTGCAGGGCGCCTAGTATCTCTTGCGCGTCCAGCCCGACGAACTGAAGATTGGCGTTGCCAGGATGGCGCCGGTCCAATGCAGGTCCGTTAAGAATTATCGAGCCGTCCTTGCCCACAAGCCGATTTACAAAACGGTCTCGAAGGTTCCGGACGTGGGTGCGATCCAATTCGCCCGACTCGCCACCACAAATAGACGCTGCCTGACCCATGCCAAGGCATAGAGGAACCGGCAAAGTGCCCGGACGAAGTCCGTCTTGCTGACTGCCTCCATACATTAGCGGGGTGAGGTATTCACGCACGTTCCTGCTGACGAAAAGAGCACCGATCCCCATGGGCCCGTACATCTTGTGGGCAGACAGGCTAATGAGGTCAGCGTGGCTTGCCAGTCCTTCCATATCAACCGACGTCGACGCCTGCGCTGCATCGATGTGGAGGAAGACTCCGTATTCCCGGCATAGCTCCGCGATTTTTGCTGCGTCCTGAACGCTGCCTATCTCGCTGTTCACTAGGCCGATCGAGCATAACGTAGCGCCCGAGCGCAGCGTTATTTCCAACGCAACAAGGTCAATCACTCCCTCACTGTCGACCGGAATCACGGCCTCATCAAATTCCAGATCATCCACTAAGTATCTACAAGCCGAAATTACACTCTTATGCTCTATCGGCGTTCTCAGAACTCGCCGCCTGCAATTGTGGACACCCTTCCTCAGCCCTAGAATGGCAAGGTTGTTTGACTCCGTAGCCCCCGAGGTGAAGATGATCTCTTCAGTATCGGCTGAAATGAGCGCTGCAACCCGCTGTTTGGCAACTTCAACCGTCGAGTTTGCCGTCCAACCTACCGAGTGACCGGAAGAGTGAGGGTTTCCAAAGCAGTTCTGCGAATAGGCAGCCATTAGTGAAGCCACGGTGGCATCGACTGCGGTTGAAGCCTGATTATCGAGATACGCAACGGCCGACATGACAGCGAAGCTCCATCTGGAGAGAGGTTCCAGTTAAGGTTTGACCCTATCGTGGCTGCATCGTACTGTCACCTGGATGAACTATCCAGGTGCGAATTATGATCCGTGGCCCGCTCGTTGACCCCTCGTACAAGCCACAGTTTTCCGGTCACGAAACTTTTCCGTTGAAATACGGCTGGCTGAAGAAGGCGTTCGATGCGCTAACCCGTGACCCTTCGAAATCTGGACGACTAATTTTCTCAGAAGACGAAGCAATATCTCTTTTTGGCGTTGGCAAGAACATGGTAACGTCTATACGTTACTGGGCAACGTCATCCGGAATAATCTCGGATGGCTCCAAGGGAGAAGAAATAAAGGTAACTAGACTTGGTAGGCGGCTTTTCGGGGAGCACGGCCACGATCCCTACATGGAAGACCCCGCAACCTCTTGGATTGTGCATTGGCACCTTTGCGGCCGTCCGGGTCGCACAACTTGGTTTTGGGCGTTCAGTCACCTCCCTACGCTTTCGTTCGATCGCGACACTCTGGTGCAGGGTTTGCTCGGGCTGGCCTCGGATCGAGGCTGGCCGCGGGTTGCCCCCACTACGGTCAAGAGAGACGTAGAATGCTTCCTCCGTACCTACTCCTCTCGTTGGCGTTCCGCTGCATCGTTATCCCATGAAGAGGAGCTCGAATCTCCGCTGGTTGAGCTCGGCCTTATTAAGCCGGTCGGCAAAAAGGATGGGTTCAGGATGGTCCGTGGCCCGAAGACCACTTTGGGGGATGGAGTGTTTGCTTTCGCTCTGCTGGACTTCTGGGGACAGTATTCCAGGGCCAACACACTCTCTCTTGAGGCCATTGCTCATGAACCAGGATCGCCCGGGCGGGTGTTTCTGCTCGACGAAGACGACCTCGTAGAGCGGTTGAGTGGCATCGAGGACATCACGGATGGTGCGCTGACATGGTCGAAGACCGCAGGTCTAAAGCAAGTCATTAGGGTGAGGTCTGTTAGCGCGAAACAGGCCGAGCAGATGGTGGAGTTCGATTTTCCAGTGCGGTCTAAGAGGGAGGCTGCTTAAATGTTGCTGGCCGAAAAAGTTCACATCGCGCCTCGCTTCCAAAAGGCAGTTCGGATCGACACTGATCTGGGCAGTGCTGAGGCGCTCCGCGGGTTCATTTGCCCGGAGTCGTCAGTGACGATCCTTCGATCGATGGCGAACCATGTCGAGGCCACCGGGCAAGCAGCTTTCACGTGGACTGGCCCGTATGGCAGCGGCAAGTCGAGTTTGGTCGTCGCCTTAAGCGCGCTCATGAATGGCAATAAGGGACTGCGTGAAGAGGCCGCCGACATCATAGGCCGTGAAGCCGCCGCAGATATCTGGAGTAAACTGCCGCCCCGTAAAAAGGGATGGCGCATTCTCGGTGTCGTTGGCCGAAAGGTGAGCCCCGCGATCGCAATCGGCGAAGCGATAGTGCGATCTGGATACGGTGAACATCCTACCGGCGAATGGACAGAAGCCGAGGTTTTGGAAGCCCTCCAGGATATCTACATCTCTCGTCCTTCCGAGCACGGTGGACTGGTCGTCTTCATCGATGAAATGGGAAAGCTTCTGGAAGCTTCTGCCCAGGGCCAGGGCGATGTTTACCTTCTTCAGCAGATCGCCGAGCTGGCCTCCCGCAGCAAGGGGCGCCTGGTTCTAGTAGGAATTCTGCACCAGGCTTTCGACGAGTATGCCAGTCGTCTGTCGCGAGATGTTCGAGACGAATGGTCCAAGATCCATGGGCGCTTCCTCGATCTTCCGGTCAACGTGGCCGGCGAAGAGCAACTAGCGCTCATATCGCGCGCCATAAAGTGCGAAGACAAAAGTACGGCGCCTTCGTCGAGTGCAGAAATCGTCGGCGCACACATTCGCTCTCAACGACCGGCTAGCAACTCAAACGTGGTGGAACTCCTCCACGATTGTTGGCCACTGCATCCAATCACGGCTTCTCTTCTCGGGCCGATATCGCGTCGGCGCTTCGGTCAAAACCAGCGCAGCATTTTCGGGTTCCTGAACTCTGCAGAGCCCTTCGGCTTTCAGGATTTCCTGAAGAGCACCGGGATGGAAGGCGTATATGAGCCCCATAAACTATGGGACTATCTCCAGATAAATCTTGAGCCGGCTATTCTCGCGTCTCCCGACGGACACCGATGGGCGATAGCAGCTGAAGCCGTGGAGCGCTGCTCTGCCTTAGGCGGTGATGATCAACATCTCAAACTTCTCAAGTCCGTCGCGGTGATAGACTTGTTCCGCGACCGCTCAGGCATACTGCCCACGGTTGATATTTTGGCTACGGCTCTCCAGGGGTGGGACACGAACGAGATCGAGGTCGCGCTGAGGCAGTTGGCCAGCTGGTCCCTAACCATCTACAAGAAATTTCTGGGCGCCTATTCGATATATGCGGGTAGCGATTTTGACATCGAGGTGGCTGTCCAAGAGGCTAGTGGCGACCAAAAGGATCTTGATTTCAACGCGCTTCGCGGGTTGGCGGGACTTCAGCCGATCCTATGCAAGCGCCACTATCATGAGACCGGAGCGCTTCGCTGGTTTGATGTAGAGATCGTGCCTCTGAACGAGATAAAGCAAAGGGTGGAGGAGTTCTCCCCTGCGGAAGGGACTATAGGTCAATTCCTTCTTGCCGTTCCAAATGCGGGGGAGGGTTATGACGAGGCTAAGGAGATCTGCTCCGTTAAGCCTTCTCGACATTGGGACTCGATCGTGGGGCTGTCCCAGCACTCATGGACGATCACAAAACTGGCCAAGGAGCTGGTCGCACTGGAAAGAGTTCGTGCGACCCGGAGCGAACTGCAGGGAGACCCCGTCGCGCGTAGGGAAGTCCTGGCACGGCTAACTAGTGTGCAGAGCGCATTTGAAGCCGAAATACAAAAGGCTTTCGATCATGCGGAATGGTTCAGGAGCGGCAAAAGCCTGAAAATTCTCCGACAGACGGAAATCAACACGCTGGCTTCCGACCTGGCCGAGGCGCGCTACCCGAAGTCCCCCATAGTTCATAGCGAACTACTCAACCGCGTTAAGCCTTCGAGCAACGCAGTGGCCGCCCAGAACGCCCTGTTGAAGCGGATGGTCGACCAGGTGGGCAGGGCTCGCCTCGGGATCGAAGGCTTCCCTGCCGAGGGCGGGCTATTTGCCTCTCTTCTTCAGGCGACGAATCTCTACGTTCAGGACGGGGAGAGCTTCGAGTTCCGCGGACCCTCTGAGGGATCGGACCCCGCTCGGTTGATGCCTTTATGGACCGCTGCTTCGCAATTCCTTCGTCAGAATGAAGCCCGGGCGGTCCCTATGTCCGAACTCTACCAGCTATGGGCAGCCAAGCCGTTTGGTGTGAAGCCGGGACTAATGCCGGTTCTGGCGGTGGCATTCGTGCAATCGATGAAAAGTTCGGTTGCCCTCTATCGACAGGGAATATTCCAGACCAGATTTAAGGATCTGGATATCGACTATCTGGTGAAGGATGCCTCAGACCTTCAGGTACGCTGGATGGACCTGAACGAAGCATCCCGGAAACTTCTCTCAGGCCTGGCCGACGTCGTCCGTGACCTGGACAGGGACAACACCCTAAAAGATCTTGAGCCTATCGATGTGGGGCGCGGACTCATCGCCATTTATGATAGTCTTGAACCATGGACAAAGCGGACGCTACGCCTATCATCAAATGCGTTGGCTATCCGGACCATCTTCAAGAAAGCTAACGATCCAAACCGGCTGATCTTCAATGATCTTCCTGGCCTTTTCGGTGCGGATGCTGCCGCAACGGAGGATCAGTTCGACCTGGTGATCGATACCGTTCGATCTGCTCTCGATGAGCTCGTCAGCGCTTATCCCGAGATGGTCCATCGTCTGCGGAACACCATGCTCCTCGAGCTCCAGGTGCCAAACGCCTCTCCCAAGGCGATTGCGGAGCTTCGCGGCCGAGCGGAGAACATTCGACAGCTTGCTGGCGATTTCCGCCTAGACGCGTTCGTCGGACGCCTAGCCAACTTTCATGGAACCGACGCCGATGTCGAAGGCCTAGCTAGCCTGGCGACCAGCAAGCCTCCCAAGGATTGGGTCGACACGGATCTCGATAGGGCGGCCGTGGTGATAATGGACCTGTCGCAACAGTTCAACAAAGCGGAGTCTTTCGCCCGGGTTAAAGGGCGAGTGGATAAGCGGCACGCCATGGCGGTAGTCATCGGCATCGGTGGGCGTCCCACGCCCATATTCAGGGAATTCGACATCAGCGATCATGAGCGTGATCAGGTAAATGCGCTGGTTTCACGCCTGGACGGAGCCGTCTCGCAATCCTCCGATGGCCGATTGGTTCTCGCCGCCTTGGCAGAGATAAGTGCTCGATACATCACCGCAGACGTCCAGCCTCAGGGCGAAAATATGAGAGACGGAGATCAACTATGAGCGCAACCCACCGACACGTGCTCGGGCTATCAGGCGGCCGCGACAGCGCGGCCCTGGCGGTGTTCATGCGCCACCATCACCCAGAACTGGATCTGGAATACTTCTTCACCGACACGGGCAAGGAGCTCCCTGAAGTTTACGACTATTTGGGTCGTTTGGAAGGTGTCCTGGGTAAGCCGATCATGAGGTTGAACCCAGATCGAGACTTCGATTTTTGGCTTAAGCAATACAACACCTATCTGCCTTCTCCGCAGAGCCGATGGTGTACGCGGCAGCTCAAGCTGCGGCCCTTCGAGCAGTGGATAAAGCCAATGCTTGCCGCCGGCGAGCAGGTGACCTCCTACGTGGCAATCCGCGCAGACGAAGAGTACCGCGAAGGATACAGCTCGAAGGACGAGAACCTATTGATCAAGCTTCCATTCAAGGAGGCAGGAATCGATAAGCCGGGCGTGATCGAGATTCTAGACTCGTCTGGCCTGGGGCTCCCGGAATACTATTCGTGGCGATCCAGAAGTGGGTGCACGTTTTGCTTCTTCCAGCAGAAAATCGAGTGGATCAGGCTAAAGGAAAGACACCCTGAAGCGTTCGAAGAAGCGAAGCTCTATGAGAAAACGGCGGTCGAATCCGGCTCGCCATTTACGTGGAGCCAGGGCGAATCCCTCGTGGAGCTCGAGCATCCCGACCGCGCTGCCCAAATACAATCGGACCATCAGCGACGTGTCGACCGTGCAAAGTCGAAGCTTCAAGCCAATCCTCTTCGCCCGAACGGAGAACACGTGGATTTCGACGATATTTACGGCCAGGCAAAGGTTTGCCTAGCTTGTCATAAATGATTGGGCGATGATGTTCTTAGCGATAGTTTAGTCTATCCGAGATCGGCTGCAGGGGCGCAGATGCATATCAATCCACTCGTCACCCACCTCAGGACTTACGGACCGCTGGCCGGTTCGGACGCAATATATGACGAGCACGTGGTCCACTCTGCGAGTGCTGCTAAGGTATCCATGCTGGAAGTGCACGGCGCCGTCCTGGACCGGCTTGTCGACAACTTCTCTTCACCTACGCCCATCACTACAATTCTTACAGGGACGGCGGGGGACGGGAAGACCTGGCACTGTCGAAAGCTGTTCTCCAATCTAGGCGGAGACCCGGATGAATGGAGGACCGGAGTAGGTACTGCGGCACTCGTACTTCCCTCCGGCAAGCGCCTGGTCGTCATCAAGGATCTGAGCCAATTTGCAGAGTCCGAGAACCTTCCGGAGATGGCCAGAGACCTGACGGAATCCATGTGCGGTCGGGGCGACATTGTACACTTAGTGGCGGCCAACGACGGTCAGCTTCTGAGGTTCTGGCGGCGTTTTGAGAAGCTATCCACGGATGCGTCGGCGATCGAACAACAAATCCGAACGATGCTCGAACGCGGTCAACGATCTGCAGCGGCCCCACTTCTGTTCGAAATGCACAACCTTAGTAGGCAGCATCATGACGACCAGTTCGACCGTCTTCTGGAGGCGGTGGTAGGCCATGAAGCCTGGAGCCGCTGTCAGGGCTGCAGGCTGTTGGAAGAAGGCACCTGCGCCATTCGTCGAAACAGGTCGGCGCTAGCCGATAATTCGTCAGAAGCAGTTCTGAGGTACAGGCTAAAGGATCTCATAAGGATAGCTGGGGCCAACGATACGCATCTTCCGATGCGTCATATTTTGCTACTGCTGACAAACATATTGCTGGGGGTATCGCATAGAAAGACGGCGCTTCTGGACTGCGCGAAAGCTCATGCCTTGGCTAGCGAGGGGAGCGCTGCGCTTTCAAACCCGTTCGAGAATGTTCTCGGCCTAAATCTCGATGCAGGCGAGCAAAGCCAGTACGTAGCGTTCTCGGTCTTTGCCAATGCTGGTCTCGGCCAGGAGACTACCAATGCCATAGACGCGATGCTCATCGAAAAGAGGCCGGAAGCCGCACATGCCGCATACGTCGCATCAGACGATATTCACGGCGCCCCGCTTTTTGAACCCCTCCGCAACGCCTATCGACGCGGAATCTTGGACGACTATTCCATGTTCCAGCAGGCGACGGAAACCCAGCGCAGACGGCTTTTCTTCGTTCTGCCTTCTACGAATGCGGAAGACGAAATAGACGCTTGGCGGCTGACGGTTTTTCGACATGGGGGACAATACCTAAAGTTTTGGGATGCCCTCCGACAAAAATCCAACGCTCTGAAGGTGAAGTCGAAGCTGGTTGTCGGGATGAACCGGTCGTATTCCGGCGCCATGTGTGACAACGCGGATTCCATCTGGATTACCGGTCCAGCTGCAAATACCCAGTCCCGCATAGGTCGTATCCTAGAGATTGAGCTGCCTTTGGGTGAGCAACTAGGTAAGCCGCTATCCTTTGATTTCCAGTGCGACGACGACACGGACGGACGCCCTATCATGGTGGTCAAAACAAGGGCCGGCTACAAAGAGCCGTTCACGGTCATTGTCAAGGAAGTGCTGACGCCGCTGCTCTTTGAATACTTGATGCGGGTCGAAGCTGGGAGCTTGCCCGGCAGTTTTTCGCGTCAATGCTATGAGGAGCTCAGGCAGTTCAGGCTTCGTATTTCCGCAAGGCTGAGGGTCGAAGGGTTATTGGACACCGACACGCTCGCAGGTCTCAAGATCGTACGCCTAGGCGGCGACGGGATGCTGACGAGCGAGTCGCTGGGCGTTACGACGGGGAACTGACTATGGTAGACCTTTTCTTGCCCGGCACCGCGGAACCATTCGAGCGTCATACCGAAGACGTCGACATATGGGTCGAACAGCAAATCTGGGGGCATCGTTTTTTCAACGATCAAACACCCTGGTTCCTCTTGCTCGAAGCTCTGGGCGTTATGGCGGCCAAAGCCGGCGACCAAAATTTCGACAGGATTTTCCCTGGCTACGGCGCCGGTTTCGACGGACGCTTCAATTACAGCCTTCAGTCCAACCTGAAACTTCGCACTATTCTTTTCGTCGACCGCCACATCGACGAAATCGCATCTAGCGACGCCTTCGTATCCGACAATACGAAATGGACGCAGTGGTTCTCCGTAATAGGCAAAAGCGGAAAGGGAGAAAAAGAATACGGATATCTTAAAGAGCGTTTCACCAAATTTTCGGCCTTTCGCAATGCTGTAGATCTGCTGCGGAGCGCCGAAATTCAGGGCGGTGCCAAGCGCACGACGTCCAGGCATTTGGCGCCAAGAGGCCCGGCTCTCCTCTCCGCTGATTTCGGGGAGAAGAAGGGCAATAAGATCAACAAGGATCGGCGCTTCTTCGCCCGGGGCGGGGAGCTTTTCTACCTGATGCTCAATAGGTCGTCGCAGACCGAGCTTTTGGAAGCAAAGATCAAGGAGCGCCTCCTTACCGAGGACAGCCGGTGGAACTCTCTGGCTAAAGTTCTTCAACCGGATCAGATCGATTCTTCGGTGGATTTCGAGAACCTTGGGTATCTCCCATTAGAGTACCACAAGACCTACGATTTGGCCGCTTCCGACTGGACGTCGGTCTTGTCGCTCACGGAATTGCCTGACGACAATCTCCCTGAACCCCTAATGAGACTTAGCGGGCTTGCCGTGGTGAGATACCTCATCGACAGATCGGCCGAAACACTCGGTGTCGAGGCGCCCCCGATCCCGCTCGACATGGTCAGCTCGGCCACTGTCGGCGTGCAGAAAATTTCCAAGGATTGCTACCGCCTGCACCGCGAGATGATGAGAAACGCGATCGGGCACGTCGTCAGAGGTACCCAGAGCGACCCGGCGTGGATAACTGCGCTGAAAGCAAACAACAAAATATTGGCCGCGACCGAGTACATGGAAAAACGCTTCGCCATAAACTCGAAGATCTTCCATGACGCCGCCCCTGAGGACTATCCGGGGATCGTAGAGAAAGAGGCCATCGAAGACCACGACCAGCATCTGTCGCGCGTCATGGGTGTCTACGCCGAAAAAATCGGCATGGCGGTCGCTAAGCGCGGTAGCGGTCGCTGGTATGCTGCTGGCGACGGACTACTTGAAGCCCTGGTTCTCGCCAACGTTACGCAGCCGATAGAACTCGAAAGTTTTCTCGAAATAATTTGGCAGAGATACAAATTCGTGGTCGGCACGGAGATTGCGCGTAAGGCCTTCAAAACAGCCAATTACGGGCACTTCAAAGCCAACCAGAGAATTCTCGAGGAGCGTTTACGTGTCCTAGGACTTCTTAACCGTCTCTCCGACGACTGTGCGTTTGTCAAAAATCCCTTCTTCAAGGCAGGTTCTCAATGAATATCACGCTGTCAGTGAGTGATCTGCAATCCTCTCCCGCTACCCCGTCGGCTCTAGTGGCGGCGGTGGCAGTAAAACGTATCGCAGCAAGCATCCACGACAGCCCTGGGCGCAAGAGTCTCTATAGCATTGTCGATCTCTCGCCCGAGATGACCTCAGCAGTTGCTTTGGCCGTGTCGGCGGAAATTCCGGGTGCGGACATTTATGTCCATCCCGAACTAAGCGACGGCAGACTGCCCGAGCTGATGTTAGCTACCGAGTCGGCGACTTTTTATCGGAACATGGAGCGCCCTTCTGGAGATGGGGTAATCCTATTTGCCGTGCCGACATCTAAGCTGGACGTGGTGGGCGCCACGGTGGCCGATATCAAGCAAATATCCGAAGAGGCGCTCCAAAAGGATCCTCAGGCATGGCTTACAGTCCTTCCAGAGCTCTCTGGTCTCGACGCCAGGACTAAGTCGGGCTTGGAGAACTTCCTCATGGGTGCTGCTCAGGCCGGGCTGATCACTGATGGCCTCCCCATGCTCGCCAATTTCGTTCTGCTGCTCGAGGAGAAGTTTCGAAACCACCACATCGCGAAGGCTTTGGACGAAGCTCTTCCTGCATTCCGAATACCTCCTGGTGCGGGCCGCTTCAAAGAGTTCGCTACGAAAGGTCCTATTCGTAGCATCGAGCGCTGGGCCGAGCAGCTTCGCGAGCTCCACTCCAAGGCGGAGGATGTTCTTTATCTCAGAAATGATCGCGGCCAGCCTCTTGATCGGGATGGTCTGGATAGCAAAATTTCCGAGCTACTGAATAACGAAGTGATCAATCCTGACGAAAGCGTTATCTTGCGGGATCTGGTCCAAGATCGGGGATTGCAAGCCGGAACGTGGAGCGTTGCGCAGCAAGCAGCGTGTCTGATCCGGTGGGAAGTATACGAGCAGCTGGTTAAGGCGACGAAAGCCAAGAAGAAGGCAAAGCTCGGACTTGCCACCCTTGAATTCATCAACACACATGAACCGTCTGCCCTGGACAGTCGCGATAAGGATCTCCTGTCCGCTGATATTTCCGAGACCGATATTGCCGACGACGAGGAGCGCGACTTTTTCTTTCGCCACCGCGAGCTGATCAAAAACGACAGCAAGCTACTTAAGCGTTGGGAACAATTCGTCTTCAAGAAAACGGGTGATCATCCGAACCTTCTTGCCGGACTGCTGCTTGCTGCCGCCGAGCTAGTGCAAGCAGCAGAATCGATCCCCGATAACCCGCACATCGCAGTGAGGTTGGAGGGAGCTGAGAGGCTGTCTTACTGGAAGTCGAAGAATACGGACATTTGCCGGTATATAAGAGACCGGTTTCGTGGCCTTCCCGACATTCTGTCGGAACACATGACTTGTGACTTCGGCATGCTATGGCAAAACAGTGCCGCCTGGGATGTCGGGACGGGAAGCGAAAAAACCTCGATTACTTCTCGCCAGTTCAAGTTCGACATCTCATTGGTTTCGATGTCAGCAGTCCTGCCGGATGGCACGGTTCCGAAGGACGTGGTGAAAAATGCTTTCGCCAGAACGCAGCTAGTCTGGACCCTGCCCGCTAATTCGTTTGCCAACGCATTTACTGCCAACATGTCGGAAGTGGCGAACGAAGAGCAACCACTGGCCTACCTGGGTAGCGGTCGCTTCGCACGTGCTCAAGGCAGTGACAAGGCCACGGACGGAATGGTCGATCTCACTGATCGTAGCAGCGTCCAAGATGTGTTTCTGAAGGAAGATGGAGTCCTCGTAAATATGAACGAGGACGCGTTGGATCAGGAACGTGTGTTCCGGGACGGCATCTCACATCTCAATGGTGAGGTGCTACCCAAGGAGGACGCCGACGAGATCCAAGTCGCGTTCGACAGTTTTCACCTCGCATACACAACGGCGGTGCGTTCGTTTGTCGGCAAAGAGGGGCGAGGCCTCGCATCGGACGAGCTTTATGTCCAGTCCACGCTTTATGGAGAGCTACTTGCCTTGCTGAGAAGTAAGGCAGTGAATGACGACTGCAAGAATAGCTTGTGGGTGCCGGTCCTCAAAATTGGCGTCGCTCATTCCAGCGACAAGCCGCATGTTGCTATTGCGTGCCCTTGGCATCCGTTCCGTCTCGCCGAGGCCCGAGCAAAATGCGAGCAAGTTAAGCATGCCTTGGGCGACCTGCTGCGGGCTGCAGGGAACGGTGCGGACCTCAGAACCTATGCGCGACAAGTGGCAGACAGAGTGGAACGGACATGGCACCCCAGCGTCATGGTGCGCAACGAGGGGACCGTTACTCGCATGCTCGTCGAGACGTCTAGCTTTGCAGACTTCGGTCTCCTTGAGCCGCCTACTGCCGGAGAAGGTGCTGGCGATAGTTTCGATGGATACGCCAAAGAGGCTACCGAGGCCTTCCTTGCCCAGGCAAAAGAGTATCTCGATCTAAACCCTCACGAACGTGCAAATTTTTCGGTCGTTCTTTACAATGCAGACAATAGAGAACTTCCATCCCGAATTGCCGATCAGCTGGCAAGAAAGATCGAGAGCGAACGCGATCTGCGGTGCGACTTAATCCTGACACACACCAATCAGAACCGGCTTAGGCAGATCTACGCCGAACAGAATGTGGCCATCAGCCGGGAACTGGATGGGGTCCTGGCGAGTGAGGCCGCTCGGACATTCCTGTCGAGATTGCGTGTCGGCTTCGTGGACGTAGACGCAGTTGGCAATGGCACCACCGCAAAGAAGGCTGACATGGTCTTCTTACACGACGTCATTGCAAGAGGCGCCAAGACCGGATGGCGCAAAGTACGTGAACCGCAAACGGGGTTTCCGACGTTTCAAGACCATACTCCAGACGCAGAAACCCGAAGGCTTTCGCACGGGCGCGGCGAACGAAAAAGCGAGACTATGCTGGTCGCAGCCGTCAGGCCGCTCGAAGTCCAACGCTATCTGGACCTTATCCACGAGCTGCATGACCCTGACAGGTCAACGCCTGAAGAGCACTTCGTGCCGGTGCGCGAGATCAACTTCGACGACGATCAGGTCAAGGACGCCATCCTAAGGGCTCACAATGTCGGCGAATGGGTCGTTACATTCGACTTTATCGCCAATGAACGTCTTCTCAAGAACAATGACATCCAGGTTATCCGGAACATTGCCTGGCCGGGATCCATCCACAATGTCATCGTATCGACGAAAGCTGCGAGCGCCACTCTCAAGGACAGGTTGGCTCATCAATTGTCCGGCGTGATCGACAAAGCAGGTGACGCGGCGCGAGAGTTTGCAGACAGGATCATCATGGAGGCAGCCTCCGTCTCCGGACGCGTAATCATGCGCGCGGCGAGGCAAGAGAGAAACGCACAAGAGCTCATGGGTCTAGTGCTGTCCAAACAGGTTTTGGAAGCGTCTCTACCAGCGGGCGTCGTTCCAGTCGCATGGTTACAACTAGATGACTTCTCAACGCCCCTAGGTCTAGGTCACGGCCGGCGCGCGGATATCCTCGTTATCTGCATAGGTCGCGATAGCGTCGGTCCGTTCCTCGACCTTTATGTGATAGAAAGCAAATATGTAGGCATTGCCGGATCTGCCGAAGAGCAGAAATCTGCAGTGGCTCAGACAAAGCAGTCCGTCACGGAACTATTCGACCGCCTGATCGGCTCGCACGATCTACTAAATCAGGGCATGTGGCGGTCGAGGCTTGCAGATCTGATACTGGAGCATGGTAACTTCACCAGGGATCTCGATATCCTCGACCCGAATGAATGGATCGCGGGTGTGCGCACTCCTGATGCTCGGATCAAGCTGAGTGGCGTCTCGCTAGTTTTCATCCACGACGTCGTTATGGACAAGCCGCCGGCCATGGAAACCAGTGAGGACGGCCAAAAGCAGTTCGTCTTCGACCGGAACCAGATTGGATCTCTGCTGCGCCGTTTCGACACCGGTGGAGGGCAAGGGGTTGCCATATCTTTGCCGGACCCGGTGCAGAGTGGAGAATTCGGACCGCACGGTGAGGGGGATGCTGAAAACATGCCCCAGCAAGAATTCTCTGCTGCAGTATCACCTCCGACCTCGCCGCCCGCACCCCTTAACTCTTCTTTCGTGGCAGCCTCACCCAAGGTTCCTGCTGAAGATGCAGCCGAGCTTCCCAACTATCCTGGGTCGGTGGTTGAGTACATTCAGGGTGTCCCACCGGCGGCCGACGCCGCTGGGACCGGTGAGTGGCTCGAGGACACAAAGACGAAGCTCCGGCAAGCTCTTCGCGGATATGGCCTTGACGCCGAAATCGTGGGCGACCGTCTGACCCCTAACGCAGCGATGATCCGGTTCAAGGGGACGGATAACATGACGGTCTCTGCGGTTCAAAAGAAGCAGGAAATACTTCAGACCACCCACTCGGTAGTGGTTACCGATGTCCGGCCGGGAAGTGGTGAAGTCATGGTCCTGGTGCGCCGGCCCGAGCGAGCAATCCTGCGATTGACCGATCTCTGGAAGCGTCGGGAGCTTCCGGACGGCTCACCCATTCGGAACGGAAGTTTCCTGATCGGGGAGCGCGAGAACGATGGGCGCCTTCTGTACCTAAATCTGTTCGGCAAGAATGGTGGACAACCTCAACACGGTCCCCACACGCTCATCGCCGGGGAATCCGGCGGTGGCAAAGGTGTTCTGACGCGAAACATATTGCTGGATCTGCTGGCGACGAACTCGCCCCGGGAGATGCGGGTGAGATTCGTGGACCCCAAAGCGGGTGCGGACTATCTGTGGCTCAGGGGGATGCCTCATCTCGATGGCGGGATCGTCACCGACCAAACGGCAGCTATCGAAACGCTCAAGGAACTCGTCGACGAAATGGATCGTCGCTATGCCGAGATAACCAAGATTGCCTCTAATATCGACAAGTACAACGAGAAGGTAGAGCCGGCGGCCCGTCTACCCAGAATCTGCCTCTTTCATGATGAGATCGGCGACTGGATGGCCGATAAGGATCACGCGGAGTATCGAGACGCCGTCGGCAGCTACGTCGTGCGCCTAGCATCAAAAGCTCGGGCCGCTGGAGTACACCTCTTCTTGATCACACAGCGTCCCGACAAGGACGCCTTGCCGTCGCAGATCAAAGCCAACATGAACAACAAGATCTGCCTCAAAGTGTCTTCGGCTATCAATTCACGCATCGTTTTGGATGAGGGTGGTGCCGAACAGCTTCTGGGTAACGGGCATTTCGCGGCGAAGCTTTCGAACGAGATTCCAGATGGTCAATCCTCCCTGATTATCGGCCAGGCGCCCTTTATCGATGAGGACGATGCTTGGGTACTAGCAGACGCGATAAAGGACCATTGGAAATAGACGGCGACCTGAGATCGCCCTAGTGCTTGTGGGGTTTGGCAGGTCCCCATATCATTGGCGGGTGAGTTCAGGAGCCCCCCAGTGACAGAAGCATCGAAGGCTGCCCCGGAGACGCCGATCTGGCTCATGGACCTCCTTGCGTTTGCAGTCGGAGATTGCGATGTGGCTGACCTGCAGGACTATGACTATTCCCTAAATCGAACTTTTCTGGACACGAACGTCAATGATTTCGATTTAACGGTCAGGTCCGACGACGCGCGCACCGTAGAGGTCTCCGTGGTCGGCCCGCTGAAGAACGGCATGACGATGCACTTTATGCGGTGCTGGCAGGTCGACCCGACTGGTCCGCAGCTGAAATTTCTTCCTGAGATGTCTAGCCACAGTTACCGACCCACGAACGGTGGGAAAATCCCGACGGAACGGGACGCAATTGCAGCTGATGAAGGCTATGCCCTGGAAGTCAGTAAAGCGCTCGAAAATCGCGACGCGTTGAAGGGGGTCTTGCTCGAACACTTTTGCCTCTCCGCTATCGAGGAATGGCGCAGGGCTGAGATTGCTGCGCGGCAGTTTGAACGTGAAACCGCCGATGAGCGAGATCAAAGTGAAGCAAGGGCGCTATTAGTCCGAGCCGATGAGGCCAGGCTTTTAGCCGATGACGCCAGAGACTACCTCGATAGCATTTTGAGGATGGCCGAGGCTGAGTGCCCGGCGGTTATTCTTCCAGTCATGCTGGACCCGAAGTCAGGGATGATCGTTCGTCGTCAGTAAGCCAACGGGGTCGCCGGGATGGACGCTGGAGCCTGAGTATCCACTGGACGATCCATGACGGCATAAGCGGCTCCTGCGACTGATGCGACCATCGAGACCCACAGTAGCAATTGTACGGTCTTCACTGTCGACAGCCTTCGAGGCCCCTTAATCGATACCGCATATGCGCCGTCTAGCCGGTTCAGGTTGGAAATATAGGCGCTGAACGCCGCACCGAAGCGACCCATGATGTTTACGAAACACACGCAGAGCAGCGCCGCAAATAGAAATACGGCCACGGACACCGTCGTGTCCTTTTCCATCTGAGAAACCGCGAAATACCAGAGGCCTCCGATCGCCAGAGTAAATAGAGGCGGTATTTTGTAGAGGATGTCATTCATCGATCGAAAATGAGCGTACTGCTCCTTGTAAATGTCCGTAAGCTTGATCTGGTCGGGCGGTGTCATTCTGCGCTCCTCTGTCGGCTTAAGGGTGTCTTCCAAACGCCGGAAACACAAGCGCC
>TARA_R110002020_G_scaffold145996_4_pt1 | contig 16891 bp, 17 predicted proteins | sample TARA_R110002020 | Tara Oceans TARA_R110002020 (sample SAMEA4396489) | marine metagenome | biome: Westerlies Biome; feature: [MES] marine water layer (ENVO:01000295) within the mesopelagic zone...; material: water (ENVO:00002006), including particulate matter (ENVO:01000060) such... | reverse complement strand
GAGGGCTGAGATGATGGCATTGGTGCGGGAATGTCGGAAGACGCTCAATGCCCTCTAAATTTCGCTGGGAGTTGATTTCGTTCGTTGTAGCTATGGCTTTCATTATCGGCCTTTGCGTATTCTGACTGCGGGATACTCCCATAGCAGGGGAGCGGCCGATTGAGGGGGCAACTTCCACCTTGCCTTACTATTTTTTGGGCCTCCATTCTCGCGTCATACGCTGCGCTTCAGCGATCTGGTCGCGGGTCATCTCATTAGCAACCGCGTCTCGAAATTGTGCCGCCAAGGATGTACCCTGCGCCGCAGCAAGGTTGGACCACATATGGGCCAGAACCAAGTCCTGAGGTACGCCTTGGCTCGTATAATAAGCAAATGCCAGCTTCAGTTGTGCTCCCCCATGACCTTGCTCTGCCGCCGAGCGATACCACTTGGCACCTTTGACATAATCCTTTGGTACGCCACGGCCTTCGGAATAGGAATGTCCCAGGTAGAACTGCGCATCGGAGTGACCTTGCTCAGCAGCCGAGCGATACTGTTTTGCTGCTCTCGTATGGTCACCGAGCTGATCAGCCCACAAGCCTTCCTCATACGGCCCTCCCGCAGCAAGCCCGGTAGTCGCCACTAAAAGCCAAGCCCCCAAAACGAACCTTTTCATCGCAAACCCTAACGTTCATCGGAACAGGGCGCGACGATATCAAGGCCAGCGTGGTTGTCAAAATGCGGAGTTTCTTTAGCGCTATAAGGCTCGTAGCCTGCGCTGAAATTGGCGCGGACAATATCAGGAGAGAAGGGTCAATCGCGGTCTAGGTCGTGGTTCCGCTTGAACTCTTCCCGCTGCATGAAGTGGATTCCACGCACCGAATTCCGGATCTGGTGAAGGTAATAGGCACACAGGGCGAGCAATCCGACACTAATGAAGCCGCTGCTAATCACGCTCAAGACATTCTCACTGCCCATCTTCCCAAGTCCGAAACGACCGCGCCGCACTGGGCGCTGATCGGCCAATAACCTTCCGCTTTTGCCTGCTGTAGTATGGTTGTTAATTACTAAGGCTATGTGAACAGCAAGGCACCGGCTATTGCCGCCAACAAGGCGTTTGTAATGGGCAGCACCGACAGTATGGCGGCTACATCTTGACGAGTCTGGCGGGTGGCAAGTTCCACGGGTTCCCACCCTGCGTTGTCCAGATCTCTGGTTGCACTCTCTGTCCCTCGGCGCGCCAAATAAGTGCTAAGCAAACCACCAACGGAAGCGGCGATAAGAGCAACGACGAATACCCCCCCGTTCACGACAAAGTCCTCCCCAGCACGAACTTGCCGCGCCGTCTAGGCCTCTGATCGGCCAGTAAGTGTTGTAAGTTTTCATGCTGCTCAGGGCAGTCGCCGCTTTGGATATTCATGTCATCGAGTTGAGGGCATTTCATCGTCGGTTCCTTCCGTTAATGTAGCGCTGCCAAATCAAAGCACGTTGTAACGCAAGAGTTCGGGATAAAAAAAGCGATTCAGGGATAGATTACGCCGACCCGAACGATAAGCGGGTTTCACCCCCGCCTTTCCATATTCTTTCCATGCGCAAGAATTGGAGACTGATTAAGTCATTGATTTAATGGCGCACCCGACAGGATTCGAACCTGTGACCTCTGCCTTCGGAGGGCAGCACTCTATCCAGCTGAGCTACGGGTGCATCCGTGGCGCCTGCGAGGGGGAGCGGTTTCTGGAACCGCAGATATTCCCGCCGCAAAGCAGCTGACAGGCGGACTTCTAGCCCATCACGGGCGGCGCATCAATGCAATAATCGCGAGCCGGGGCCTGCCGGGCGGCAATGTTCACAGATCCCGATGCCGGCCGGTGTGCAAGTGCGGCGATGGCGGCGTAGTGAGCGGCGGCGGGCGAAGGGCGGCGGCGATGGCGCTGCGGGAGGGGCGACGCCTGGAGGACCCGGCGCCGCTGTGGCGCTGGTTTGGTGGTGGAGCCTCGGCCTCGCGTTGACACGCCAGGCCCTCCGGATCGAAGATGGCGCCCGCGGCCCGCGCGCCGATGGGCAGTTTGACGACCAGGGCAGTCGATGGCATCCAGAACCACACTCAACGCAAGGAATCTCGAGGCGCTCGGCGCCGAGCGGCTGGCCGAACTGCTGATCGAGATCAGCACCGGCAGCGCCGCGAGCAAGCGCCGGCTGCGGCTCGAGCTGGCCGGCAGCCAGGGCAGCAGCGAAGTCGCCGCCGAGGTCCGCAAGCGGCTCGCCAGCATCGCCCGGGCCCGCACCCGCATCGACTGGCGCAAGGTGAGGGCTTTCAGCAAGGATCTCGACACGCAGCGAACCACCATCGTCGAGACCGTCGCGCCGCAAGACCCTGAAGAGGCCTTCGAGCTGATCTGGCAGTTCCTGGCGCTGGCGGAACCGGTCTTCGATCGCGTCGAGCATAGCGGCGACACCGTGCTCGCGCTCTTCCGCCAGGCCTGCGCCGACGCCGCGACGATCGCGGGCCAGGCCCGCGTCGCGCCCGATGTGCTTGCCGGAAGGGTGTTTGCGGCCGTGCAGGAGAACGGCTTCGGCCAATATGACGCGCTCATCGCGGCCATGGCCCCGGTGCTCGGCGGCAGCGGACTGGACCAGCTGAGATCGTTGCTCATCGCGTGGTCGAAGGAGCCCAGGGAGACGCCGGCGCAGCAGGATCGTGAAATCCTCAGTTGGGGCAGCGCCGGGCCGGTCTATCTCGACGAGATCGACGGCAATAACCGGGCGCTCACCGTCCGCATCGCCCTGCAGGACATTGCCGACGCGCTCGGCGACGTGGACGCCTATGTCGCACAGCAGCCCGAGGCCACCCGCACCAAGCCGATGGTGGCGACCGACATCGCCAGCCGCCTGCTGCAGGCGGGACGGGCGGAGGAAGCGCTCGCCGCGCTCGACCAGGCAGGTCCGGCCGGCACGGCCGAAGCGCCGTTCGCGTGGCAAAGCGCCCGCGCCGAAACCCTCGAGGCGCTCGGACGCGGCGCGGAGGCGCAGGCCTACCGCTGGGCCTGCTTCGAGACCTCGCTGAGCGACGAGCACCTGCGCGCCTTCGTGCGCCGGCTGCCGGATTTCGACGACATCGAGGCGGAGGAACGGGCCCTGGCCCATGCCCGCGCGTTTCCCGACGTGCACCAGGCGCTCGCCTTCTTCCTGCGCTGGCCGGCGCTCGACGCGGCGGCGCGGCTCGTCATCGACCGGCAGGCCGAGCTCGACGGCGACCTCTATCCATTGATGACCCTGGCCGCAGAAGCGCTCGGGGAGAGGCATCCGCTCGCAGCCACCATCGCGCTCAGGTCGATGATCGACTTCACGCTCGGTGCGGCGCGAACGAGCCGCTACCGCCACGCCGCGCGGCATTTTCTGGAGTCCCAGGCGCTGGCGCCGCGCATCGCGGATTTCGGAGCCGCCCGGTCGCATGAAGCCTATGCGGCGCGGCTCGGATCCGCGCACGGCAGGAAGCACGGCTTCTGGAAATGGCTGGGGTAGGGCGGGGCTGCGGCGCGGCCGCGCTGATCCGGCCTGGCGTTCCGCCGCATGCGCCTTTTGTCTGGCTGTTGTCAGCGGGATCGGCCCGGCGCCCGTCGCCCAGGGTGTCAAAGGAGAAAGTCCATGGTTCGTGTCATCGGGATAGATCATCTCGCCATTCGTGTCGGCGACCTCAAGGCGTCGAGGCATTTCTACGACCGGCTGCTCGGCTTCATGGGGTTTGAGCGCGAATGGGAGTTCGGCGAGGTGGTCGGCTGGAACAACGGCGAGACCATGTACTGGATCACCCAGGCCGACGCCGAGGGGCGGCGGCACAAGCACCGCACCGGCGATGTCGGCCTGCATCACTATGCCTTCGAGCTGGCGGCGCGGGAGGAGGTCGATGCGCTGTATGCGTTCCTGCTGGACGAGAAGGTGGAGATCGCCGATGCCCCGGCGGACTATCCGAGCTACGGGGAGGGCTATTACGCGGTGTATTTTTTCGATCCCGACGGCTTGAAGCTCGAGGCGATGCACTTTGTCGAAAAGCAGAAGCGGAGGGCGCGGCTGGCGCGGCAGGCAGGCGCCGCGGACCCGGCCGGCCAAGACTGATGAGGCGCGGCGACGGCGACGCTGCTTCGGGCAAAGGCCAATGCCGGATGACCCGGGAGCCAAGGGCTGCGGCGGACTTGCGTCCGATCCGCCATCGGCCGAAAGCGGCTCAGGCCGCCCGGCGCCAGCGTTCCTCGCGCACGAAGTCCATCAGCGCGTCAGCGGACATCGGGCGCGCCAGCGCATAGCCCTGGAGCGTGTCGCACCCCAGATCGCGCAGGATGACGGCATGGTCCATGGTCTCCACGCCTTCGGCCACCACCCTGATGCCGAGCGACTGGCCGATCTCGATGATCGAGGCGACCAGCCGGCGCCGGCTCTCGGAATTGACGATCGGCGAGATCAGCTGGCGGTCGATCTTCAGCCGGTCCGGGCGAACCTGGATGAGGCTGACGATCGAGGCGAAGCCGGTGCCGAAATCATCGATGTCGATCTGGATGCCGAGCGACCTCAACCGTTCGATATTGGCGACGATGGTTTCGTTCTTCTCGTCGAGGAAGATGGATTCGAGCAGCTCGAAGGACAGGGTCCCGCGTTCGATGGCAAGCCCGTCCAGGCTGTCGATGAGATCGGCCTCGTAGAGCCGCCCCGCCGACACGTTGACCGACATTTTCGGGATTATGATGCCGGCCGCCTTCCAGCGGGTCGATTGCCACAGCGTCTGCTCGAGAATCGAGCGGTCGATCAGCGGCACGACATTCAGCTCGCCCGCGGTCTTGAGGAAGACATCGGGCGTCAGCATGCCCTCGGTCGGGTGCTCCCAGCGGGCGAGAGCCTCGACGCCGACGATGTCGAGCGTGCGGGCGTCGAACTGCGGCTGGAAATAGGGCCGGAATTCCTTGCGCTCGAGGCCGCTGAGAATGTCGTCGGCGACGCGCTTGTTGCGGACGATCTCGGCTTTCAGCGAGGCGGTGAAGAACTCGTAGCGATTGCGGCCGTTGCTCTTGGCCCGGTACAGCGCGATGTCGGCGTCGATCAGCAGGCGCTTGCCGCAATCGCCCTCCCGGGGATCGGCGATCGCGATGCCGATGCTGACCCCGAAGCGGCACTCGTGGCTTTCGTAGGGAACCGGCTGGCGCATCTGGACGATGATGCGGTTGGCGAGCGCCGCCAGATGGGACTCGCTGGTCTCGGAGGTCGTGGCGATGACGAATTCGTCGCCGCCGATCCGGGCGATGAAATCATCGGCGCGGGTGCTCCCCTTGAGCACCGACGCGGCGTGGATCAGCATCGCGTCGCCCGCCGCATGGCCCAGCGTGTCGTTGATCTGCTTGAACCGGTCGAGATCGATGTGCAGCAGCGCTGTCACCCTGCGTCCGGCGTGGCCGCTCAGGAGCCGCTCATCGAGATACCGCCTGTTGGGCAGGCCGGTGAGGCTGTCATGCAGCGAATTGCGCTCCATCTGGGCGCGGGCGTCCTCGAGCTCGCGGTTCCTGAGCTCCGCATTCTGCTTGGAGGCGAGCAGCCTGGTCTTGAGCGCGATGTCGGTGGAGACGTCCCAGTTCACGCCGACGATGTAGCGCCGGCCGTCGAGATCGTAATGCACCGCGCCGATCGCCCTAATCCACCGCGTCGTGCCGTCGCGGGTCAGGACCCGGAACTCGGAATTGTAGGCGCCGCCGGTCAGCGTCGCCCGGTGGAACTCCTCCTCGGCGCGCATCTTGTCGTCGGGATGCAGGGTCGAGGACCAGCAGTCGGCGCCGCGCCGATCCAGGCTGGCGTCGACGCCGTAGAGTTCGCACATCCGGTCGTCCCAGGTCAGTTCGGACGTGTCGAGGTTGAATTCCCACACGCCGATCTTCGACGTGGTCAACGCCAGCTTGAGCCGGTGCGACAGCCGCTCCATCTCGCTCTGGCGGCGGTTGAGTTCGCGCATGTTGGCCCGGCGCTGGTCGTAAAGATAGCCGGCGATCGAGATCGGCAGCACCAGCAACAGCCCGCCGAACAGGACCATCATGCGGATCTGCCAGGTGTTGGGCGGCGTGTCCGACCAGCCGCCTTTCGGCATCGCGGCGATCTTCCAGCTGCCGCTCGGCAGCGCCACGCTGGAGATCAGGGGATGGTTGTCTAGCACCTTGGTGTCGCCGAAGAAGACGGTGCCGTAGCTTCCGGTGCCGTCCTGGCCGGCAATCGCAATGTCGATGGGCAGGTCGGGCGAGAGCAGCCCGCTCTCGGCGTAGAGCCTTTCGACGTCGATGACCGCCGACACAAGCCCCCACAACCGGTCATGGCCGTCTTCGTCTTCAGTGAAGACCGGGAACCGGCTGATGAAGCCCTGGCCGCCCTGCACCAGATCGACCGGACCTGCCAGCACCATCTCCCGCGTGCCGACGGCCCGCAGGGCCGCGTCGCGCTGCTTCTCGCTGGTCCGGTAGTCGAGACCGATCGCCTGCTCATTGCCCTTGATCGGGTACATCAGACTGACGACCAGATCCGGGGCGCCGGCGATATTGCGCAGTTGCGAGTGGTGGCTGACCAGACCGGCGGCAATCCTGCTGAACCTGTCCTGGTCGATATCCGGCTGCACCTCGATGACTTCGACCAGGCCGCGCACCAGCTGGATATTGCTGTTGATGTTGCCTTCCAGTTTCGCACGGACCAGGCCGAGCTGTTCGCTGACCTTGGCGCGGGAGCTCTGGTAATGGACGAGGCGGTTCTGCTGTTCGGCGTAGATTCCGGCGGTAAGCGTCACCCCAAGCGCGATCCCGGCGGCGATGACGCTGGGCCGCAGCAGGAAATTGCAATGATGAAATCCGCGCATAACCTTGAATGACATGTTTATTCCCGTGAGACCCCGCCGCCTCGAACTGCTGTCCCCTCGGGGCCAGGCTCCCAGTTCACGAGCAGTCTAGGATCAAAATGCAAAGAAAGGCTAAAGCTGTCTTGCAGCCCTCTTTCCCGGTCCGGTTGCCTTGCCAGGGTCAGGCGCAGGGAGCCGATCGCGGGGATGACAAAACCCGGTGTCCGGCCCGCCGGGCTGGCCGGGCCGGACCAGCGGCCGAAAGCCCATGACAAACCGTTTGGCAGGTGCTTAAATGACCCTGCCGTTGGCTCGCGGGCCGTCAGAGGAGGCGGAACGGGCGCAACGGTGTGTGAGAGGATTGTCGCGAGCCATCATGTAAGCGCTTGCATCTAAATAGGTTTCTGGGAGGAAAAACATGTTTAATCTGAAAACCGCCAAGTCATTGGTGATTGCATCCGCGGTGACGATCGTCGCGGCGACCAGCGCTTTGGCGTTTCCGGACAAATCGGTCGAATACATCATTCCGTTCGGTCCGGGAGGCGAATCCGACATCTCCGCCCGCTTCCAGCAGCCCTATTTCAAGGACAAGTTCGGCCAGGACCTGGTGGTCTCCTACAAGCCCGGCGGCGGCGGCGCGGTCGGCTGGGCCCAGCTCAATTCGATGGCGAGCGACGGCCACACCATCATGGGTATCAACCTGCCGCACATCGTCATCCAGCCGGCCGAGAAGGATGTCGGCTACACCACCGAGGATATCCACACCTTTTACATGTTCCACTACACCCCCGATGCGATCGTGGTGACCGCCGACAGCCCCTACAAGACGCTCGATGATCTCATCGCCGACGCCAAGGCCAATCCCGGCGCGGTGACCATGGCAGGCTCGGGCAAGGCAACCGCCAATCATCTGGCGCAGATCCGCTTCGACAAGCTGGCCGACATCAAGACCACCTATGTCCCGTTCAAGGGCACCGGCGCGTCGACCACCGCCACGCTCGGCAACCAGGTCAAGGCGCAGTGGGGCTACACCACGGTCGGCGCCGCCCAGGGCGACGCGGTGCGCATGCTGGCGGTGGCCATGGAGGAACGCCACCCGCTGTTCCCCGACGTGCCCACCTTCAAGGAGCTCGGCTACGACATGGTGGGCGGCGCCTATCGCGGCATGGCCGTGCCCAAGGACACGCCGGCGGAAACCGTCAAGGCGCTGTCGGACATGTTCGGCGAGATCAATGCCGACGAGGCCTTCCGCAAGCAGATGCTCGACGGCGGCTTCGCGCTGCTCGACGTCGGCATCGACGGCATGGATGCGTTCATGGAGGCCCGCAAGGCCGAATATATCGAGGCTGCGACCGCCGCCGGCCTGCTCAACTGATCCATCCGCTGTGCGCCCGGGCCTTTCGCCCGGGCGTTCCTATCGCGATCCGTGAAGAACGCGCAATCGCGGCCGACGCTGCGTCGCCCGCGGGCTCGCGGACCTTCGCCTCCATCTGACTGGACAAGCCGAAATGGATTTTGAACATCTGGCCAATGCGCTGACCCTGACCAATCTGGCGCTGGCCTTGTTCGGTGTCGTGGCAGGCACCATCATCGGATCGATACCCGGCCTGTCGGCGACCATGGCGGTGGCCGTTCTGGTGCCGATCACCTTCTCGATGGAGCCGGCCTCGGCGCTGATCCTGCTCGGCGCCATCTACACCGGCGCGATCTATGGCGGCGCCTATTCCGCAATCCTGCTCAACACCCCGGGCACGCCCTCGGCCATTGCCACCACCTTCGACGGCTATCCGATGGCCAAGCGCGGCGACGGCGATCTCGCCGTGGCGATCGCCTGCTACGCCAGCGTCTTCGGCGGGCTGGTGGGCGCGCTGGCGCTGTTGCTGTTGGCGCCGCCGCTGTCGTCGGTGGCGCTCGCCTTCGGGCCGGTGGAATATCTGTGGCTGTCGGTCTTCGGCCTGTCGCTGATCGCGTCGCTGTCGACCGGCAATGTGCTCAAGGGGCTGGCGGGCGGCGCCTTCGGCCTGCTTTTGTCCTGCGTCGGCGTGGCGGAGATCTCGGCCGACATCCGTCTCACTTTCGGCTCCACCACCATGATCGGCGGCATCGAGGTGGTCGGCGCGCTGATCGGGCTCTACTGCATCCCGGTGCTCATCGACATGGTGGCCACGCCCGAGCGCCATCTCAAGGTCGAGGAGGGTGGCCGCGCGGTGCGCTTCCGCGAAGGCGCGATCATCGCCTGGCGCTCGCGCTTCAATCTCTTGCGCTCATCGATCATCGGCACGGTCATCGGCATCCTGCCCGGTGCCGGCGGTTCGGTTGCGGGCCTCGTCGCCTATTCCGAGGCCAAGCGCACCGCCAGGCCCGGCCAGAAATTCGGCGAGGGCGAACCCGACGGCGTCATGGCCACGGAAGCGGCCAACAACGCCACCGTCGGCGGCGGCTTCATCCCGACGCTGGTGCTGGGCATTCCCGGCACACCGCCCGACGCGGTCATTCTCGGCGCGCTCTTGGTCCAGGGCGTGCGCACCGGCCCGACGCTGTTCGAGGGCGGCGGGTCGATCGTCTACACTTTCGTCTTCGGCCTGTTCATCGCCACCATCCTGATGTTGCCCACCGGCCTCTTGATCGGCCGCTACGCCTACAAGACCATCGTCACCATCCCCAAGACCATCCTGGTGCCTTCGGTGGGCTTCATGACCATCATCGGCACCTTCGCCATCCGCAACTCGATCTCCGACGTCATGATCATGATCGTGCTCGGAACCATCGGCTGGGTGCTGTCGCGCTTCGGCTTCGCCGCCTCGCCGATCGTGCTCGGCCTGATCCTCGGACCGATCGCCGAACAGGGCTTCGTCCAGGCCTGGATCATCGGCGACGCCACCGGCAATCTCATGGGCATGTTCTTTGGACGGCCGATTTCGCTGGCGATCATCGCCTTCACCATCCTCTCGCTCGTCTATCCGGTGGTCCAGGGCCGCCGGGCCCGACGGCTGCTCAAGACCGAGGCCGGCGCAAATGACTGACACCGCATCGAAATCCGCGCCGAAGGACATCGGCACGCTGCTCATCTCGTGCCTGTTCATCGGGCTGGGGCTGGTGGCGCTCTATGACGTGACCACCTATTCCGACACCGATTCGGTGGTGTTCCCCACCACTGTCGCCTATGCGCTGATCGGCACGTCGGCGATGGTTCTGATTGTCTCCTGGCTCCGGCCCAACCCGGACAACGGCTTTGGCGGCGGCGACTGGTGGCGGCGGATCCTGCTGGTCGCCAGCATGATCGTCTGCTGCCTGGTCATGCCGCTCGCAGGCTTCCTGCCGGCCACAGCGATCGCGTTTGCCGGCGGGCTCATCGCCGCGCGCCACGAGGGCTGGGACGCGAAGAGCGCCGTCGTCTTCGCGCTCTCCGGCATCTTCATCATGGGCGCGTTCTACGCCCTGTTCCGCTTCCCGCTCGGCGTTCCCTTGCCCTGAGGCAAGCGCTATTTCACGTGCTTGCGCCAGTCGTGCTCTTCGGCGAAACCGAGCATCTCGCGGATCTTGCGGTTGGAATAGAGCGCCTCGTGCTCGCCCATCTCGCGGGTGAAGGGGACGTCCGGGAAGAACCTTCGGGCGATCTCGGCGGTCGGCAGATCGACCGAATTGGTGTCGTTGCCGGCGTTGAAGATCTGGAACCCGAGCCCGTCGGTCGTGAGGCAGCGGTCGACGATCTGGCCCAGATCGCGCGCGTCGATGTAGCAGAAGATGTTGCGGCGCCTGACGCCCGGATCGGCGAAGAAGCCCGGGAACCGCTCATACTCATGCGGTTCCATCACGTTGCCGATGCGGAGCGCATAGATGTCGAAGCCCGACCGGCGCTGGAAGGAGCGCGCGGTCTGCTCGTTGACGACCTTGGACAGGCCGTAGGAATCCATCGGATTGACATCCATGTCCTCCTCCACCGGCAACGACGCGGGGCTGACCTCGCCATCGGCGAAGCAGACGCCATAGGTGGTCTCCGAGGAGGCGATGATGATCTTGCGGATGCCGAGCTTCACCGCCGCCTCGATCACGTTGTAGGTTCCCACGGTGTTGATCCGGAAGGTCTCGTTGTCGGGGCGGATGAGAATCCGCGGCACCGCGGCGAAATGCACCACGGCATCGAATTTCGGCACGCCGGTGCCCGGCTCCAGCTCGTCGAAATCGGCATAGCTGGTCATGACGTTGAACATCTGCCCGGAATCGGTGATGTCGGCGGTCAGGTTGTCGACGCCCGGATGGTGGAGCGGAGTCAGATCGACATTGACCACCCGGTGGCCGCGGTCGACGAGATAGGGAACGACATGCTTGCCGGCCTTGCCGGATCCGCCGGTGAACAATACGCGCATCTTGATCTCCTCATGCTGTGTGGACTGGATCGCAGCTTGCGCCGCCGGCGTCAAACCGCGCGCCCGGCGGCGACGCCGGAAGACCAGGCCCATTGGAAATTGTGGCCGCCGAGATGGCCGGTCACGTCCATCACCTCGCCGATGAAATGCAGGCCCGGAACCAGCCGGCTCTCCATGCTCTTCTGGTCGATCCCGTCGGTGTCGACGCCGCCGAGCGTGACTTCCGCCGTACGGTAGCCTTCGGTGCCGCCGGGCACGACCTCGAAGGAACGGATCCCCGCCACGATCCGGTCGATCGCGTCATTGCTCAGATCCGCGAGCCGCGGCGTGATCGCGCCGGCCTCGCTGCTGAACTGGTGCGCCAGCCGCTTGGGCAGAAGGTCGGCCAGCACGGTCCAGACCGAGGCCTTCGGTCGCGCCTGCCGCTCGGCCCGGATATGGGCTGCCACATCGATCCCCGGCGCGAGGTCGATCGTCACCGCGTCGCCCTCGCGCCAGTAGGACGAGACCTGTAGCATCGCCGGTCCCGACAGGCCGCGATGGGTGAACAGCATCGCCTCGTCGAAGCCCGCGCCGTTGCAGGCGGCGTGGACCAGCAGCGAAACGCCCGAGAGCGCGCCCCAGCTCTCATGCATGTTCGAGGCCCAGGTGAACGGCACCAGGCCGGCGCGGGTCTCGGTGACCGCATGGCCGAACTGGCGGGCGATGTCGTAGCCGAGCCCGGTGGCGCCCATCTTCGGGATCGACTTGCCGCCGGTGGCGACGACCACTCGCTCCGAAAGCCAGGTCCCGGCGCTGGTGTGGATTTCGAAACCGGCCTCGGATCTGGCGACGCCGGTGATGTCGGTCGCAAGCTCCAGCCGCGCCCCGGCCTCGGCCATGTCGCCGGTCAGCATGGCGATGATCTCGCGCGCCGAGCCGTCGCAGAACAGCTGGCCCAGCGTCTTCTCGTGATAGGCGATGCCGTGGGCTTTGACCCGGTCGATGAAATCATGCTGGGTGAAGGACCGGAGCGCCGAAATGGCGAAATGCCTGTTGCCGGACAGGAAATTGGCCGGCCCGCAATAAAGATTGGTGAAATTGCAGCGCCCGCCGCCGGAAATGCGGATCTTTTCGCCCGGGCTCCGGGCATGGTCGATCACCGTGACCGACCGGCCGCGCCGCGCCGCCTCGACGGCGCAGATCATGCCCGCCGCACCTGCGCCGAGCACGACCACATCGGTTTTGTTCATCGTTGGCATCTGGTCTCCATGGCGGCCGTTCCCGATCCAGCCGGTCCGCGTGTCCATCGACCGCAGGCCATAGCAGATCGCTCCGGGTGCAACAAATGCTCTGCCTCGCGGCCTGCGAAGCCTGAACGCTGTTGCCGCCCGCAGGGGCTCCCCTGTAGAGAAGTAAGCCATGAACCGGGAAAAACCATGACCTTCCATTCGATCGATCTCGATCCCGTCAGCCTGACGCTCGATGCGAGCGTCGGCCATATCGCAGCGCTAACGATCCGCGACGGCGACCGGACCCTGTCTCCGCTCCACCGCGCAGCGTGGGTGGATGATCCGGACGCCGTGTTTCCGGCCGGAACGGCACCGAACGTCAAGCGCCTGTCGGGCGATTTCTTCTGCGCGCCCTTCGGCCGCAACGATGTCGAGGAGGCGCCCTCCCATGGCTGGCCCGCCAACAGCGCTTGGGACCATCTGGACACGATCAGGGGCGATGACCGCGTCACGATTGCTTTCCGGCTCGACCAAAAAGTGATGGGCGCGACCGTGGAGAAGCGGATCACGCTCATTTCCGGTCATCCGTTCGTCTATCAGGAGCACCGGTTTTCGGGCGGCGAAGGCGCGGTGTCCGCCGCCCATCACGTCATGGTGTCCATGGCGGATGGCGGCGACCTGGTGTTTTCGCCCAAGCACAGCGCGCGCACCCCGCCCGAGGCGCTGGAGACCGATCCAGCGCGAGGCCGCTCGATCCTGGCCTATCCGGCGCAGTCGTCGGACTTGACCGCCTTCCCGCTTGCGGGCGGCGGCTCCGCCGACCTGACCCGTTACCCGCCGGGCGAAAGCCATGAAGATTTCCTCACCCTGGTCGAGGACGGGATCGAAGCGTCGAACCGGCCGGTGGGGTGGACCGTCGTCAGCCGCAGGGCAGAGCGGGATCATGTGATCGTGCTCAAGCGCCCCGAAATCCTGCCGGTGACGATGCTGTGGATGAGCAATGGCGGGCGAGACTATGCGCCCTGGTCGGGACGCCATGCCGGCGTGCTCGGCATCGAGGACGCGCGGGCCTCGCCATCGGGCCATGCCGACTCCTGCCGCGACAACGAATTCACCCGCCTGGGCATTCCGACGGCGTTTGCGCTCGGACCCGACGGCACGGTCTCGGTCCGCCAGGTGATCGGCGCCTGTGCGGCAGGGGGAGAAGAGGGGAGAGTGGCCGCTGTCGCGGCGGAAGGGAGACGTCTTGTGGTCCGCTTTGCGGGTGGGGGCGAACGGTCGATCGGTTACGACCCGGACTTCCTGGCGGCCTGACGCAGGCGCCAGGCGGACCGACAAAACTTGATAAAGAGAAACTGCCCCCGAACATGACATTCGGGGGAAGTTGGAAAGCGGCCTTGCAAGCGGCGCTGGTTTAGCAGCGCGCCTCGTAGATGCGGCCGTAGGCGTCGCGATAGCGGCACATGCCCGGGGTGGTGGCTGCGCCGATCAGGGCGCCGGCTGCGCCGCCGATGAGGGCGCCGGCTGCGATGCCGCTGCCGCTGCTGCCGGTGGCGGCGGCGATCAGTGCACCTGTTCCGGCGCCGACGGCGGCTCCCGTGCCGGCGCGTTTTTCAGTGGTAGTGCAGCCTGATGCGGCCAGAAGGGCAATCGCAGCAAGCGTGGAAAGGACGAGTCTGGTCATCAAGTGCTCCGTTCATGTGCGGCAAAAACGAATGCAAACTCTCTCGGTCTCATTTGGTCGAGGTCGGCTGCTTCCGGGCCATGGACTCATTATAGACTATGACCATGGCCGAAGCCATCATGGCGATGCTCATCGCAAGTGCAAGCATAGAAATCAACATGGTTACTCCTTTCCGCGCATTCCATGGGTCCGGTCCATTCCGTTCCCGTCCACCCAATAACGCGCCAACCGCGATTTGGTTGCACGAAGCCCTTGAAGGTTCATGAGCCGGCTGAGGGGTGCCGGAACCGCGCAGTCACCCGGCGTCGCAAAAGGCGGATCGCGCCCAAGGATTGAGCAATCTGCCCGACGATTGATCAGGCGCAGGCCGCCCCTTGGTCAATCGTGCCGGACGGCATGAAACACCCTTGCGCGCGGACACGGCTTTCCCGATGATCGGACAGAGCAACCGACGAGCGCCGATGAATTCGCTGTTCCCCCATCCCGAGTCCGGGCCGAGCGTGGCCCTGCAACGTACCCGCGGCGGCGGACGCCTGTCGGTCAAGCTGTCGGCGGGCGAAAGCCGCATCCACCGGCTGTTTCAGGAAGGCTCGGCCCGCATCCGGGTGCCGCGGGTACCGCGCGGCTTCCCGCTCGAGGCGGTGCTGATCAACACAGCTGGCGGCCTGACGGGCGGCGACCGCATGGGTTGGGAGTTCGAGGCGGGTGAGGGGGCCCGGATGGTGCTCGCCACGCAAGCCTGCGAAAAGACCTACAAGGCGCACGGAACCAGCGAAGCGCAGGTCTCGGTGCAGCTGAAGCTGCATCCCTCGAGCGCGCTCGCCTGGCTGCCGCAGGAGACCATCCTGTTCGACCGGGCGCGGCTGAGGCGCAGCATCGAAGTGGACATGGAAGCCGGATCGCGGCTCTTGATGGTCGAGCCGGTGGTCTACGGTCGCCTCGCCATGAACGAAAGCGTGACCGAAGGCCTGTTCCGCGACCGCTGGCGCATCCGTCTCGACGGCCGTCTCATCCATGCCGAGGAGACGCGGCTCGGCCCGGATATCGCGGCCGCCCTCGAGCGCAGCGCGGTCGCCGATGGCGGGCTGGCGATGGCGACGGTGGTGATGATTGCGCCCGACGCCGAGGCGAAGCTCGCCGCGGTGCGGGCGCTGATCGGCGCCTTCGGCGGCGCCAGCCACGTGCTTCAGCGCCATCAAACTGGCAAGCGTCAAACTGGCAAGCTTCTTGCGAGGATCGTCGCAGCCGACAGCTATGAGCTGCGCAAGATTCTCGTCCCCTTGATCCGCCAGCTCAATCCGTCGGGCGGCGTGCCGAAAGTCTGGTCGATATGAAAGAGATGCCATGAACCTGACCCCGAGGGAAAAAGACAAGCTGCTCATCGCCATGGCGGCGATCGTCGCGCGCAAGCGGCTAGAGCGCGGCGTCAAGCTCAACCATCCCGAAGCCATCGCGCTGATCACCGATTTCGTCGTCGAGGGCGCGCGCGACGGCCGCGCCGTGGCCGACCTGATGGAGGCCGGCGCCCATGTCATCACCCGCGACCAGGTGATGGAGGGGATCGCCGAGATGATCCACGACATCCAGGTCGAGGCGACGTTCCCCGACGGTACCAAGCTTGTGACCGTGCATGAGCCGATCCGCTAGAAATCTGTGTCGTGAACGCGATTTGCCCTCTCGACATCGGCCCCGGGTAACGCGCAATATCGGCGAGCACGGTTCGTGCATTCATCCTGTCGGCGTGACCAATCGAGGACGCCGTGTTGACCAAAGAAGGACTTTCAAGATGATCAGACGCCTATCCATTGCCACAGCAGCGCTTGCCCTCGCCACTGCCCCGGCCTTCGCCCACCTCAATCCGGCCGAGCACGGCTCGTTCGCAGCGGGCGTCTCGCACCCGCTGTTCGGGCTCGACCATGTGCTGGTGATGCTTGCGGTGGGTCTCTGGGCGGCGTCGCTGAAGGGCCGCGCCATGCTGGTCGTGCCTGCCGCCTTCGTCGGCACCATGGGTCTGGGCTTCGCCGCGGCAATTGCCGGGCTGCCGCTTCCCTTCGTCGAGCCGGTGATCCTGGCCTCGATCATCTTCATCGGCCTGATGGTGGCGCTGGCGCTGCCGTTTTCCGTCGCCGGCATGGCCGCCACGGTGGCCTTTTTCGCCTTCTTCCATGGCCACGCCCATGGCGGCGAACTCGGTTCGGCCGGTGCGGCGAGCTTCGCGCTCGGCTTCATGATCGCCACCGCGGCGCTGCACTTGACCGGCATCGCGCTGGGTATCGGCTTCGCGCGGCTGCAGGCTTCCAACGGAAGATCAGTCTTGACCCGCTCGGCGGGCCTCGCCACCGCGGCCACGGGGCTGGCGCTGGCTCTGGCCGGCTGACCCAACGGATACGGAGAAATGCGATGATCCCTGGCGAAATCCTTACGCTCGACGGCGATATAGAGCTCAACCAGGGCGCTGCACGGGTGACGCTGAAGGTCGCCAACACCGGTGACCGCCCGGTGCAGGTGGGCAGCCATTACCATTTCTTCGAAACCAACGAGGCTCTGAGCTTTGACCGCGACAGCGCGCGCGGTCAAAGACTCGATATTGCCGCCGGCACCGCCGTGCGCTTCGAGCCCGGCCAGGAACGCGACGTCACGCTCGTGCCGCTGTCGGGCGGGCGGACGGTCTATGGATTTCAACAGAAGGTGATGGGGAAACTCTGACGTTTCCACCGCGCCGTCACAGGGGAAGGGTAGTCATATGTGCAATGCCTGCGTCATCAACAACGTCAAGTCCTCCATGCTGTCGCGTCGT
>TARA_R110002020_G_scaffold78488_6_pt1 | contig 16894 bp, 22 predicted proteins | sample TARA_R110002020 | Tara Oceans TARA_R110002020 (sample SAMEA4396489) | marine metagenome | biome: Westerlies Biome; feature: [MES] marine water layer (ENVO:01000295) within the mesopelagic zone...; material: water (ENVO:00002006), including particulate matter (ENVO:01000060) such... | reverse complement strand
TATATTATTGAAGGAATGCTGAAGACTGGAAAGTATCAGTTTGTTTCCTTCGGAGGGGCTATTAAACACCCCGAATACCAGCCACAAAAAACTGAGCAGTGGGGAGGGGACTGGGTTATATGGCCAGTTGATGGTTATGGCAACCCAGATCAGGTTCGTGGCATGATCCACCAGCAAAAGCCAGACATTTTATGGTTCATGACAGACCCCCGCTTTTACGGATGGCTCTGGGGGATAGAAAATGAGATTCGGGCCCATGTTCCTATGGTCTACTATCATGTTTGGGATAATTACCCTTATCCAACTTTTAATAAGCCCTGGTATGCATCGAACGATCACGTAGCGTGCATCTCAAAATTGACACATGACATAGTTCAGACTGTGGCCCCCGAGACCGAATCGTCTTATATCCCACACGCTGTTGACAGTACGATCTTTAAACCGCTCGATGAGGCAGTAGTGACACAGTTTCGGAAAGAACGAAATCTAGAAGATAAGTTTGTGTGTTTTTGGAACAATCGAAATGCCCGCCGAAAACAATCGGGTACATTAATTTGGTGGTTTAAGGAGTTCTTAGATAAGGTTGGACACGAAAACGCAACTCTTATCATGCATACTGATACGAAAGACCAACATGGACAAGATTTGGAAGCAATTTTATTTGAGTTGGGCCTCTCACAAGGTCAAGTTCTTTTTTCAACAGCCAAAGTCGAAGCCCCAGATCTCAACATGATGTACAACGCAGCAGACGTTACACTTAATATATCGGACGCAGAGGGGTTCGGACTGGCTACTCTAGAATCTATGGCTGCCGGCACGCCAATTATAGTGACCATGACTGGTGGATTGCAAGATCAGGTAACCGATGGAGAAAATTGGTATGGTATTGGATTGGAGCCCGCCTCTAAGGCTATAATCGGATCCCAACAGGTACCATACATTTATGAAGACAGGATAAACAAGGAAGACTTTATTAATGCTCTGACAGAGATGTATGAAAAGACTTCTGAAGAACGAACTGCTCTTGGCGCTAGTGCAAGAGAGTGGACCCAGAAGCAGTTCAATTTTGAGGACTTTGTGGATCGATGGGATACTCTGTTTACTGACATTCATGATCGTTTGGGGTCGTGGGACACACGCACGGGATACACTCCCTATGAAATGAGGACATTTTAAATGCAAAAAAAGATTTTAGTACGAGGGCCGCTTCTTTCCCGATCAGGGTATGGCGAACAGTCCCGGTTTGCGCTACGAGCGCTACGCTCTAGACCTGACCTGTTTGATATTTATTTAATCAACACTCCGTGGGGAGCAACCGGACAGATAGCCGGAGAGACAGAAGAAAGAGACTGGATAAATCAACATCTGATAAAGACAGCACACTACCAGCAAGCAATGCCAGGTGCCTATGATGCATCGATTCAGATCACTATTCCTAATGAGTTTGAGACGCTAGCGCCAATTAATATTGGATACACTGCGGGCATTGAAACCAATAAGGCAGCCCCGGAGTGGATCCAAGCCTGCAATCAAAAGGTACAAAAGGTTATCACCATATCCGAACACTCGAAGAGGGTGCTGGATCAAACCACTTACACTGCGACGTCCCAAGACGGCACCGAAATTAAGGACTGGGGCCTACAGGTCCCGGTGGAATACGTGGATTACCCCGTACGCACTCATGAACCAGAAGCACTCGACATTGAATTGTCTACAAGTAAAAACTTTTTAGCAGTCTCACAGTGGGGCCCCCGTAAAAATTTCGAAAATATGATAAAGTGGTTTGTGGAAGAATACCGCGACGAAGAAGATGTTGGGCTTGTAATAAAGACAAACACTGCCAACGATTCACTACTGGATAGGATGCAGACTCAACATCGCCTTGGAGTATTACTTCACTCCCTTGGGGAGCGTAAATGCAAGATTCATTTGATCCATGGCGAGTTAACGCCGGGGCAATTAACCTGGTTGTATACTCACCCTACAATGAAGGCAATGATTAATATTGCTCACGGCGAAGGGTTTGGGATTCCCATGCTCGAAGCAGCCTCTTTGGGGCTCCCTCTGGTTACTGTTACTTGGAGCGGCCAGATGGACTTTATCTGCAAGAAGAATAAAAAAGGTAAAAAAGTGCCACACGTTGCCCGCGTTGATTATGATATCGCGCCGGTACAGCCAGAGGTAGTGTGGCAAGGGGTCATAACTCCAGATTCTATGTGGGCCTGGGCCCGTGAAGCCTCCTACAAGAAGGCCATTCGTGAAATTCTTACCAAAGAAAAACACTATAAAACCAAGGCAGAACAACTTCAGAAGCATGTTTTAGCAACGTTCACCAAAGAAGCCTACGACGAAGCATTTGTGAAGTGTGTTACAGATTGCTTACCCGAACTCACAAGCGACCAGGAGGATGTAGACAGTTGGCTAGAACAATTGGATATATCCACTCATGAATGAGGAAGTTATTTTTGTAGCAGATGTTTTTGCTGACTCAGTCCCCGGCGGAGGGGAACTTAATAACGAAGAATTTATTAATATAGCGCGAACAGACTTTAAAGCACAAGTTCAGAAAAAACATAGCCACGAGGTAACTCAAGAATTTATAGAAGAAAATAAGGAAAAGAAATTTATAATTTCTAATTTTATTAATCTTCGCGAAAATTGTAAAGAATCTCTGCGTAAAACAACATATCTTATATATGAGCATGATCACAAGTATTTAAAATCTCGCAACCCGGCAGATTTTAAGGACTATAAAGCCCCACCTGATCAAATCATAAACTATGAATTTTATGCTAATGCGGCTGCTATTTTGTGCCAAAGCGCGCTTCACGTATCGATAGTGAAGAAAAACTTACAGTTAGACAATATAGTAAATCTTGCCGGCAACCTGTGGTCTACGGAGATATTGGATTTATTAGAATCTTTGTCGACATTGCCAAAGAATGATAAACACGCAATTATGTCGAGTGGCAACTGGCATAAAAACACGGCCGATGCAGTGAAGTATTGTATTATAAAAGAGATGCCATACTCATTAATACCAGCATCTCCATATCAGCAGTTTCTAAAAAACCTAGGCACCCATCGGGGCCTTGTATTTTTTCCAAAGACTCCCGAAACTTTATCTCGGATTGTTGTAGAAGCCCGCATGATGGACATGAACGCTGTGTTAAACTCAAATGTCGGCGCCTCAAGTGAGGAATGGTTCTCACTCAAGGGGCGCCCCCTTATAGACCTAATGCGCGCAAAACGCAACGAGATCGTTTCTAAAGTGATGGAGTCCCTCAATGTCGAATCAAACGTTTAAAATAATAACACCGTTTTACAACGTGGAGCAATATATCGGGAAAACAGTTGCATCGGTCGCAGCTCAGGACTATGACAACTACCAGTGTATTCTGATAAATGATAAATCAACGGACTCCTCCATGGAAATATGTCGGTCCATGGTAGGCACAAATGATAAATTTATCTTAGTCGACAATGATGTTAAAAAATGCTCTCTTGAAAACATTTATGATGCCATAATGAATTATACTAGCGATGATGATATTGTGGTGATTTTAGATGGTGATGATTTTCTCTTTGGGCCTTCTGTTCTCACTCACTTGAGCGAAGTATATTCTACTGAAGATTGCTGGCTAACCTACGGCAGTTATTTAAATCTATCGACCCGGACCCGAGGCAAGTTTGCCAGACAAATACCACAATCAATTATTTTGAATAACCAGTACCGAGATTTTGAATGGTGCACATCTCACCTTCGGACATTTAAGGCATCCCTCTTTAAGAAGATTGATCCCCGGGACTTAAAGGATAAAAACGAAAAGTTTTTTACAATTACTGGAGATCTTGTTATAATGTTTCCAATGCTGGAGATGGCAGCATACCGGTCCAGGTATATTGAAAAACTTTTATATATCTGGAACGACACGAATACATTAAATGATCACAAGAAAGACCACACCGAACAATTAAGGGTGGAAAGGGAGATCAGGAATAGGAAAAAATATGAGCCAATTAATTGAGACAGACGACAATATTTTAGTTTTTGGTGGCTCTGGGTTTTTAGGATCCGAGTTGCTAAGAGATCTAGATCGTAGGGGCCACCGAAATATTACAATTTTTGGCCGCGACGAAGGGAAACTGATCGAGGCCAAGCAAGAATATCCATATTTGAAAATAATAACAGGAGATATTGCTGATAAATTTGAGGTCTATCAAGCCATGAGAGGGAAGGACTGTGTATATCATTTAGCGGCATTTAAGCATGTTGGACTGGCACAGACGTATTCTCGGGAATGTATTAAAACAAACGTAATTGGGTCATTTAACATTCTAGATTGTTCTATTGAGTTCAAGCCCAAGTTTGTAGTAACCACGAGTACGGACAAAGCAGCACAAATTACGGGCGTCTATGGAGCCACAAAGTATATTGTAGAAGAACTGTTCGCTCAATACGAAAAAGCAAACCCAGAGACATTATACCGAGTGGTAAGATATGGAAACGTTCTATATTCAACAGGATCAGTCCTGTGTAAGTGGAAAAAATTAATCACAGAAGGCAAAGAGGTAATAATTACAGACCCTGCAGCCACTAGGTTTTTTTGGACAGTTGACGAGGCGGTTAATTTAATTTTTGAATGCTTGGAAAATGCAACAACTGCTGCCCCGTACTGCCCGGATATGAAATCAATGACTATGGGCGATCTCCTAGAGGCCATGATACAGAAGTATTCTCTCGGTGACAGACCAAACGTAAAAGTTATAGGCCTCCAGGAAGGCGAAAATCTTCATGAAAAGATATTAGCCGAGGGCCCATCTTCGGCGGATACTGCCAAATTTACAATTGAAGAGATAAAGAAACTGATTTGACAATGGCAATCCCCCGCATCATAATGCCGATATGTGATGATACTCTTTATACTTTAAAGATGTCATCCTTTTTATATGATAAGTTTTGGCCCGAAACAACGGAGATTGATGTAGTGGGGTATCAAAGGCCAGATTTTGATATAAGCAACAAAATAAATTTTGTTTCTATCGCGGAAAAACAAGAAGGGGGCCCCAACGGCTGGTCAGCTTATCTTAAGAAGCATTTGGAGACCTTGGAGGATGAGTTGGTGATTCTTACCTTAGACGATTATTATCCCACCAAGTCCCCCGATGTTGAACTGTTGGAAAAGATTATAAATCTTACCAAAAAGGATAAAACGATTGGTAGGTTCGACCTCACTTGGGACACGTTTCTATTCGGACAGTATGCCCAACTAAGCAGGACATCACCACTAGCGCTCCTTGAAAAAAGACCCCACATGCAGTACAGAATATCCACACAGCCTGCGCTATGGAATAGAGAATATCTTATAAAAATACTAGAGAAAACAACATCGCCATGGAGTTTTGAAATCGAAGGCTCGCGTCTTAGCGGAGAGTTTCCCGAACGCGTCCTTGCCTTTGGGGACCCTACCTATAAAAACTTCCCAACCTACTGGATACACAAAGGAGCCGTGTCTCGCCACTCCCCCGGAAAAGTAAATCTACTAGGGCTGGATGTCCAAACAATCAGAGAAATGGTCGACCATGGCCTTGTGGCAGAAAAAGATATTCAATGGGGGATGCTAAACAATGCTATTGCGCCATCCTTTCATGATGCCGGCTCCTACGACTTTGATCCGTCTAAACTGCCCTTGCATGAATCATCACGTACGAATTGGAGAGAATATTACCACATCTATAATAAGGAAGCACCGCTAAAAGTAAATCTATTCGATAGGTGCTTTAGCCATACCAAGGGGCTATGGGGATATATTAGTGCAAATGGAACCAACGCGTGGGGACGACCTAAGCAAATAGAGTATGAATTGATGAATTATCGATTTGAAGGTATTACAATTTTTACAGATCATTTTTTGAGTAACCGCCAGTTGATTGAGAGCGTTAATTCGACCAAGAAGGTAGCTTGGATCTGTGAAGCAAGAAATATCCACCCCTTTGCATATGAAGGGGTTGAAAAAAATATTGATTTATTTGATTTAGTGATTACATGGGATCAAAAACTTATAGATACTTATGATAATTGTAAACTGATGCCAGTAATGCACGCCCGCGTCCCCGAGGAAGATTGGGGGGTTGCACCCAAAACTAAGATGGTCTCCTTGATAGCATCGACAAAACGAATAACACCGGGACATCGGTATAGATTTGAGGTTGCCGATAAATTAGCAGAGAAGTATAACATTGATTTGTGGGGCCTTGCTTTTAAACCCTTTGAGGAAAAAAAAGAAGCGCTACAAGACTACTATTTTTCAATCACTATACACAACAACAAAGAATCTCATTATTTTACTGATGCCCTTATAGATTGTTTCGCGGTCGGGACAATTCCTATTTTTTGGGGGTGTCCCAATATAGGAGATTTTTTTGACATCGAGGGAATATTGGTTTTTGATACCATAGAAGAACTGGAAACGATTTTAGACAATCTTACAGCGCGCCTGTATCAATCAAAAATGACCCACGTAAAGAGAAACATGGGAATAGCCCAGAAATATAAAACTACAGTAGATGATCAAGTGGCTGCGTATCTTAAAGAGGAGTTTCAATTATGAAGATTAGTATTATATGCCCAACCCGGAAAAGAAAGAAAGATATGGCCCGCCTATTGAAATCAATTGTGGACACCGCTGATACTCTAGATAATGTAGAAATTATTTTCGTTATTGACGATGATGATCTTGAAAGCATAGCATTTGTAGACCAGATCAGCGCCAAATTGTCGTTCGACGCCAAAAGGGTGGTAGTCGAAAGGAACAAGTATATATTCTCTGACCTTGCGAATCAAGCGCTGAGTTCATGTTCAGGAGAACTTTACCTTGCTATTGGAGATGATGGGGTCTTTAGAACAACCGGCTGGGACACTGAAATTATAGAAGAGTTCACAAAGGTTGATGACAAGATTTTACTTTTACATTTTAACGATCTGAGTCGGCATTGCATGCGTTTGGCGGGCCACTTAGTTGTGCATCAAAATTGGATCGATACGGTAGGATATTTTTCTCCTCCATGGTTTGATGGCGACTGGGGAGACTGGTGGATGACTCATCTTGCTGACGGGGTTTCTCGTCGTAAGTATCGGGGAGATATCATCATCGAGCACTTAAATATTCAGTTTGGAAAGGCCGAACCTGATGAGACTTTCTATGAGCACAAAGAGCGTCGACAGGCTTTCGCAAGCCCGGATAAAAATCCCGATCACCCTTTCAACACTAAGGTGGAAACTAAGAAAGAAAACATAAGCAACTTATTATCCTTCATTGATAAACATAAGAGTATACATTAATGTTGCTGAAAAAACACCAAAGCCTGAAGAAGTGATTAATACAAGAACACGCTCATGTTATAATATCAATCAGATAGTCGAGATGACTTGTGGGGCTTACGAATTATGACCAAACGACAATATTTACCGACGCTATCAGAATTGATAGATAGACTATCCATAACACAACTAAAAGAGGTGTTCATCACGGATCATAAAGAGGAATATGCTGAGGAAATCAGCGATATACTCCACGATATTGATTTGATGATAGAAGAAGGAGCCCTTAGTTTTTCAGCCGATACAATTAGGGCGATTGTTGTGTTGTCACAAATGAATCTTCATATCTGGCACAATGAGTCAAACTATCGCAAGGGAATAAAGGATGGAAATAACCTAGAACTAACACATGGGTTAAACGGTATCCGTAATACATCAAAAAATATAATACAAGAAATTAACGGTGGACGCAAAGATTATAAGATTGATTGCTTAGCCGCCGAATTTAAAGAATGGGAAATTAGCTGGAGGAATAATGAGTAAGAAGAAATTATTGGTGCTCGGCGCCACAGGGTTTATGGGAACAAACATCGTTGAGTATTTTGCTCCTAATAAAGATTATGAAGTACATGCGGTCGGCTTGAAAAGAGGCCTGCCTCTACGCAGCGGTGTGATTAACCACGTAGTGGACCTAACTCTTCGAAGCGATGTTAACGCTCTTTTCGGTAGCCACCGCTTCGATGTTGTGATCCAGGCTGCAGCAAACACCTCCGGCTCCAAGGACATTCTAGAAAGACCATATCTTCATGTTACAGACAATGCTGTAATGAATTCTCTCATTCTGCAGGCGTGTTACGATCATAACGTGGGCCACTTTCTTTTTCTAAGTTGCGGTGTCATGTATAACCCGGACCGAAGCCCAGTTTCGGAAGATGATCTATTCTTAGATGAAGGCATTTTTAAGAACTATTTCGGGGTTGGCTGGACCAAAGTATATGTAGAGAAAATGTGCGAGTTTTTTGCTGGCCTAGGCCGAACCAAGCACACTGCAATTCGACATAGTAACACCTATGGGCCTTATGATAAATATGACTTAGAGAAGTCTCATATGTTCGGGGCCACTATCACAAAGGTCATGACCGCTACCGACGGCGACAAAATCGTTGTCTGGGGCGATGGCTCAACGGAGCGGGACTTGTTGTATGTCACAGATGTCGTTGATTTTATTGAGAAGGCTATTGACGGTCAAACAAATATGTATGAACTGTATAATGTGGGCTATGGAGAGTCTTTCTCTGTAAAGGAGATTGTAGAAAACGTCATAAAGATATCCGGAAAAAACCTAGAGATGACTTATGACCTTACAAAGCCGAGTATTAAGACAAAATTGGCACTTTTATCGGACAAGGCATATAAAGAGTTAGGGTGGTCACCAACTCACACCTTGCAAGAAGGAATTACTAAAACCACACAGTGGTATAGAGAAAACATATTGGAGAAATCATGATCATTCCCCCTCATTTGGAAAAAGTTCGCGAACGAACTTGGACAGCCGAAGCGCTTGCCGCGTTTGAAACCGATATTAAGGATCGTTATGAGCGAGCCACTGTTCGGGGCCCCGTTCACTTATCCGGTGGCAATGAAGAGCCTCTGCTGGAAATTTTTGAACATATTAGCGAAAAAGACTGGGTGTTTAGCAGTTGGCGCAACCATTATCATGCATTACTTCATGGGGTTGGCCCAGATGAATTGCGACACATGGTTGTGGATCTTAAGAAGAGTATGAGCGTGCACAGCAATGAGCCTAATTTTTATGCATCGTCGATTGTGGGTGGTTCGACTCCGATAGCCATTGGTGTTGCTTACGCACTGAAGCGGTCAGGCAACCCGGAAAACAAAAAAGTCTGGCTCTTTGTCGGAGACATGACGTCCGAAACAGGCATTTTTCACGAGGCCTACAAATATTCAATTAGAAATGACCTGCCAATTCAGTTTGTAATAGAGGACAACAATCAAAGCACCAACACCCCGACTGACATAGTATGGGGGACAAAGACTTCCTGGGAAGGAATGGAAAAAGTTATCTATTACAAATATGAGAGAATTTATCCCCACCATGGTATTGGTATCTGGGTGAGTTTTTAGGAGATATAATGAGCAACGAAGCAACGTATAAAGATGAAATTGTAAGAGCCATGGAATTCTTGGCTGAAGATCCACGAGTATTATTCCTGGGCCAATCTGTGGCCTATTCAGGAAACTCTATTTATCGCACCCTGGAGGGCATTGATCATAGTAGAAAGTGGGAAACGCCAGTTTTTGAGGAACTTCAAATGGGTATGTCACTAGGCATGGCAGTTGAGGGGAGCATTATTCCTGTTACTTGTTACCCACGATGGGACTTTTTGATTTGTGCGACCAATCAGTTGGTCAATCATGTTGATAAAATTGAGGAAATGACCCGAGGAATGCACGGCGGTGGTGTTATCATTCGTACAGCAGTAGGTGCCAACAAGCCCCTAGATAGCGGCGTCCAACACACTCAGGATCACACCGAGGCCTTTAGGAAGATGTTGACAAATGTTGATGTCCATCTTTTAGAGCATAAATCACAAATTTTCCCTGCTTATGAAAAAGCCTATTACCGAGCAGCAAATGAAAAGCGCGCCAGTTTACTGGTTGAATACGGCGAATACTACAGCCACTAGGATATACATGAACACAATAACCCTTAAAGATATTGCAGGCAACTTTGGATGCGCTGCAACCGATTTTAGCGAGAGATTTATTTCTTTTTATAATTCCGTAGATATGACTTACGAGTCGATCGACGGCGCCGAGTACGATAATTTGCTTCTAGAAATGCTAAAGAAGATAGAGTCAGACTCTCAGGTTATCGGGGCCCCCGAGCGCACTGGGGTGTGGCTAGCAGGTTGGCAAGAAAACCTAGATGACTTTAGGTCACTAAAAACGAGGGAAGCCTTGGTACCGCGCTTTATTCGCCCCAATAAGGTGATAAGATATAAAAAGTCTTTTATTAAGCCCTCGAACCCGTATTTCGAGCGTGATTTCGCACGACTGGTACAAATTTATATGTATGACAACTTTATTAAAGGTGAAGAAGTGTCGAATGTTTATGAGTTTGGATGTGGCAGTAGTTTTAATTTAATGAGCCTATACGACTTAACACAAGAGGACGACCTGCAGGTTACTTTTTATGGATCAGACTTTGTGCCTAGTAGTGCCAATTTGGTTAACGAATTAGCGACCCACTTCGACGCTCCGTTGCATGGTTCAGTCTTTAATATGATAGAGCCTGACTATTCTTATGAAATTCAAGACAATAGTTGTGTGTTTACGTTTGGTACGATTGAACAATTAGATAGTAAATTTAAGAACTATGTAAATTTTTTGCTTCACAAAAAGCCTCAAATTTGTTTTCATATTGAGCCAACAGTCGAGAATTATACTGAGGATACTCTTTTTGATTATCTTCAAATTAAGTTTCACACCCAGCGTGGATATACTCAAGGCCTCGTGCCGTATTTGGAAGAACTTGCCAACGATAAAAAAATTGAGATTGTTAAGAAGCAGAGGCTAAACTTTGGTAGTCAGTATATGGAGGGTTACCATCTAATAGCGTGGCGCCCCCTGTGAACCTTGGCCTCGAAGGAAAGAAAGCCCTAGTATCAGGAGGCACCCACGGAATAGGTCTGGCGACAGCGCTAGAACTAGCAACCCAGGGCGCCCAGGTCGCTGTCTTTAGTTCGAACCCAGACCGCGTCTCGGCCGCCGTAGCGCTCCTTAGGGACATTTCTCCCGGCCATATGGGATCTGTGGCGGATGCTCTATCTCCGGCCTCTTATGGTGCTGTCACGGCTGCCTTAGAGAACACATGGGGAGGAGTTGATATCCTGATAAACAACGTCGGTGGAGGTGGTCGCTGGGGAGAGGAAGACATCCTCCAGACAGCCCCCAGAGTTTGGACTGAGGTCTATGATAAAAATATGACCATCGCGATTAACCTAACCAAAGATCTTCTCCCTTACATGCTGCGTCAAAAATGGGGCCGTGTTATAACTGTTACATCGATTTATGGAGTCGAAGCCGGCGGCCGGCCATGGTTTAATATCGCAAAAACAGCCCAAACAGTATTAATGAAAAATTTATCTAAAATTACTGAATATTCCTCCGCTGGCATTACGTTCAACAGTGTGGCCCCCGGTCCTATACTGATTCCAGGCACAGGATGGGACACCAGACAAAAAGACAATCACCCCGAGGCATATGCCGACTATATATCGGCTCACATTCCACGCGGTAAACTGGGCACGCCCGAAGAGGTGGCTGATATCATCACTTTTCTCGCTTCCGAGCGATCCGGACTGATCAACGGTGCGGCGATTGTATGCGATGGGGGACAAACAGCGAGTTTTTAAATGATTGTAGAGAATTATGATAAAAATACTTTGTTTGATAAATTAGCCATTGACTTTCATACCAAAAGAGGCTATAGTGAAGGTCTAAAGCCTTATCTGCTACAATTACAAGATGAAGAAAAAATAGAAGTTGTTTTTGATAAGCGGCTGAGAGTTGGAAGCCTCTTTCACGAGGGATATCAATTGATGGTTTGGAAGCCATCTGGAGGAAAAAAATGAAAAATGATTTAAATGGTGCGAAAGTCTTAGTGACAGGAGGGACCGGAATGATCGGTCGCTACTTGGTAGACAAATTGCTAGAACGCAATTGCAAGGTTACAGTGGCATCCCTAGACAGTCCCGACGGACTGCCAGAAAATGTTGAGTTTATGAGAATGGATCTAACAATCCTGGACAACTGTCTCAAGGCCTGCGCTGGCCAAGATTACGTTTTTAATTTGATTGGGATCAAGGGATCCCCTAAGATGTCCCGGGAGCGCCCGGCCAGTTTTATGGTACCCATGTTAATGTTCAACACGGCAATGATGGAGGCCGCCGTTCGTAGCAAGGTCAAATGGTATCTCTATACTAGCTCGGTGGGGGTATACCACCCCGCCGATGTTTTCCGAGAGGATGATGTGTGGAAGACGTTTCCCTCCGAGAACGATAAGCATCCCGGCTGGGCTAAGAGAATTGGTGAACTCCAGGCCGAAGCCTACAGTATCCAACATGGCCTAAATAATTTTTCTATCGTGCGTCCTGCTAATGTATACGGGAAGTGGGATAATTTTGATCCTGCTAATGCTATGGTGATTCCGTCATTGATTAATCGAATTGTGTCGGGCGAATCGCCCCTCACGGTTTGGGGCGACGGAACACCCGTGAGAGACTTTATTTATGCGGGCGATTGTGCAGATGGTATGATTCATATGGTCGAGAATGGAGTCACAGAGCCTGTTAATCTGGGTTCTGGTTCCGGAGTTTCTATTAAAGAGATCGCGGAGACTATCCGCGATTGTTTTGATGTGACGGTGGGGATTGAATGGGACACCACTAAGCCTAAGGGCGACGCGTTGAGAATCATGGACACAACCCGCGCCGAGGGTTACGGGTTTAAATGTTCTACAACGATTGCGGATGGCGTCCTCGCGACGATAGAATGGTTTTTAGAGAACCGCGACCTATACAAAAAGCGAAACAACTATTTTACGAAGGATTAACTCATGTTTGTATCACCGACCCTAATCGATGGAGTAAAGCTTTTAATACCAGAAAGATTCGAGGACTTCCGCGGATCGTACTTAGAAATATACGATTCAGAGAAATTCCGCGAAGCCACCGGCCGAGAGATTAATTTTGTACAAGATGATGCGTCAGTCTCTCGCAAGCGTGTCCTGCGAGGGATTCATGGCGACAAATATACCACTAAATTAGTAACAGTACTAGCAGGTAGTGGGTATGCACTGATAGCAGATAATCGCCCTGATTCCCGGACATACAAGCGATGGCAGCCATTTATCCTGAGCGCGGACAACAAGCATCAACTCCTGTTGCCCCCGGGAATTGGCAACTCTGTTTTGGCTCTAGAGGATAACATGGTCTACTATTATAAGCAAGATACTCATTTTGTGGATGGCCGTCAGTTCACTATTAAGTGGAACGACCCAGATTGGGGATTTGTCTGGCCCGTCGACAATCCTATTCTCTCAGAGCGAGATAGGGTAGGTGCTTATGCCGAGTAATTGCTTTATTACAGGTCTAACCGGAATGGTAGGGTCTCACTTGGTAGATTTTCTTCTTCAAGAAACCGATTGGGAAATATATGGCTTGTGCAGGTGGAACGATGATTTCACGAACATTAATCATTTAATTCCCTTGATCAATAAGAAGGATCGGGTGAAACTAATTTACGGGGACCTTAATGACTATCCTTCCTTACAAAAAGCGGTGGCCACGAGTAATCCAGACTATGTTTTTCATTTGGCTGCACAAAGTTACCCAAAGACATCTTTCTCCGCCCCCCTGGAGACGCTGCAAACAAACATTATCGGTACCGCAAACCTTTTAGAGGCGATCAAAGAGTCTACAAGCAACCCTACGATACATGTTTGCGCTTCATCTGAGGTCTTCGGACGCGTCAGTGCAGATAAGTTGCCGATCGATGAAGAGGTGACATTTCACCCGGCCTCTCCTTATGCAATTTCGAAGGTGGGTACTGACTTGGTTGGTCGCTTCTACGGCGAGGCTTATGGCATGCGCGTTATGACCACTCGAATGTTTACACACACGGGCCCTCGCCGGGGCGATGTTTTTGCTGAATCTACCTTTGCCAAACAGATTGCAATGATTGAGGCGGGCATCATCCCGCCTATCATCAAGGTGGGAAATTTGGATTCCATGAGAACCTGGTCGGATGTGAGGGACGCTGTGCGTGCATATTATATGTTGGTGACAGTAAACCCACAGTGTGGCGAGTACTACAACATCGGGGGCACGTTCTCGTGTACTGTAAGGGAGATGTTACAGCATCTGGTCTCTTTGTCAACAGTGGAAAATATTAAAGTCGAGATAGAGTCCGAGAGGTTGCGTCCTATTGACGCTGATCTCCAAGTCCCCGACACCAACAAATTTCGAGCACATACTGGTTGGGAGCCTCAAATTTCTTTTGAAAAAACTATGCTTGATTTGTTAAACTATTGGCGAGATGTCATCTCAACAAATAAAAATTTTTTGGTAAGATAAAATGAAGATACTGGTTATAGGAGAGAGTTGCATTGACATATTCCAATACGGGACATCTGTTCGCCTGTGCCCAGAAGCGCCCGTCCCAGTGTTTAATTCGATAGAGCAGAGTGAAATTGGAGGAATGGCAAAAAATGTGTATAACAACATCAGTGCCCTCGGCGCCTCGGTAGAATTGCATACTAATCCCAATTGGAAGAATATCACAAAGACACGAATTGTAGATAAAAGAACTAACCACATGTTCCTGCGCATTGATGTTAACGATGGGGACTATGGAACCTGTAGCCTTTCCGACATCGACTTTAGTAAGTACGACGCTGTAGTAGTGTCAGATTACAATAAGGGCTTTATCACGACTAAAGATCTAAAGGAGATCTCTGAAAGCCACGCGCTGACTTTCTTGGATACCAAAAAAGACTTTGGACCGTGGGCCCATAATTTTACTTTTATAAAAATAAACAATTCTGAGTATGAAAAAAATAAGAAAAACATAAACGACCAGATTAGGGAAAGGCTGATTGTAACGCAGGGCCCAAACGGTTGTGTATACCAGGGTAAAAATTACGAAGTCCCATTAGTGGAGATTAAAGACACTTCGGGCGCTGGAGACACGTTCATATCAGCACTGTGTGTACAATACTGCAGAGAAGAGAATATTCATAAAGCCATCGAATTTGCTAACAAGTGTGCCACCACCGTCGTTCAAAAGAGGGGAGTGTCAGTTATATGAAAGATACTATTGTTTTTACTAATGGGTGTTTTGATATCTTACATCGTGGCCACATTGAATTACTTCGTTACTGTAAATCTTTGGGTTACGTTGTAGTGGGGTTGAATAGTGACAAAAGTGTTAGGCGCCTTAAGGGTCCTTTACGGCCAGTCACGGCAGACTACGATCGAAAATTTTTATTAGAAGCCTTGACATATGTCGATGAAGTGATTATCTTTGAGGAAGATACACCTCTAGAGTTGATTAAAAAAATCTCCCCCCATGTAATAGTCAAAGGGGGAGACTATCAGCCGGAAGATGTGGTCGGGAAAGACATAGCAGAGGTTAAAATATTCAATTATTTAAGTGGCCACTCAACCACGGAGATTTTAGGAAAGTTATCAGAATGAAAACTTATGTGTTTGATATAGACGGCACCATCTGTCACAACGCCAATAGCGACTATGAGAATTCTGTGCCAATGACAGAAAGAATAAAAAAGATCAATGATTTATATGATGAAGGAAATACTATAATTTTCCAAACAGCCAGAGGAATGGGTAGAAGTAAAAATTCTTCGGCATTTGCATATGCAAAGTTTTATGAATTAACCCAAGACCAATTAAAAAAATGGGGAGTAAAATATCACTCTCTATTCTTGGGAAAACCTGCCGGCGACGTTTACATTGATGATAAAGGAATTAATGATGAAGACTTCTTTACCAATTAAATTTGTCCCCAAAGGTTGGGGTTTTGAAAAATGGATTGTAAATTGTGAAGAATACTGTGGAAAACTGTTATACTTTGTTAAAGGGAAAAAATGCTCATGGCATTTTCACAAATTAAAAGACGAAGTATTTTATATACAGTCCGGAAAGATACTAGTGAAGTTCTCGGATAGGGACGACCTCAATAGCGCTCGCGAAGTAATATTGGGCCCTGGTGATAACTTTCATGTTTATCGTGGCCTTCGACATCAGATGCTGGCGTTAGAAGACACGGAATTGTTTGAGTTTTCAACTCAACATTTTGATGAAGATAGTTATAGACTTATTAAAGGAGACTAAAAGATGAAATTAACTAATCAAGCAATTGGAGCGCTCATGATGGCCCTCCAGAAATCACTTATGGAGCAAGCTGACATTGTTCCCATGCTGACAGAGATGAACTTCCAAGTGAATCCGGAAGACACCTCTCACTCAACCCTGGTAATTACCAACCCCCCTGTAGTATCGTTAGAGGGAGTCGAAACCCCCTTTACGATCGAGGAAACAACTTTAGAAGAAGGAGAAGAATAAGATGAAAAAAACGACAAAAGGAAAGAACACAGGACTCACTCCTATTGAAGTACGCGAATTAGCCGAGACAGTTGTCGGAAGTGCTATCAATGTACAAGCGCGCGAACTGGAAAGCCATATGCAGAGTATCCATGATCGTCTTGTGGCGCTTGAAAAGCAGGTCGGCCTCAGTAACAAGCGCTAAATGCCTCGTTATTTATACGAGTGCGCGTGCAAACAAGACCAATTTATTATCGACCACTTATCTGATGAGACCATCACTTCTTGCCCCCACTGCGGGAGCGATAAGAATATAAATAAAAAATTAGTTAATTTTGAGACACGCAGCCGTCGAACCTTCACTAAAAATAAGGTGGGGGCCGTGACGGAAGCCTTTATAAAAGAGGCCCACCAAGAGCTTAAG
>TARA_R110002020_G_scaffold207313_4_pt1 | contig 16908 bp, 20 predicted proteins | sample TARA_R110002020 | Tara Oceans TARA_R110002020 (sample SAMEA4396489) | marine metagenome | biome: Westerlies Biome; feature: [MES] marine water layer (ENVO:01000295) within the mesopelagic zone...; material: water (ENVO:00002006), including particulate matter (ENVO:01000060) such... | reverse complement strand
ATTCTCCCTACCTCCACCAGCCGCCTTCGGGCGGCTTTTTTATTACCTTTAAGTTTGCAAACTAAACTAATTATATAAACGCACTCACCACGGGGAAAATATGAAAAAAACCATTATCTTAGATACTAATGTATATCTTACAGAAGCAGGTTCTATATTAGCATTCGGCAAAGACAACATTGCTATTCCAACTATCGTCCTAGATGAAATTGATAAACACAAGCACCGTCAAGATACTGCCGGTTTAAATGCTCGCACTATGAACCGAGTATTGGACGCCCTAAGAAAAAAAGGCAGTTTAATGAATGGCGTCACTTTAGGTAGAGGAAAGGGTAAAGTATTTGCTGCGCATTTTGATGAATCTTATATGCCTCCCGGAATGAATCAGGACGATTCAGACAATAAAATTATTGCCATAGCTTTACGTTTAAAAGATAAAGAGCATGAAGTGGTAGTTGTTTCTCGTGATTTAAATATGCGAGTTAAATGTGACGCTCACGGGATTGAATGTCATGATTATCAACCTCAGAAGGTGATCAGTTCAGTAGAAAACTTATTCACTGGAACTCAAGAATTGGAGGTTGATTTTAGCCTTATAGACCGTTTTTATACTGGGGAGCCGTTTGACTTACCAGAGCAGCCAAATACCCTCTTTCCCAATCAATTCCTTTTATTGAAAAATGAAGCCACTAATAAATCTGCTATTTGTAGATACCAAGGAGAAGGCAAAGCATTAAAAAAGGTAACTAAATTTAAAAATATATGGGGGATGTCTGCAAGGAATAAAGAACAGCAGTATGCTATGGATTTGTTGTTTGATCGGGATGTACATATTATGTCTTTGACAGGACCAGCGGGAACAGGTAAAACTCTCTTAGCAACAGCGTGTGGTCTAGAGCAGGTTATGAATACTACTAGTTCTGGTGGAGGTTATGATAAATTAATTATCACCAGACCTGTTCAGCCCATGGGGCGTGATATAGGGTTTTTACCTGGAACACTTGAAGAAAAGATGATGCCTTGGATTGCTCCTATACGAGATAATCTAGAACACCTGTTTGGCGACCGCACCGCTTTAGAAATGCAAGTAGAACAAGGAACTATTGAAATTGAAGCAATGACTTATATCCGAGGACGTTCTATCGCCAATGCCTTTATGATCGTAGATGAAGCTCAGAACTTAACAGCGCATGAATTAAAGACTATAATAACAAGGGTCGGACATGGAACCAAGCTTGTGCTAACTGGTGATATTCAACAAATAGATAATTCATACGTAGATTCGGTATCTAATGGCTTGACCCATGCTGTAGAAAAATTTAAAGAATATGAAATTGCAGGTCATGTGACCTTAACTAAGGGCGAAAGATCTAAATTAGCCACCTTGGCTTCGGAGATATTGTGAGAGATTATATCTTAGAAAAAGTAAAAGATACTACTAGGCATTTTAAATTTGGGTCTGTGCCTGTGCTTCAAAGAGATGAATTGCCTAGTACTATGGATGGGCAAGCTATATTCCGATCTATTGAAGACCTTATTCCATCTAAGTTTTTTAAAGGACTAAAAGGTATAGAAATCGGTCATCATGAAATATTTGATAAACGTAACGCCAATGCTGTTTATAAAGATGGTGTATTTTATGTTACCAATCAACAAGATGATGCTGCTGATTTAATTGATGATATTGTTCATGAGTTTGCTCATCATATAGAAATGTTATACCCAGAAGAAATATATGGTGATGAAAAACTAAAAAAAGAGTTTATTAAAAAGCGTGCTCAATTAGAGTTTGAATTAAGGTCTGAGGGGTATTGGACAAAAGAATACGACTTTAAAAATATGCTGTACGACCAAGACTTTGACAACTTTTTATACAAACGTATTGGTGGCAATACACTAAGAATGGTAACTTCTGGCATTTATGTACGACCTTACTCCTCTGTGTCTGTGAGAGAATATTTCGCAACCGGATTTGAGGCATATTTTCTCGGGAAGAAAAACATATTAAAAGAACTTAGTCCCGTATTATACAATAAAATTGATTCATTGGTCAATAACTAAGAAAGTGAACCCTAAATGGCTGGAAAGCACATCTCTTATTCGGAGTGGAAAAATTGGCTTATTTGTCCACATTATCATAAGCTCACCTATATTGATAAAGTAAAACAATTCCAGGGCAATATACATACTGCCTTCGGAAAAGCTTTTCACACACTTTGTGAAGAGACTCTTACAAAGACAGAAAAATACCGCTCGCAAGAAAAAATAATTACTTTACTTAAAGAACAATTTGTGAAGGAATTGAAATCTTTACCTATAGACGAGCAACAAAAAGCGGCTAATGATTTTAATTTGCCCGAGTGGATTGAAAATGGCATTGAAATCATCCCAGACCTTTATACAACTTTAGTGCAAAAGTTTGGAAAACTAGGTGAAGACTGGGAGGTTTTAGCCGCTGAGGAACAGCTTTATGTTCCCATTACAGAATTTGCCGAAGAGAAAAAGAATTTTAAAGGGTTTATTGATCTTGTGGTTTATTCTAAGAAAGATGAAAAAATCCACCTAATAGATTGGAAGACTTGTTCCTGGGGCTGGCGTCGTGAAAAAAAGAGTGACACTACTTTAGCCTATCAATTAGTAATGTATAAACATTTTTATTCTCAAAAGTATGATGTAGAACCCAAAGATTTAGAATGTCATTTTGTATTACTTAAAAGAACTGCTAAGCGTGGATCTAAGGTAGAATTTATAAGAATTACCGCTGCTAAAAAAAGAACAACAGATGCTTTAAAATCTTTAACAACTGCCCTATACAACATTACAAATAAGAGATATATTAAGAATAGAAATTCTTGTACTAATTGTAAGCACCGCCCAGGGGTATGTGAATTTTATAAAACTGAATATTGCAAGTGAGGTATAAAATTGAATAAGAAAATTACGGTTTTAACTATTAGTGACCACCCATTACTCCCATCGGGTGTGGGTACTCAAACTAAGTATGTTATTGAGGCTTTATTAAATAGTGGTAAATTTAATGTGATATCACTAGGGGGTGCCGTAAAACATCAAAGCTATGAACCTCAAAAGGTTGAGGGATACCCTGGGAACTGGGAAATATATCCTATTGATGGGTATGGAGATGCTCAGACTGTTAATGCTTTTATCAGCAGCCGAAAACCAGATATCCTATATTTTATGACAGATCCACGATTTTATGAATGGCTATGGTCTATAGATGATTCAATCCGAGAAAATGTCCCAATGATTTATTATCATGTGTGGGATAACTATCCCTATCCGAAATATAATAAAAGATATTATGAGGCTAATGATGTTGTTGCCTCTATCTCAAAGGTAACGAGTGATATTGTCAATACAGTTGCTCCTGGGGTAGAGGAGCATTATGTCCCTCATGCTGTAAATTCTACCATTTTTACAAACAGGAATGAAGAAGAAATTCAAAGAGTTCTTGATGGCAATGAGGCATTAAAAGATAGGTTCGTGTTTTTCTGGAATAATAGAAATGCCCGAAGGAAGCAAACAGGTAGTTTACTTTATTGGTTTAGGGATTTTTTGGAATTAGAAGAGGTGAACCGAAATGAAGTATGTTTATTTCTGCACACAGACCCAAATGATCCCCACGGGCAACCTCTAAGATATCTTATAGACCAATTAGACTTTCAAGAGGGAGAAGTGGTCCTTTCATCTGTTAAATTAGTACCAGAACAAATGGCTGTGTTATATAATATTGCCGACTGTACGATAAATATTTCAGATGCTGAGGGTTTTGGCTTGGCAACTCTGGAATCATTATCCTGTGGAACTCCAATTATAGTTAATATGACTGGAGGTCTTCAAGAACAAGTAACTGATGGAGAAAGCTGGTTTGGGATTGGTATTGAACCCTGTTCTAAGGCTGTAATAGGTTCTCAGCAGGTTCCTTATATTTACGAAGATCGTATTTCTAGGGAGGATTTTTTAAATGCAATGTTAGAAATGTATCAAAAAACTCCTGAAGAGAGAGACCAACTCGGAAAACTTGGTCAACAGCACGTAACAAATAACTACAATTTTGAAGATTTTTCTAAGCAGTGGGTTGAAATTATGACCTCTATATACAAAAATCACGGCTCTTGGGACAAACGAAAAAAATATAAAAATGTAAGGATAGAACAACTATGACAAACAAACCAAAAGTTCTACTGTCGGGACCAGTTTGTAATGTATCGGGGTATAGTGAACACGCCAGAACTCTTGCAGATGCCTTATTGGGTATGGTAGATCAAATAGACTTATATATTCAAGATACACAATGGAGTTCCTCAACTCGTAGCTTGTCATATCTTAAAAAATATGGCTCTTTAATAGAAAAAACAAATAAGCTTTTTAATAGCCTAAAAGATGACCAAGATAGGGTAAACATCTCAGGAGTATTTTCCTGTACATATCAGGTGAGACCCCCTAATGAATTTACACAGATGTCTCCTAATGATATAGGTGTTACAGCGGCTTTAGAGACTACTTTTGCGCCCTCAGAATGGGTTGCTAAGTGTAATATGATGCAGCACTTATTAGTAGTCTCGGAACATGCAAAAAAGAACATTAAAAATACAAAGGATCAAAATGGTAAAGGGGTTTCAACTCCTGTTACTGTAGTGCCATTTGGGTATAAAGAAAATAACAACGAAGTTGATGTGTATAGCGATATTAACTTTACAACTAGTTTTAATTTTCTTACAGTACTTCAATTAGCTCCCAGGAAAAACCTTGAGTTTACTCTAAAGTGTTTTGTTGACCAGTTTGGTAATGATTCTGATGTGGGTCTGGTAATAAAAACTCATATGCACAACAACAGTACTCTGGATTTTCATGCGACTAGGGAAAGAATACAACATTTGTTAGATACTTTTAATCCCAACAGAAAGTGTAAAATATATTTTATGCACGGGAATTTAACTGAAGACCAAATGAATTCTTTATATAACCCAAAATATATTGATTGTTATATAACTGCAACTCATGGAGAGGGTTTTGGTATTCCAATTTTCCAAGCAGCTTGTAATAACATTCCAGTGGTTGCTACTAATTGGTCAGGGCATTTAGATTTTCTAAGAGCGCCAGTTAAAAACGCAGCAGGAAAAACAAAGCTTCTTAGTCACTTTGTGAAAGTAGATTATAAAATTGAAAAGGTCCGCCCTCACCATTTAATGCCCGGTATTATAACAGAAGAATGTGAGTGGGCTTACCCAAAAGAAGAATCATTCCGACGAGGCATTCAATTTGTCCGTAGTAGTAAAAATAAAATTACTGAAGATGCTGAAAATCTTGCCATTTATTTGAGAGATAAATTTAGTATTGAAAATATTCGCAATCAATATAAGGAGTTTAACAGTATTCAAATTCAACCCTATATAGAGCAGCACGAAGAATATGAGAGTGAAATTGATTCTCTATTAGATGATCTAATATGAGTTTGACAGTATTTTTAGCTGATGCTTTTGCAGAGGATCATATTGGAGGTGCTGAACTTACGTCAGAAGCTTTAATACGATCTTCACCAAAACCAGACAAAATAGCAAAAGTAAAATGCTTAGAACTCAATAAGGATATTGTTGATCAATATAAAAGTGCTCATTGGGTAGTGTTGAATTTTGCTACTTTGTCGCAAGCCCTTAAGCTTTATCTTATAAAAAACGTAGAATATTCAATGATAGAATATGATTATAAGTTTTGCAATTACCGATCTTTAGAGCTTTGTTGGATGCAAACATCAAAAGAGTGTGAGTGTTCTAATCACAAAGAAAATAAAATAAATCTAGCGTTTTATGGTTATGCAAAAAAAATATGGTTTATGAGTAATATACAAAAGAATATTTTTTTAGAAAAAGTTCATACAATCAAAGAAGAAAAAACTGAAACTTTAAATTCTGTTTTTTCTTCTGGGGATTTAAGATTTATTGACTCCATCAAAAATAACGAAAAAGATGACACCTATCTTATAGTAAAAACACAGTCATGGGTAAAGGGATTTGATAACTGTGTCAAATATGCTACCACAAACAATCTTAAACACGAAATAGTTACAAATCTTCCATATCACGAGTTATTGATAAAGTTATCAACCTCAAGAGGGTTAATATTTTTGCCCGATGGTGCAGATACATGCCCTAGATTAGTTATGGAAGCCCAAATGTTGGGTTGTGAAGTCATAACAAACAACAATGTTCAACATAAAGATGAACATTGGGCTAATAATGCTTTATCATGCAGGAAACACATGAATACACGAACTTCTGCTTTTTGGGATTACTATGAATAAAAAAGACACAATAGTAATAATGGGTAATGGTCCTTCTCTTAAGGATATAGATTTTTCTTTGCTAGAAGGATATGATACATTTGGATTAAACTCAGCTTACCGAGCTTATCCTCGTCTTAACTGGTGGCCTACATATCATGGATGTTTTGATTATCGTGTAACAGACAATCATGCACAAAATTTTATTGATCTTATAGATTCGGGAAAAATTAAAAAGCATTTTTATATAAGGAACCTGAGCGAGAAAAAAAACTTTCAGTTTATAAACCTTCTTCCATATGGAAGTACAAATAGGATGAATGATTCTGAAGAGTATTTTTCTAATTTTCATGATAACGGTAATAGCGGAGCAAATGCCTGTTCTGTTGCTATTTCTATGGGATATAAAAAAATCATACTCCTGGGTGTAGATTGTAATTATATTGAATTCGTAGACGGTAGCAAGAAGGATGGACCTGGCGGACTAGTCATGGAAAAGACCCCAGACAGCAACCCAAATTACTGGTTTGACGATTATCAACAAAAAGGTGATGAATATAATGTTCCCGATGGAATTAAATTTCACTTACCAACATGGAATATGTTTGCATATAGGGCTGCTCATGCTAATATAGAGGTAATTAATTGCAGCCCAATAACAACTTTGAGGTGTTTTAAGAGAATGAGATTAGAGGAGGTTATAAAATTTTGAAAAGAAAAGAATGTTTAATATGTGGGTCTAAAAAATTAAATAAAATAATTGACCTTGGTATGCATCCTTATGCAGATACTTTTATAGATTCATCCCGTCAATCAGATCCATTACCTATTTATAATCTTTCCTGTGTTATGTGTAATAACTGTAAATTAATTCAAACTGAAACAATAACCAAGGCGGATGAAAGATATAATCTTTTTGATTATTCTTATACTTCCTCTAATTCTTCAACTTCAAAAAATCACTGGAGAGAGTTTTGTGAGTCTATTAGTAATAAATTATCTTTAGACCAAAATTCTACAATGTGTGAAATAGGATCAAACGATGGTTATCTTCTTGGCTTATTTAAAGAAAAGTTGAATAATAAGGTTTATGGTGTTGATGCATCAAGGGCTATGTGTAATATTGCCAATAAAACAGGAATACAAACTGAAAATTGTATATTCAACGAAGAAGAATCAAACAGATTGTTGAAAAATCAAGGCTTGTCGGATATAGTTATAGCAAATAATGTATATAACCATTCAGACGACCCAATATCCTTCACAACGGGGGTTAAAAATTTACTTAAAGAAGGTGGACATTATATTTTTGAAGTTCCCTATTGGAAGTCTACAATAGATTCAAGAAAAGTAGATCAAATATATCATGAACATGTTAGCTATTACACTATCACTTCTCTAAAAAATCTACTGGAGAAATGTAACTTTGAAATAATTGAAGTTAAAGTTGTTGAATACCATGGCGGGTCCTTGCGTGTAATAGCTAGGAAAAATACAAGTGAAAAACTTTTTCACTATGACGATATAGCAAGCCAAATTGAAGAAGAGTCTTATTTGTTTCAAAATCAAACATATGAAATTCTAAATAAAGAATTATCAAGTAGGAAAATAGAGTTTCTGTCCGATCTTTACAAGTATAAAAAGGAAGGATATAATATTATTGCAATTGGAGCGGCAGCAAAAGGTAATACTTTGTTAAACTTTCTGAATTTGAACAATTCTTTGGTTGATTATGTAACAGATACTTCCACATATAAGCAAGGTAAGAAAACTCCCTTATCAGATATAGAAATATGTGGTGATGAAATATTTTCAACATTTGATAAGGTTTGTGGATTAATATTATCTTGGAATTTAACAGAGCCTATAAAAAATAAGATAAGACAAATTAACCCTAATATAAAATATATAAATTTTTACGAATAGGAAATAATATGAAAAATAAGAATATTTGGGACACTCCCGAGTCACCTCTAGAAAAGCACGTTGATGATAGGGGGATAATTGTTGATATATTTTATAAAGATAAAATAGAGCACGTTGCTGTGATACAATCAAATAAAGGTGCAATCAGAGGAAACCATTATCACAAACATACAACTCAACACATGTTAATTACAAAGGGGTCATTAGAATATTGGCATAAGCCTCTTGAGTCTAATGAATCTGCAACATTTGTTCTTTTGGAGGCAGGAGATTTTATGACAACTCCACCAAGCGAAATTCACGCACTAAGAATAGTTGAAGATAACGAGTTTATAGTATTTACAGAAGGGTTAAGAGGCGGCAAAGATTATGAAGCTGACACCTACAGATTGTCTGAAAGTATAATTGGTGAATAATATGTTAAAGCTTCATTTGGGTTGTGGTAAAAGAAATCTACCAGGTTACGTTCATATTGATATTAATAATCTCCCCCATATAGATTATTGCACTTCTGTTGATAAATTACCTATGTTCCAAGATAATAGTGTAGATGAAATATATAGCTGTGGAGTTATAGGATACTTTGATAAGCAAGAAACAATAAATGTTTTGAAAGAGTGGAATAGGGTATTAAAACCAGGTGGAATTTTAAGAATTTCTGTTGTTGATTACGAAAAACAAATACAAGTGTATTTGGAAAACGACAAAGATATAGAATCTCTTGGGGTCTTAGGTCCTATATTTGGTAAGTGGGATTATATCACACCTGACGGACAAAATAAAAGCGTGTACAAAAAAAATGCTTATGATTATGATTATTTGAAGAAAGTAACTCAAGAAAATGGGTTTAAAGACTATCAGAGGTACAACTGGAAAGAATTTTTACCAGATGGGTATGATGATTATTCAGCCGCTTATGTTCCCCACGGTGATCAAAATGGTATATCAATAATGCTTAATATCTGGTGTAAGAAGTGTTAAATGTCTATTCAAAAATTGATCCTGAAAAAATCATATTAACCATGATAAAGAAAGAAGAGATCAGCGGCTCCAGGCAGAATTTAACACCAGATGAAGAATTTATGCAGGCAGGCGTAAAGTTAACAAAATTAGATGATTTTTTTAAACCACATAGACACCTAGATTGTAATAAAATTGTATCTACAACACAAGAGGCCTGGGTAATTTTAGATGGCAGAATTGAAGGAACTTTTTATGATTTAGACGACTCTTTGCTATGCTCTTTTGAAATGGGCAGCGGTGATTGCGCTGTTATTTACCGAGGTGGACATTCATTAAAGGTTTTGGAAGATAACACTATATTATACGAATTCAAAAATGGACCATACTATGGAACAGAAAAAGATAAAACTTTCATAGGAGAATAAGTTGAGTAATTGGGATTTCTCTGTTGTTGAAGAATTTGAGAAAGAAATAAGTAATTTTTTTGGATCAAACTATGCAGTTGCAGTTGATTGCTGTACACATGCTCTAGAATTATGTTTACTTTATACAAGAGCAAAAAAAATATCAGTACCTCACCATACATATATTTCAATCCCTTTCTTATCAAACAAGCTCAATATTGATCTAGAGTGGAAGGATTCTGAATGGGAAAAATTTTATTATCTAACTGATAAGGTCGTTGACGCTGCTGTTTTATGGGAAAAGGATAGTTATATTCCTGAAACATTTATGTGTATAAGTTTTCAATTCAAAAAACATCTAAGTCTAGGACGAGGCGGCGTTATCCTAGTGAATAATAAAGAAGCCGCTATACATTTGAAGAAAATGTCGTATGATGGAAGGGAGCCACACATACCGTGGGGAACTCAAAATATTAATATGTATGGATATCATTATTATATGACGCCAGAGACAGCAGCCTTAGGATTAAAAAAACTACCAGCAGCTATAGCAAGAAAACCTAAAATCTGGACTGTAAGCGATTGGCCTAATTTAACTGAAATGGAGATTTTTAAATGAAGAAAGCATTTATCACCGGTATCAACGGTCAGGACGGGAGCTACTTAGCTGAACTGTTATTGAAAAAAGGCTACGAAGTCCACGGAATGGTGAGAAGACATTCAGTAGCTGAGAATCAAAACTATCGTTTAGGTAAAAACAACACAAGCCAGAAAATCCATGCTCATTATGGAGATCTTTTAGATTATCCTTCTTTGTATAGATTAATATCTGAAATTAAACCAGATGAAATTTATAACTTGGGTGCGATGAGCCACGTTCGTATTAGTTTTGATATGCCATCTTTTACTATTCAAACAAATGCTATTGGTGTTCTTAATATGTTGGAAATTTATAGAACAGTCGTCCCCCACGCTAAATTTTATCAAGCGTCCTCATCAGAAATGTTTGGAAATTCAGTAGACGAAGACGGTTGCCAACGTTTAACGACCCCAATGAATCCAGTTAGTCCTTATGGTTGCGCAAAAGTTATGGGTTACAATTTGGTTCGTCATTATAGGAATGCTTACAATCTCCACGCTTGTAACGGTATTTTATTTAATCATGAATCTCCCCGCCGTGGAACAAATTTTGTAACAAACAAAGTGGTAAAAACTGCTGTTTCTATCAAAAAAGGATTACAAAATAAACTTGAATTAGGTAATATGGATTCTTACCGGGACTGGGGACATTCAAAAGATTATGTCCGTGCTATGCATATGATTCTAAACCATCATACTCCAGATGAGTTTATTGTGGCTACTGGCGAGACTCACTCTGTTAGAAATCTGTGTGAAATCGTATTTAAAAAGCTAGACTTAGATTATAGGGATTATGTAGTACAAAACCAAAAATTTGTCAGACCCGAAGAACTTAAATACCTAAAAGGAGACAGTTCTAAAACAAGGGAAATATTAGGATGGCAGCCTGAATACACATTTGATTCTATGTTGGAAGAAATGATTGTTCGATGGGATAAGGAAATATAACGTGCAGGCAAGTGAAAATAAACGCTTCTGTGTTTTGCAAGTAACTCCTGATGAACCAAACACTGTTCACTACGAGTTATTTTATAATAAGAAAGAGTCGGATTTATATTTTGTCACTTATAAAAAAGAAAATAAAGCGGCTCTAAAATATTGCCCAAATACGGTCTGGTCTGAGACAAGAAATACTTTGGCAGCACTTGTGCCTAAAAAATATGATTATTATATGTTTCTTGACCAGGATTTGATATTAGAGCCAAGATTTGATCTAGATGCTTATGAACAGATTCTGCAAGATTTGGAATTTAATCCAGCGGTCTTGACTTATTATCCTGGAAGAGGAATTCATAGTCCTTTAGTACATGACCACAATTTCTTGGAGAGTAGAGACTATTCGTGCATACCATTTACTCATAATGGAATTAAAATTGTTCACAAAAGTTTAATGAAGTGGTTTTTTCCTCTGTTCGTAAAATATAAAACAGATACCGATGCTTGTCATATGTTTAATATTCAAGAAATTCCATTTCTGCGAGATATAATACTCAGTCATAAGATGATTCACCATAATTCACCTAGTGACACCGAAGCCGAAAAAGTATATAATAAAAATCCAGCTTATACAAAATTAAAGATGGATCAAATGTGGGCAGAAGTACGCCCATATTATAAAAAACTAAATCTTTTAGTTCAAGGAAATTATAATATAAATGATTCCTTGAGTATAAAAAGTCTCTTTGTACACTTATTCAAAACAAAAAATATCACCCCAAGAGTGAACAGCAGAGAAATAGATTATTATGACAAAGATAAAATTTCTAGATTTTTTGATATAGAAAATCCTTTATTTGATTCTATAAAATGATAATTTATATTCCGATTAAACATAATTCTCAAAGAGTTCCAAGAAAAAACTTCAGGCTTTTTGGGAAAGAACCTTTATATAAACACACTCTCTTAAAATATACAGATGAAGAAGTATTTGTAGATACAGACAGTGAAGAAATTTATCTCGGAATAAAGAGTGATAAAAGACTTACAAATGTAACAGTTTTTTATAGGGATGAAAAACTGGTAGGAGACAAAATATCAGTCTGTAGCTTATTGGAGAATTTTATTCTAAGATTTGATATTAGAAAACCAGTTGTTCAGATTCATGTTACTTCTCCTTTTCTCCTTAAAGAGACTGTAAAAGAGGCTTATCATATTATAGGTGATTATGATTCTGTAGTATCGTGTAATACTCACCAAACCAGATTTTGGAGAAAAGAGGAATATGGTATGTGCCCTGTGAATCATAATCCATTAAAACTAGAACAAACGCAGGATCTACCAACAGTATATGAAGAGAACTCATGCTTCTATATTTTTAAACCAGAAATTTTATTAAAGACAGGTAATAGGGTAGGTATAAACCCATTTTTCTTTTCTGTATCAGAGCCAGAAAATATGGACATTGATACCGAAAAGAACTTGGAGTCTTGCCTTGGGAGATATATAAAATGAAGAACATTAAAGTCTACATTGTAACCTATAAGAGGAAAGAGATCCTTAATAAAACTTTGGATATCTTATTTAACGGGACCGATTTTCCACTAATTAAAAACACCGAAGTTAATATTATTAATAATCATAGTGATTTCTTTTTAGAAGATCAATTTATAGATAAGGTGAATGTTATACACAACAATGCCCGACCAGACTGGGATACAGGAAATCTAGCCAGGAACTGGAACCAAGCCTTAGTACATGGGTTTAAGGACCTCAATAACCCAGAGGCTAAGATTGTTGTTACTATGCAGAATGATATAGTTCTTTCTGAAAACTGGGCATCAAACCTTATTAAGATGCATAAAAAATATACTTTTGTTACTGGTATTTTAGGGGATAATATTGTTAGTTATAGACCCGAAGCCGTTAAAAGGATTGGACTGTGGGATGAGAGATTTATAGCACCTGGAAATAAAGAGGCTGACTATTATATCAGAGCATTGATATTAAACCGTGATAAATCGCTAATTAATGATATTATACATAATCGCTTGGTAAATAATCACGACGCATTAAGTTTAGATACTCCTCAATATCAGGGTGGTAATTCTGACTGGATGGAAACAAAATCAAATGAATTGTGGAATGAGGCGTGGTATCATACTTCACAAATTTTTAGATGGAAGTGGAAAGATACTTGGAAATCTCAACCACAATACACGGGCTGGCTAACTCAGTGGACTAAAGATTTCGTGGACAATCCACCTTCACTTCCAAAGGTCCCTAATTTTGTTCAGTACTACTACTTTGAAAAAGACGTTGAAACCCTAGAAGAACAAAACTATGTCGGCTGGCGGCAGGGTGACTGCTGGCTTGATTTAGGAAAATGTGAAGATATAGATATTCATCCTATTAGAAATAATGAAAGATTTAGAAAATGATTAAACTCATAGTTTTTGACCTTGATGGGGTATTAGTAAACGCTAGGGAACTTCATTACGAAGCTTTAAACCGGTCTCTAAAAGAGATAGACCCGAAGTATATGATAGAGTTGGAAGAACACTTGTCTACTTTTGATGGACTGCCCACCAGCAAGAAACTAAACATGCTGACGAAAATGAAATGTCTTCCTGTTGACAGTCATAATGTTGTGTGGAAAAATAAGCAAAAACACACAATAAATATAATCTCTAATGAATATGGTCGTGATGACCGAATCTGTAATTTATTACGTGATTTGAAAGAAGAGGGCTTCAAAATTGCGGTCGCATCTAATTCCATCCGAGAAACTATAAAGATGGTTTTACTACGAAAAGGTTTTATGGAATATATTGATTTTTTCTATTCCAACCAAGATGTAAAGAATTCAAAACCTAATCCTGAAATCTATCTTAAGTGTATGATAAAGGCAGAGGTCGGACCCCAAGAAACTGTTGTCGTTGAAGATTCCCATATCGGTCGTGAAGCTGCCCAACGAGCCGGCGCTCATGTGTGCGGTGTTATGAATAGCGAAGAAGTAACCAGAGAGAAAATTTTTGGGTTTATTGAAAAAAACAAACCAAAAACTTTAACAAGACCTAAATGGCAAGGAGGAAATATGAAAGTTCTTATCCCAATGGCTGGTGAAGGTTCTCGTTTTCAAAAAGCAGGATATTCTTTTCCAAAACCTTTAATTGAAGTTAACGGAAAGCCAATGATCCAACTTGTTGTTGAAAATCTAAACATAGACGCTCAGCATATTTTTGTGGTCCGAAAAGAGCATGAGGAGAGATATAACATAAAACATCTTCTGCAACTAATATCTCCTGGCTGTGAGGTAATTTTAACGGACGGTCTTACAGAGGGTGCAGCTTGTACTACTTTGTTGGCTAAGGAATTTATCAACAATGACGAGGCACTTTTATATGCCAACTCAGATCAGTTTTTGGAATGGGATAGTAACGAGTTTATGTATTCCATGATGGCTGATAGTATTGATGGAGGTATGTTAACTTTTGAAGCAACTCACCCAAAATGGAGCTTTGCCAAGCTAGGAGAAGATGGTTATGTCAACGAGGTCGCCGAAAAGAAACCCATCAGTAATATAGCCACAACAGGAATATATTATTGGAAACATGGCTCAGACTATGTTAAATATGCCGAACAGATGATTGAAAATAATGTACGAGTTAATAATGAATTTTATGTATGTCCCGTATTTAATGAAGCCATCGCAGATAATAAAAAGATAAAAATCTTTCCTACTGAAAAAATGTGGGGTATCGGCACACCAGAAGACTTAGATACATTTTTGAGAAATTATAAAGGTTCATGACATGATTCTTATCGCTCACAGGGGTAATATTAAGGGTGTAGATAAAAGGGAAAATATGCCGGAGTACATTACCGAGGCACTCAATGGAGAATATGACGTAGAGATAGATGTATGGCTTACAAATCAAGGATATTTTTTAGGTCATGACAAACCTCAATACGCAATACCCAAAAACTTCCTCAGACAGTCGGGTGTTTGGTGCCACGCAAAAAACTCACAGGCGTTTAAAGATATGCTTCAAGACCCTAGTATCCACTGTTTTTGGCATGAAAATGATGATTATACCCTCACTTCTCAAGGAAAAATTTGGATATTCCCCGATAAAGAACCGTTAGATGGTGGTATACTTGTTTTAAGAGAAGAGCAAAAGATACCTAACCCTAATCTAGGTGGCATATGTTCAGATTTTGTTGGAGAATTTAGATAATGGAAATTAAAGATTTAGAGATTGTTAAAACCAGTCAGTTACTTTTTGATAATTTCAATGGATTCATTTTAAGTGAAGACATAAAAGTATTTGGTAAACTGTTAGCTCGCACGCTTTTAATGAATGAGGTGAAAAACGTTCCGGGTGATATTGTTGAATGTGGCGTTTTTAAAGGGACAGGCATATTAACCTTTCTAAAACTAAAGAAGTTCCTAAATCCTAATTCTGGGAAAAAAGTTTTAGGGTTTGATTTTTTTGATACCGAAAGTTTGATAGAAAGTTTATCTTCCCAAGACAAGCTTGCGATGTCCACTTTGTTCCAAAAGAGAAACTTTAGCCACGACTCAGACTATCAAAAATATTTAGAAACACTTATAAATGAAGCAGGATTTGAGGATCATGACTATGAATTAATCGCTGGCGATATTTCTCAAACTATGGTTGATTATATTGAAAAGCGCCCTGGGATGAAAATATCTCTTTTATACCTTGATCTTGATCTAGCACAGCCAACATATGATGTTTTAGATGCTGCTTGGGATAGGGTATCAAGAGGTGGAATAGTAGTGTTTGATGAATATGCCTTTCATCACTGGTCAGAATCTCAAGGCGCAGATCAATTTTTTAAAGACAAAAATGTACAAATAAAAAACCTTAATTATATAGCACCAAGTGCTTATATAATAAAAGATTAAAACAACAGAAGGAATAGATATGAAATTCAAATTTGGAAATAATTTAACGGGACAAGAAATATACTATGGAAATTATTTACTTCCTGAACAAATAGAAAATAAAGTCGCAATTGATGTAGGATCTAACGTTGGTCTTTTTGTTATGGAAAACTACAACAAATTTGACAACTTATATTCAATTGAAGCGAGTTATGAAAATTTTCTTACTACTTTAAGAAAAGTATTGCATAAAAATTTAAAATTTAACGAAGCGGAAAATGTATCTTGTTTTAACCTAGCCGCCGCAAAAAACACAGGAGAAGTGATCAAAATATATGCCCACGACTCAAACGGTAACTCAGTCAGTCCGATGACAATTCCGGATATGTTTTCTAAGCAATATGGTGCCTGGAAAGAAGAAAATGAAAGATATCATAATGTTCTTACTATTTCGCTAGAAGGGATGTATGAATTTTTCAATATAGATTATATTGATTATTTAAAAGTAGATATTGAAGGCGCTGAATTTGATTTCTTATTGGGGAAAGATCTATCAAGAATAGGATGTCTTGCTTTAGAACTACATGGAACTCTTGGACAAGAGATGAAAAATGAAATGAAACAACATTTAGAAAAGTATTTTAACGTTTACCATGTAGAATATGACTTGCCCGCACCTCAACACTCTGTTATTACTTATATTAATAAAGAATTGTAATTGATATGAAGCTTTGTTGGCAACAAATTCCATCACCCATAGTGTCCGAAATACTCTGTCATACTGGAGTAGACGGTGTGGTTGTAGATACAGAACACGCATCATT
>TARA_R110002020_G_scaffold208685_1_pt1 | contig 16918 bp, 19 predicted proteins | sample TARA_R110002020 | Tara Oceans TARA_R110002020 (sample SAMEA4396489) | marine metagenome | biome: Westerlies Biome; feature: [MES] marine water layer (ENVO:01000295) within the mesopelagic zone...; material: water (ENVO:00002006), including particulate matter (ENVO:01000060) such... | reverse complement strand
GCGTGAAGAATCAGCTACAGCTAGGGACCCTAATTTTGTTGTCGTTAATGGGATTAATGGGGGGGTGTAAGCGTTTCTTATTGACGTGTTGTTCTTGTGTTGCTATTGTTTGGTTGACTTCCGAGGATTGAATTGATGGCCTGGCATGATGTCTGTGTGCGGATCTCGGAAGCCGTGTGTGGGTAGATTGCTGGGCTTTTATTGTTTGTGGGGTATTTTATGGGTGTTCCTGTTTCGTTGAAGTCTGAGTCGGGTTGGGCGCGTTGGCGGTATGAGAAGGTGCGTCAGGCGAAGGTGTATGCTGCTGAGAAGCTTCGTGATCCGGTATGGTTGGAGGTTCAGGATCGGCGGTATGGTGTTCTGGAGAGGTCAAGTGGGGTTGTTCTTCGGGAAGGCACACGCCGGTAACTTACTAGGTCTGCTTCTCGGGTGTTTTATGCAAGAAATCTTATTTTTTTTAAGAAAGTTTATGCATAAGGGGAGATATGAGGGTTGAGACGCCTCATAACCGGTCTGGTTTGGCCAAGGATGTGGTCAATCGTCTTTTGTTGTGTGGGAATCGGCCGGATACTCGGGATCGGGCGAAGTATGAGAAGTCGAAGCATTTTTTGCGGTTGAAGGAGCGTGTTGAGGAGGTATATCAGACGTGTGTCTTGTGTGAGTCGGGCAAGAATTTGGTGACGCATCATCGGAATTACCGGAATTTGTTTCGTGAGGATATTTTCAAGGATGTGGTGCTGTTATGTCAGCGGTGCCATGGTCGGTATCATCGAGGTCACAGGGGGCGAGGATGAGTACTCCGAGGGTAAGTGTGACGAAGGCCGAGCATCTCGTTCCGGGTGCTGTTTATCGTGTCAGGGGTACTGCTGGGGGTAGGGATATCCCTCCGCAGGCGGTCAGGGTGGAGTCCAGCCCTGAATTCCGGTCGATTGTGGACCCTGGGCATGTTTGGGTGACGTTTTTTACTGATTTGGGGGATCAGGGCAGGCATATTCATCGCGGGATACTGTTTCTGGGTGATGTGAATATCCCTGAGCATGGGGATCATGACCGGCATCTGGAGCGCATCAGTGATAAGGAGCTTCAGGTGGCGGCGAAGCAGATGGCGGCTGAGAATATGCATCAGGAGTATACGGAGATGGTTACTGATGATGCGGTGTATCAGGATATTATCAGTGGCAATGGCCTGCCATGACTGAATTCAGTCCTATCCTTCACGTAGGGGTAGATATTGGGTATCGGCGGGATACCAGTGCTGTTGTTGCGGTATATCGTCATCCTGAGTGGGCCAAGCACGTTCTTTTCTGTCACCGTGCTTGGGAGCCTCCCGTTCATATTCCGCAGGTGACGGAATATGTGCGTATGCTTTTAGAGGAGGAGCGTGTTGCCGGAGTGTGGTTTGATCCGCATCAGTGGGCGGCGGAGTCTCAGAGGCTGGCAGAGGGTGGATATGGGCATCAGCTTCAGGAGGTGGAGCAGTCGGGTAGTTTTATGGTCGCCATCGGGAATAATTTGCAGATGTTGATGCAGCGGGGTGATTTTTTGTTGTATAAGGATGCTGTGGTTCGGAATCATTTTTCGTGGTGTGCGGCGAAGAGTACTGAGCGGGGGTATCGCATCGTCAAGCAGGCGCAGAGCAAGCCTATTGATATTGTTGTGGCGATGGCGATGGCGGTTTGGGGGTCGTCCCAGGATCTGTCGCATACGTCGCATCCGACGTATGATCGGTCGGTGCATTCCGTTGGCGTCATGGATCTGGCGTGATGGCTGAGTTGAAGACCTTCCCTCCCGAGGTGGTATTTCTGGCGTCGCGGCCTCTCGGTGATGATCTGGAGCTGTTGTTTCAGGTGATGAAGGGGGAGCACTTCCGGCATATCGTGCGTCGGACGGTTCTGGGGATTGGCTTTCCTTCCTCTACGGACTATGGGCATACGAGCCACGCCTATGTGTGTGTTGCTGCCGAGAGGGTTTGGCCTTGCGAGGTTGACGATCATACTGCGCCGGAGCGGCAGTATATCATCATTGATGAGGCTGAGTGTATGTTGATGTCTCAGCTTGTTGAGCACTGCATCCGCCTCAAGGATACGTATTTGTGCTCTGCGGCTTTCTGTGCCAATGATCCTATTTCCCTTGTTGAGGGGTTGAAGCGCACGGAGGGGTTGTCCCATTATCGTGATGAGCCGCCCCACCTTCTTCGGGAGCGGTTCAAGTCTTTTGTTTCTCGGCAGACGCGGGTGAGTGTTCAGGACCTGCCTGTCGATATTGATGGTGCGAGGAAGGATATCAATGTCCTTCTGGATACCCAGCTTCAATTTCCAGGGACGGGAATTCCCATTTATGGCAATGGTGATGAGCCGCAGAGGAAGCTGGTTACTCTGGATAGTGGCGTGAACTTTCATACCGACCTCGCCGATCAGGCGGTGCAGCGGTCGGAACCCAAGTATCTGGTGCCGGTATGGTTGGCTGTAAATGGTTTGGACAGGACCATGGCTCGGAACCGGATGGGGCAAACAAAGTCTCATGAGTGGACGGGGGCGACGCACAGTGGCTATTGAATCCCAGGAACCTACTCTTAATGATCTTTTCCGGTCTTTGGACTGGAGTGATTTCAAGGAGGACCTTCAGGATGGCTCCAGACAGGCCTTGCTTGATTGTGCGATGTATATGAAATCTTGCAACGGCAAGGGTTGCAACTGGAAGGGTGTTCGCACTGATGACGGTGTTGAATATTTCAATTGCCCCTATTGCGGAGGTCCCATCTCTGATGATATCGAGGCCCAGAAAATCTTTCAGAAACGTCTTGGTGATGTATGGTTTCAGGTCCTTCGGTGGCTCAAGGCACAAGGTCTTGTAGGACAATAAGTTGACAAATGTGTTGTAGTAGCATTATATTCCTACCAGTTTCCCGTTTGTGTGTTTGTCTCTGTCTGACGGCAAAGCTGCTTGGGTTCCGTGTGCCTGTGGTTTTGCCGTCAGGCTTTAATTACCTCGGAACAAGATGGCCCTTCCTCCAGAATTTCTTGGCGGAGACCCTTCCGCACTAAATGGTTTAAACCTCGGGGGTGGAATGCCCCCCGCTGGCGGCCCTGAAGGTCTTCCAGGCCTTGCTGACCTGATGGGAGAGGGAGATCCTTTCTCTGTCCCTGATGAGGGTGAGCTGACCCGTCCTGAAGATGTTCGTCAGGCCCCCACATTTCCCGATCCCGAGCCTGTCCTTTACGATGAAACCGAGCGTCAGGAGATTGCGGATATGTGTGTCCGCACTTACGAGGATGGCATTATCGCCCGTGAGGAGTGGGCCGGTAAACATAAAGTTTATGACCAGATGTTCAGGGGGCAGGTCGAGGATTTTGCGAAGAGGGAAGGCCCTTGGCCGGGATCTAGCCATCTTCACGTCCAGATGCCCTACTGGCTTGTTGATGCCCTCAATGCCCGCCTTGTTCATACCCTCTGGAATCAGGCCCCTCTCGTTCAGGCCGTATGGGAAGAAAATGACGACCAGGAGGTTGCCAGAGATGCTGCCCAGATTGTTGAGTGGCACCTTCAGCCAAAGCGCACCAATGCCAGAGAGATGTGGTCCCGAGCTTCCAAGATACGCCTGATCCACGGGTCTTCGGTCTGCCTTGTTTCCTACGTCAATGACACCTTCAGATACCGCACTGTAAACCCCGTCACTGAGCCGGTCCTTTTCGGAGACCGCCCCGCCGTAGATGAGGAGACCGGTGAGCCTATAGAGCTTCCCGGCGATGATACTCAGGATGTTGAGATTGAGGAGGGGACACTATACCGAGGTCCCGTCATCTATCCTCTGGAGTGGGATGATGTCGTTGCGCCGGTGGGATGTATGAACCTTCAGCCGCTCCGCCTGAAGAACCCTGGCGGTGCGGATTGGGTGTATATCCGGCATTTCGAGACATTATCCCAGATGAAGAAGAAGCACGTTTCCGGTGTCTATTCGGAGTTGTTTGCCGATGGCCGTGATGCTGATGACGGTCAATGGTGGATCGATAATGCTACGGACCAGACCCGATCCGGTCAGACGGAGGGGGCCGGACAGAACAATGCCAGAGTTCGCATGCAGGACAATATGGACGGGATAAACAGGTCCCAGTCCGGTTCCGGCACCTCGGGGGAGAACAAGCGTCCCAATCCCGAATTTGAGATCCTGACATACTATGGCCCCTACAAACATCCCGATACCGGTGAAGAAGAGGAGATGGTCTTTTTCATCAGCAAGAACCCAAGGGTCTTCCTCGGCGGGTTCTTGCTTACCGATTTGGTTTGGACATCTGACCGTCCTCTGGTGGAGCAACACTATCAAACTATCTCTAACCGCTTTTATTCTATGGGGGTTATGGAGATTGTTGAGCACCTCAGTGAAGAACTCGACACCATCCACAACATGCGTGTTGACGTGGGTACAGCGACAAACCTCCCGTGGTATTTTGTAAGAGCATCGTCTTACATCAACCCCAATGATATCAAGCTAAAACCCCTCGAACTGGTCCCCGTAGATGACCCCCGTGATATTGTCTCTCCCCAGGTTCAGAATGTCACCAGCTTCTATCATCAGGAGGAAAGTCTTCTTCTGACGATCATAGAGCGCGTAATGGGTATTACCGACCTCTTTCTCGGCATTTCGCCGTCTTCCGGCGCGTCAGCCCGTCACGCTACGGGCTTTCTCGGAACAAAGGCTGAAGCCGAGGCTCGTCTTGCCCAGCCGCTTTCGCAGGATGCCGAATCTTTTTCCTTTATGGCGCGTCTGGTCTATAACCTTGAAATGCAGTGGGGTCCGCAGGAGCGTTCTTTCCGGCTGGAGGGGGAGCGGTCTGCTGTTTCCCGAGAGGGCCTGACCCGCGATGATATCTGGTTTCGGGGGGCGTATGATTTCAGGCTTGGTGCCAATGTGGGGATGATGTCCCAGCAGAACAAGTTCCAGCGGGCCAGTCAGGCTTCGCAGTTTCTGATGCAGAACCCTCTGGTGTCTCAGGATATGGGTCGTATGTGGCAGGTAACGGCGGAGCTTCTTCGGTCTATGGGGTATCGCGACTACGAGATCGAGAGCTTCATAGGTCCCCTTAATGCGGTGTCAGCAGGATCTCCCAAGGACCAGGATGAGGAAAATGCCCAGATGATCCAGCATGTCTTTGGCCCTGGAACTCCGGCACCGGTGAATCCGGCCGACAATGATCAGGATCACATGAACAAGATTACCGAGTTCCTGAGTGGGCCGATCTGGGGGACAATGGACAACCCCAATGCCGAGAGGGCAATAGACGAGCACTATCAGTTGCATGCCCAGGCGATGCAACAGAAGCGTATGCAGGAACAGCAGGCAGCGCAGATGCAGATGGCGAGTGGTCCCCAGCCGCAGGGGGGTGGCAATCAGGCCGATCTGGCGAATCGTGCCTCCGGCCAGATGGGCCTGCCAAGTGCCGATGGCATGTCGAACTTCGCGCAGACATATCAGACACAGACCTCTGGAGGCCCAGGAGGCCCCCCAAGCGTTGGCTGACCCCAAACCCACAATAGACCCTAACGACCCCCAAGCGGGCCGCTATAACCTTATGACGGCCATTCAGGCCCTTTCGGGAAATCTTCCGTCTTTGCCTCTTATGACTCTGGAGCGAAAACGGTTTGTTCCCCCCGGAGCGCGTCTTGCTCCTGGCATTGATCCCGGCAAGGATGTGACTTATGACCTGCCCGATTTGGTGTCCGATGTAGCTGGCTTCGTCGTTCCTGAATCGACGCACCCGATTGAGTATTTCACTCCTCTGGATGAGGCGATGCCGATTCTGGGAGCAGTTGCCGGACAGCTTTCTCTCCCGTTCAAAAAGACGACGAAGCAGGCAGCCAAGAAGATTGATTCGGGGCTGTCTATTTCGGATATGGATAAAGATGGATTCAAGCACGTAACAGGCGAATGGGGGGAAAGGCTTTCCTATAGGCCAAAGAATGCAGACTTTCCTGGGGAGTATGGTTCCCCAACCAGAGGCGAACTCTATTATGCCCATGTTCCAGAGGGGCGTCGCCGCCAAGGTGTAGGTGGAGATATGGCCCGCATGGCTCTTGAGGATATGCAAGCTGGAGGTATGGAGACAGTAGTACTCAGCAGGGTAACAAAAGAAGGGGAGGCTCTGGCGCGGTCCTTGGAGAAGAATGGTCTCATTGGACCCCCGATTAAGACTACCCCTAATCTGGACCGAGTTACCCCGTCTGATTGGCATAATGTTGGGCAAGGGAAGACCGAGCACAGGATTCTGCCGAGAGACACGGGGGCGGAAAAAGGGGCGGGAAAATTCAACTTCAACTTCAATGAGCGGGCCGCAATGCAGGGCCTTGATCCGAAGCGGCCGTGGTATCATGGCAGCCTCAAAGCGTGGGAGGGCGATTATTTCGATCCTTCAATGGGAGGAGAGGCTTATTATGGTCGAGGGATATACCTGACCGACTCCCCCGAAGATGCTGCGGGATATGCCAACATTCTTCACGGTGACAACCGAGCGAAGATGTCTGCCCTTTATGATAATATCGAAGAGGGATATCGTAATCTTCCCGACATGATCTATGCCGACTTTGAGGAAGATGACCTTGTGGAAATCCTCAATCGGCATTACAGCAGTGAAGAGGTTATGAGTGCTTATGATAGCGGCGACCTTATGGATCTGTTTGTGAAGAGTGGTCCCGATCCCCAGAAAGCTCTGGATGAGTTGGTGGAACGCCAGATCGCCGATTCGGGATTCGGACAGCAACACGCTACAGTTCAGAAATTGCTTGCCCGCATGGATGATATGAAGGTCCTCGATCACAACAACGATATTTTTGAGGGCGATGATTTAGAACGATTGATTCAGGTGATTAAAAACAAGAGTGATGAGTATCAGGTTGATCCTATGTCGCATCATGACTGGATGGTGGATCTCATGGATGACCCGTCAGTGACGGCATACGACCTTCTCCAGATATTTGACAAGCCCGGAGGCTTGCTTGACGAGGTCTCCATGTCTCCTATTTCCGATCCCGATCTTGGTCCATTCCCTTCGGATTTCTTTCAGGGGATATGGGCGGATATGGGGTATGATGCCGTAGAGATGGACCCCGGCATTACCTTTGCCCGAGGGAACAAGGCGGCACAGAATAAAGATCCCAGAAATCCGAACAAGTTGCCTGCGTCAGCCCCAGGCGCACAGCATATGATCATCTTTCAGAAGACGGTTGAGGATGTGACAAAGCGCGATCCTGTCAAGGGGATCTTTGCCAAGCTGGACCCCGACAAACAGTATTCCAGAAACCTGATGGCTGGTTTTGGTGGGGTCGCCGTAGGCTTAGATGCTTTGACTAAGGCACAGAGAGATAAGAACCAGCAGTGATATGCCCGTCAAAACCCGGATTCATGTCAACCAGCATAAGATCAAGTCGAACAGAAAGACGGGGAAGAATGAACCTGTCTTGACTTGCAAGACTTACAAAACCAATACTTACGCTCATGAGGTTGAGGTGGATGGTCCCTGTCGAATCGTATATAGGCCGGATAAGCCGCTGAGTTGTGGTGCTCACGTCTGGATAGAAACAGAATCTGAAGTGAGGGTGACGTGATTTTCGTATGATTACCTCAGAGGAGCAACGCCATATCTTTGAGATGGCTCTTCAGCCGGGATGGGATATTGTCCTTCGTGAGGTTATGGATAAGGTTAATACTACCGCTCAAGATGCTCTGGCGACATTGCGTCCCGAGAAAAATTCTGATGAGCGGCTCTTCAAAGGGGGCCAGCATCAGGGGGTCTTTGATATCTTTGAATATCTGAAGCGGATGGAAAAGGATGCCCATAGTTACGTTACCAGCGGAGACAAAGAGAGTCGTCGCCCGCTCAAGGTTAAATAGCGATGTCTTCGGCTTTTTCGACTTTACGGATTCACCGCCAGAAATTCTGGGTCGGCCAACGCCGGAACCAGTAATGATCATAGAAGGACTTTCCGTAGGGCAGATGCTCAAGGCTGCGGAGATGCTGAAGAAGGAAGCTTCACAAAAAGACAAGAAGGAAATCAAGAAATCCAGACAAACCTAAAGGAGGTGATCCTAGGTATGCCAAAGGCCAAGTATGATGGCGGCTCAAAGAGCAGCCAGGGTGCCGGAAAGAGAGCATCCCACGGTGGAATGAAGAAGGCATCGAAGAAGAAGGGGAAAGGGTCCCCCAGCCGTAGAATGTATTAATTAACGATCACCACCTACGTGAAAAGGCTACGATAATGCCAGAAGAAATTATAAATAATCAGGCACCGGCCTCTGCGACCGATATCGCAGATCAGGGGATGCCTGCCCCAGACCCCGAGCCTGAGATTCGGTATGCGTCTGCTGACACGATAGATCAGCCCGATTCCGGCAAGGGAGCCTCCGAGGGAGAAGAGGAATCCGGCCAGGTTCCTTCGTTCCGTTTACGTGAGGAGATGTCGCGTCGCCGTGAGGCCGAGCAGGCCTTTGGTGTGGCGCAGCAACAGATGCACTTACTTCAAAACCAGTTGCAGCAGCAGCAGCAGCAGCAACAGGTTCCGGTGGAAAATGTCGAGGATGAATTGCGTAAGCCTTTTGGTGCTGATGAAGATGGTAATCAGGCCTATCAGGCTGTTCGTGGTGTATCTGAGCAGGTTGTAAACGAGATGCGCCAAGGTATACGTGATGAGTTGCAGTCTGACTTCGACGTGAAGCTGGGATCGGTGACAGCATCTATGCAGATGGCCGAGGAGTTGGCTGGAATGAAAACCAACGGCCTGATTGATGATGTCGCCGAGAAGGAAATAGGACGGCGCATGGGAGAGCAGATTCGGAATAACCCTGCTTGGGGACAACCGGCGAACCAGCGACATCTGCTCAACCAGGTCTGGACGGATATGCTCAGAAATGGAGACATCCGACCAACGACCAGACCGGCAACGCCGAGTGGTGGAAGTATGCCTCTCCAGCCGGGGGCTACCCGTCTTACTACCAAGCAGATGGCGGAGAATAATGACGCCGAGCTGCTGGAGATACAACGGCGTCATCCTAAAAAGTTTGGGAATATGACGCTTGATCAATTGAGAGAACTAGGGGGGCCGGGAACATCGACACATACGACCGGTCCTTCGCCAGAACCAGCCCAGGGGCAACCTCATCCTGCCCGCACATACACGCATACGCGAGGATAAAATGGCCGAATCCAGAAAAGTGAAGGTGGTCACGAACCCCTCGGAAGATGCAATGTGGGCGGGAACTAAGCTGGACCCCAACAACGAGGGGTCCTTGCAATGTCCTTTCTGTTCGTGGACGCCGACGTTTGGTGACCTCGACGCGCAGAGGAACACTGTAGGACATCATCTCGACCAGGAGCACGGGACAAAGCTTGCCTTTGCCAGACTGCACTGGAAGGAGTTGGGGTGGGCGGCATACGAGAAGCTCAAAGAGATGGAAACGCAGGAGGAGATGGAGTTATTCAATCCCGGCCTTACGGTGGGGGAGGGTGACGACACCTTCGACTTCCTGTATGTCGCTAACGAAATCAAGGACAAAGTCAGGGGACGCGGGGGCGTCTTGCGATGGTGTACCGGCAAGAACGTCCAGAGGTATAAGGATCGAGGGATGCAGGTCGTAGACCGTGGTCAGGCAGAGATGCCCAGCCAGGCGTCCCACGAAGATACCCTCGCCCGCTCCAATGAACTGTATTTGATGGAGATACCAGCAAAGCTGAACGAACAGAGAGTGGCTCTGAAGAAGCAGAAGGTCCGCGATCAGGGGGATACGGTTGGCCGCCTCGAAGACCTTCAGAATTCTCAGAGCGACCTGGGCAGAAGTGCTTACGACCATTACCGGAAGCAGGGGATGCCCCATGAAAATGCTATGCGACTATCCAGAAACGTGGAGAACCGTGTGGCATCGGGAGATGTAGACCCTGGTCCGGCCCCAGGAGAAAATCGATACACGCATCGGAGGTAATAAAAGATGGCAAATCCAGATGTAGCTTTTGGATTCTCGGCTACACCGCTGCTCCGTGCTCGGCCTTATCTTGTCGGTTCAACCAACGCTACGATCCTGTATATAAACGATGTCGTCATGGCAGCGGCAGATGGACACGTAGCGTCGGGGACTGCGGGATCTACGCTGATTTTGGGCAGCAGCCTTGGATACCTTGGCACGGAAGAAGAAAGCCGTCACCCTATTGCCGATCATCCTAGCCAGGAGTTTCATGCCCAGGATGACGGCGCAGGCACCACGGCGGCACAGACGCACATTCATACGCAGATGAATCACCTTGCAACAGCGGGATCGACATACACACGCCTGTCAGGCCATGAGTTGGATATTAGCGATACGAAAGCAGCCGCGGCAGGATTTAAGATTGTCGATTTCGTGCAGAACCCGGAATACAGCATTGGTGCTAACAGCATCTTCCGTTGTATTGTAGCAGAGCATATACTTGGAACTAATACTGGAATCTAAGGAGAGCTAGACAATGCCAGCACTTGCTACTACATCTGGTTTTCCTAATGACACCACCTTACGCGGAATACACATGATCGTGTACCAAGCGTGGAGTCAGAGAGAGCCAGTCGGGCGACAGATTTTCAACGTCTTTGATAGCAACCAGATCAGAGAGCACTCACTGACATTCGGTGGGTTGGGAATCATGTCGCAAAAGGCGGAAGGTGCCGCAATAGACTACGGCACCCCTGTCGAAGGATTTTTGAACACGTATACACACACCGTGTTTGCCCAAGGTATTCGCATCACGATGGAGCAGTGGGCGGATGACCTCTATGGTGTGATGGAAGACTCTCCATCCGAACTGGGTCGTCAGGCTTATGCGACCGAGGAGACGACGTTAGCGAATCATTTTAATAATGGCTTCGACTCCAGCTACACGGGGGCTGATGGTGTGGAGTTGTTTTCCGCGGCTCACCTCCGCGAGAATGGGGCCACGTATGCCAACGAGTTGTCAACGGCAGCGGACCTCTCGACGACATCGCTCGAACAGGCCCTGATCGACTTCCGCAACCAGCGTGACGGTGGCGGCAAGAGGCTATCGGTCAAGCCGGAAACGCTTCTCGTTCCACCGGATCTCCAGTTTGCGGCAGCTCGTATACTGGACTCCGATCATTCCCCCGAGGATGATACGAATGCCGTCCAGCCGGTTAAAGGGTTGGGGTTGACGTTGCAGGTATGGGACTATCTCAGCAACAGCGATGACTGGTTCCTCCTCGCATCCAAGGACAACCACAAGCTGAACCTGTATGAGCGTAGTGCGTTCAGTACTTCTGACATCTACGATTTCGATACGGGAGATATCAAGTTCAAGGGTCTGTTCCGGCAGTCGTCGGGATGGGCAGATCCTCGCGGTTTGTTTGGATCACCAGGTGCGTAAAACCTCGCCTGCAATGTAGACTCGCAGGTCACACAGAGGGGGGGGAGTAGGCGGGCCGTAAACGGCTTGGCCCAAACCCCCCGCCTTTAAGGAGCAACAGAACAATGGCAAGACTCGATAAAGTAGATGGAAGATGGGTAAATACCGATAAGCCTGGAGGCGCAGTATTTTTCGTCGGTGGAGGCACAGCGGCAGTCAATGGTGTCGGTGCTTCTGATACCTATCCCGGTATCCGTCCCGAGGAATCCAAGAGCACAATCCAGGATGCTCTGGACAAGACTGTAGCCGGAAGAGGTGACACGGTTGTCGTCCTCCCCGGCAGTGTTACGATTACGGCAGCCCTGACGATGACGAAGGCTGATGTTACGTTGTCTGGAATAGATTCCAACGGGACCATCAACCCATCGGCTATTCTCTCCAGCCTCGCGGCTTCAGCAGATGCTATCAACGTGACGGCGGCAAATGTCGTCATCGAAGATTTGCACTTTCCGGCAAGCACGGCGGCAACAACGTCACGCATCGATGCCGGTGCAGCAGGTCTTGTTGTTCGCGGATGTACGTTTGAATGCGGTGCCAATGATCTGGAAACGATCACGGTGCCTGCGGCAGGCTTGCATACGACGATTGTTGGCAACAGGTTCTATATCACGGCAGACGGCCCTGACGCGGCCATAGAGATTGAAGCTGCGGGGGCGCACTTCATTCGGATCGAGAATAACGTGTTCCTCGGGCAAAACAACACAAACAAGTGGGATACAGGCGCGGTCAATTCCGGCGTTGCTCATCTGGATTGTGTGGTTTCGGGGAATACCAATACAGACGGACCAGCGATCATCTTCTCAGCAGCCGCAACAGGAATGATCGTGGGCAACATTATGGGATCTGGGTCACTTGGCAGTATGCTTGATCCCGGTTCGTGCATGTGCGCGGAGAATTACGAAGCAGACGCGATTAACCAGTCCGCACGTATATTCCCTGACACGATTGCTTCGTAAGAAAGGTTAATCCATGGCAGCACCTACACCGGCGACTTACCACCGTAATGTCGGCCACACTGGATTTCTGACATGGACTGCCGTCTGGGGGAATGCTGATCAACTCTCAGAGGCTGTCGTTATTGACCTGTCCTCTCTGGAGTACACGAACAGTTTGACGATCAAACAGATCGACTGGACATGTACTGCCGGAATAGAGTTCACCCTGCTGTTCGATGCCACAGACTCCGATAACGAGCCTATCATGTCGTCGGCGTTGGGGGTCACCAACAAGCAGGGAACAATCGAACCGTCCAAGTTTGGACTGGATGGGATCGTCAAGACTTTAGCAGGGTCAACAGGTGATTTGCTGATTACCACAACATCGGCAGCATCGGCTGATGAAATCTGGTTGGCTATTCATTACAGGGTGGACTGATGAATGTAATGATGCGCGTCATGACTCGGGGTGAAGGCATCCAGCCTGCTACGATAGCACGTATGGAGTGGTGCCGAACTCTGGGTTGGGACGTGGATATGCACGTCAACAAGGTCGGCATAGACATCGCCAGAAGTGAGGTAGTCGCCAACGCTAGAAATAGCAATGCCGACTACCTCATTATGGTCGATGATGATGTCGTCCCCACTGAGCGCATCCAGCGTATGCCGGACCACGGTGTTCCGGTTGTCTCGGGATGTGTTCCGAGCTGGCGATTTGGTAAAATGTTCTGGTGCATCTTCGACCTCGATGAGGATGGGTCTTATTACTCTGTCACCAACTTCATTGATGATCGTTCACTCCAGCAGGTATATGCTGCCGGGGGAGCTATGATATGCATACGACGCGATGTATTCACCGACACCAGAGAAGATCCTCTGTTCATCTTTCGGAGAAAGAGCGACGGGACCGTAGATCATTTCGGAGGAGAGGATACTCACTTCTCGCAGAAGTGCCACCGGATGAACTATCCGATTTTCGTGGACCCCGGCCTGGTAGGAGAGCACCAGCCGCGCATAGAACTCGTTCGCACACTGGTGGAAAATGATGGAGATACTGATTCCAACGGCGGGCTTATCGCCATGGTTGAATACAACACTCGCGACTATGGCGTCGAGTTGCCCGTCAGTGATTCCTACCGTCGTATATGGCGGGAACGACGCAGCGATTCAGGATCTCCTGCTGTCGCAACGGTGCAGTCCCTTGTTTCCAACGGATCAGCTACCGTGGACGGAAGCGACGAACTACGGCCTGAGAGCATTGGAGGGGAATGATGTCGTCGTTTGCAATGATGACATAGCCATTCTGACGCCCCAGTGGCTGGATATCTTTCAGGAGCACCTGGACACCAAGCGCGGTATGGTGGCGGCGGTGGGTCCGGTCAGCAACAATATCTTAAAAAAGCAACTGATGGACTACGTGGGGACCGAGATCCAGGAGTTGCCGTATCTCAGCTTCTGCTGTATCGCAATCTCACGTGAAGCCTTGCAGGCAGTGGGGGGCCTCGATGAGCGATTTGGAAATGGCCCTTTTGATGATCTGGATTGGAGTGAGAGAGCAAAAGCAAAGGGGTTCAAGCTTCTGGTAGATCGAAGGGCGTGGGTATGGCACTACGGGAGTCAGTCGATGCAGACATCATCGGGACTCCAGAACAGGGACCAGGCCCGAGCACTTCTGTTGGAGAAGCATCCGCACGTAGAGGACCATCTGCCCAAATCCATTTCACGGTAGAGGAACATGGCAAAGACTCTGGGAGCGACGGTTAATTCAGCATTGCGGGTGATTGGTGAACCGGACATTACGTCCTTCACCGCGGCGAACCAGCTCCAGAACATTTTGATCGATACCGCCAATGAGGCGGTACACGATATTCTGGAGGCGGCGCGATTCCGGTGGGGCCTGAAGCGTGATGCGTTTACTACCCACGCCAAGCTGACGACCGGAGGTGTCAATGTCACCAACGGATCGACAACGGTTACATCTACCGATGGCGATGGTGTCAATGCTGACAATTTCACCAATGTTGCGGTTGGTGACTTTATCAGGGTCGGAGCAGACCTGATCAGCTATGGGGTTGCCTCGGTTAGCACGGGATCATCGCCGGATACACTCACTGTGGGTGACAGCTACCTCGGGACGACCGTATCCTCGGGATCGTCGTATGTCGTCCTTCGCGATGTCTATGCAATATCGATTGCCAATCTGGATGAGGTCGTTCTGGCCTCCTATGGTGATGATGGCACCGAAATCAAGATCACCGACATTCAGGATATCCACGATAAGGCCGACGGGGATCTTCACAGGAACACATCGGGCCGACCCTCATATATGGCTGAAGTCGGAGTAGACAGTTCCGACAATCCGCAGTTCCTCCTCTGGCCGTATCCCGACACAGCCTACCTGGTGGACATCTGGGCGACGACCAAGTTCACTAGCAATACTACCTTTTCGACGAATATGTTCAACGGTGACGCCCCCGATATCGCCTATGATGCGATATCGCACAAGCTTCGGGAGCGGGCCTGTCTCTATGACGAAGATAACGTCCAGTCGCAATACTGGGCGCAGCAATATGATCGCGCCAGGTTCCAGGTTATTGCGAGGGAGAACAGGCAGTATCGTGACGGCCAGAATATGTCCGTGGAGACATACCGCCGATCCACCCCGAGAGGCACCACATCAATCTCACAAATCGTCTTTGACAGGGTGTAGGAATGTCGAACTGGAACTACGAGAGGCTATACGACTTTGGGGCGGGAACATATCGTACCACCTCGACTATCGACCCCAAGTTTCCCAATGGGGCTGTATACGAGATGCGGAATATGCTCTGGGAGGGTGACAGCAATAACCCCGAGGGTATGTGGGGAGCCACGCAGTTGGGGACGACAGCGATGGGCGGCGTAGTGTCGGGGTTGTTCGACTACGACAAGGGAACCAAGCTTATTGCCGCTGCCGAAGATGGCAAGATCTATGAATACAACGGATCTGACTGGGCTGCGGAGTCCGGCGCACGGGCGAGTGGTAATGTGGTGGCAGGAACAACCCCCGATGTAAGATGGTCGGGGGCGATGTTCTATGGTGCGACGACAACGGCCAATCTCCTCGTTCTCTGCAACGACCATGACAATGACAACCCCGCCAAGTATGACGGCTCCAATGTCACTGATCTGGGTGGGTCGCCTCCAGGGAATGGCAAGTTCCCCGTCGCATGGCAGGGGCGACTCTGGATGGCTGATCTCTCGACGCTCTATTACTCCGCTGTTGATGACTGTGAAGACTGGACAGTGGGCGGCGGTGGAGGATCGATCAGCATCTACAGAGGCTTTGATGGTAACATCACCGGCCTTGCCGCCTTTGGCAATAATCTATTTATTTTCAAGCGATCCTCCGTTTTTCGTATTGGGCCGACAGCATCGTTCTCGCAGATCAATGTTCGTAATGTGTCGAGCGTCAACGGGTGCATAGGGCATAAGACTATTGCCGAGGGTGAGATCGGTGATAGGAATGTTTTATTCTGGATGTCCGAGCACGGGATTGAAGCAGTTGCCCCTAGTAATGCCAGTGTGGGATTTGAACCTGTAGACCTCTCCCGCGCCATTGAGCCTATTTTTGACAGCCGCAGCCTTGCCGGAATGAATACGGCGCACGGGATGTTCAACCTCAAGCGCAAAGAATATTATGGATACTATCCGGCAGGAACAGCGGCGATTCCCTCTACGGCTCTTGTGGGTAATACCTCGCGGTCAGGGAGGCCTGCGCGATGGTCGGTTCTAGATCGCCCCAACATTACGGCGGGGACGATCCTCAATGAGGCTAATGTCGATTATATCCAGTTTGTCGGTGACAATGCCGGTAAAGTCTACAAGATGCACGTCAAGAACACTACCGGGTGGGCCGGATCAACCTTCCTGCGTCGCCTGATGACCAAGTTTTATACCGAAGGTGCGCCGGAGCACATGAAAAAATATGGCTGGACGTTCGTGTCCGCTGACAAATACCAGAACGACACAGTGACGGTGCGCCAGATTCTGTTGCGGCAGGGACTGCCGACGATGCCATCTGGAAATACCGAACCCTATCCAGTATCTGGTGCTCTGGGATGGGGTGCGGGGGAGTGGGGTTCGGAACCCTGGGGAGGCACGGGTGAGGTAGGAGCACGGTTGCGTCCACAGAAAGCAAACAGGGCGGCAGGCTTGCAATTGCTTATCGAGGGGCATACGTGGTGGAGACTGAAGGGTTTGACCATTGCCAGCAGAAAACGCAGTGACAAAGTCGCAGCTTAAAGGGAGAGATCCATGGCAACGCCAATTAAAGATTCACTAACCGACCATTCCGTTAAGGATGGCACTGGCGATCCTATTTTGGGTAGTGAGGTCGATACCAATCCGAACCTTCTGGCGGACATCCTCGATGGCACGGTTACGACCGATCTCGGGGGGGCTGCGGCAGTAGACTTTCTAGGGTTGCGGGTTATCGACCTGGACAATGCTACCGGGGCGGTACAGACAAACCTGACACTGGAGTGGGACCCAGCGGATGGAAATAACCTAACC
>TARA_R110002020_G_scaffold141848_2_pt1 | contig 16934 bp, 10 predicted proteins | sample TARA_R110002020 | Tara Oceans TARA_R110002020 (sample SAMEA4396489) | marine metagenome | biome: Westerlies Biome; feature: [MES] marine water layer (ENVO:01000295) within the mesopelagic zone...; material: water (ENVO:00002006), including particulate matter (ENVO:01000060) such... | reverse complement strand
GTAGTTATCTTTGAATGTATTTAATGCTGTTGCAACGACGTTAGGGTTGTTTATTGCTTCTTCAGTAACCCAACTACGTAGCATCGCTGTCTTCTCTTCTAAAGTTCCTTCCAATCTGCCAAGGGAAGAAGAAAAGTTCTTAGAAAAAGCACCAGGATACAGGTTTGAATAAGGTGAAGCTGTAGGAGAGTAGAATGACTTAGATCCAAGAGTCGGTGACGCACTAACTAATCCAAATACATCTTGACCATCTTCCCCTTGAAGTCTATCCCCATTGATGTCTGTGTAGTATGCATATGCATCGCCTGTGGCTGGGTTATACTGTAAGCTTTGTATATCAATACCAGAGTTATTCCACATATCATTCTTCATAGATAAAGTGGTTATATCGTCTCTTAGCTCGTTATTTTTATCTGTCCAATCCTTAGTACCTGTAACCCACCCCTCTAAAGCTTGTCTCTCTGATTTTACGTTAGTAGAGTGTCTTTTAAAATCACCGTGCAATTCTTTTAACGACATTATGTCTTCAAAAAATTCGCCCTGGTGTGATCCACTGTAGTAAAAGTCATTAACCTTAGCTCTTGTATGCAAAAGCTTATTGTTAAACGCCTCTTTATGCACGTCAGAAAAGCCCTCTGTGTCAAACCCCAACAACTGCCTTTCTTGAGCCGTCATAGTTTTTTGCCTATCTTTTATAGACTTCAGAGCTGCAGAAGACTGCCTTTGTTGTTGAGCCTCCAGCATCATCATCTGCTGGTTTACAGTGTCAGAGAAGCTAACCTGCTGGGCTTTTGGTTTTAAATAGTCGTAGTACTTTTTTGCCATTTTAATTAATCAAATTGTGGCTCATCAATAAATCTTACAGCATTAAATAGCTCTAAAAGATTTGCTTTGCTTTTATTCTTCTTTGCTTTTGCGTAAGCGGTCTCCATGCCAGCTGCTTGATCTGGGTTGATAACAAACTCACCTCCAGTCATTTCAGCTATCTTAGCACCGCCTCTCATTACATCAATAGGGTTACTCTCGTGACTAAACTCACCTGGTGTTTTCATAACTCCTCCAGCTTCTAAGCTCATGTCTCCATAGTTTGATAGAGTGCCTAACAAGTCCATTGTGTCTCCCTCTTCAAAGTTAAACAAAATTTCGTCAAGATTTTGTTGATATTGTGGTATAAGATCCCCCATTTGCCCAAAGTCCAGAGCTTGATTTTCAGAAGTTCCTCCTCTACCTCCAAGCAATCTTGTGGTGCCATCTGGGTTTGTTGCAAATAAGGCAGTAGTTCCTGAAGCGTCAGATAAAGGATCTCCTGTTTCATCCCCACCTCTATTAAACAACTCTTTAAGTTTATCTCCACCTCCACTACCCATATATCTTACAGCAGCGTTAAATAGATTTCTCCATCCCGCACCGCTTTGCTGCTGACCCATCATGCTCTGCTGCTGACCCATAGCAATCATTTCTTGAGCCATCTGGTAGTCTAACCCGTAATCAGACATAAGCTTCTGTATAGCTACTTGCTCGTCTTGTCTTGCGTACCCCATACCCTCTCTAAATGCTGCCTCTTCTCTACCTTGTTCCATAGACTCTTCTCTTGTTAACGCTTCATTAAGAGCTCTCTGTACTGACGTTGGTGCAGCCCCAGATCTAAGTGCCATCTCAGCAGCAGCTAATTCGTCTGAATCATCTGGTTGGTAGTCTTTTAGTAGTATTGCTGCGTTACGCCTAGCTTCAGGTGTCAATCCAGCAAAATCTCTATATTTAATGTCTTGTATTTTATCAACCACATCCTGCCTAAGCCTAGCTCCTTCTTCAATATCAGCCTCAGCATCCTTTCTATTTCTACCTCCTTGAATAATATCAAACAGAGATGCCGCACCTAAAACTCCACTCTGTATGTTCTGCTGCCTTTCTTTGCCTGCAAAATATTCTTCTCTTTGTTCTGGATTCATATCTTGCACTGCAAGAATATCCATATATGTTGGTTGATAAGCCATATTGTTACAAATTTACAAATTTTATCCTAAACTACCATCTAGCTTAGTATTTTCAAAATCTACGTTAATAGCAAAGATCTCTCCAGTCCCTACAATGTTAGCCCCTACGTAATGTCCTCTCATCATTTCACCTGTTTTAGATACTGGTTGAGATACGTATACAGGTATGTACTCATCTGGAGCTGGAACTATATTGCCACCAAATATCCCCAGGTTAAGGAAGTAGTCTACAAAATATTCAAGTCCTTTACCAAATGGAACACCGCCTTCTAATGCAATAGCATCGTCTATTCCAGCCCAAATCTCTATGCTGTTTGTTTCTGAATTATAACTCATAGGCTGAAGCCTATTGCTTTCATGACCATCGTAACCTACAGGAGTAGCGTGTGCTGGATTGGTTATAGGTATAATTCTCTGTATAGATTCAAATTGTAACGGGCCAGTTGTAATCATATAATCTGGATCTTCTGCTAATGCATCTAACTCACTTTGAACTACTAATCTTCTACCAAAATATAAAGCGGTGTCTGTGGAGGTGGGTAGAGAAACCTGAGGTATGTTTACAAGAGGTAAGGTCCATAACTGAGCAAACCCATCATTTATACTTTCTACATTTGTTTCATCAGCATAGAAGTCTTCTTTTCTAACAAAACCAACAAACATCATTTCTCTACTAAAGTCTTCTACTGTAGTAGATGCAGGTATATCGCTATAAAAACTACCTTCCTTTCTCTCAAACTCAAACCCACTAGACACCTGACCAGGACCTTCAGAGCCTCTACCTACATTTGTATAAGCGCTACCATTCCACACACCGTCACCCTCTATAGATATTGCTTTGAATATTTTAACAGCAGAAGGGTTGTGATTAGACACAACCTCTAAGCTAGATGCGGTTTGACCTCGATAAAAAATATTAAGGTTGTCAAGCTCTGCCTCGTAGTCGTGATCCCAGCTACTAGAAACATCTAACGATGTATATCCGTGTATATTTCCTGGGGTTGCATTTAATGGATTGTTTGGCTTCATGTGAGACAACATAATATTGTCTAGTGTAGAGTAGCACGTAGGTACAAAGCTATACCTACTTCTCCATACGTTAGATCTTATAGAAAATCCAGCAGTAACTCCGTTGTTTGTATGAGTTAAAGCCTCACCAATAGTGCTCCCAGGACCGCCTATGTTTGGATTGTTATATGGGTGTAATCCAGGGTAGTATTGAGGTTTAGCGACATCTTGGAGATCTTTAGGCGAACCATATTGCATCTCATGTTCAGCATCTGACATTAAGGTACCATCAGGCATAAAATGATAACCAGGAGGTGCTGCATTAGAAGCTGCTCTTTGTGTAGGTTGTTGAGGCGGCGGTGGCGGCGAGTATGATCTATTTGTATGATAAGACATTAGTATCTACGGTTTGGTGATGAAGTTCCAGACGTGCCTTTCTTTTGATTTTTTTTCTGTTTCTCTTTTCTTCTTCTATTTTGAGTTTGCTTTCTACTCTCTACAGGATCTTTATCTGGTGTTCTGACATCTCCTTCTAATGGCAATCCTGGTATTTCACAAGTAATTGACCCTCCAGCTATAGTAACCTGGTTTAAGGCAGATGCAAAGTCAGGTGTACTTATAATACCATTTGCAAAAATGTCTGGCACTATGTATGTTGCTTCAATCTGCGTTATCTCTCCAGCTTCTAGTTGAGCGAGAACTGTGTTGTAAGCGTTCTGCACAGAGCTTGTTACAATGTTACCCTGAGAGTTTATAAGAGCTGGGTAGTCGCACATATTACCAGTATAAGGTAGCGGATCTGTAGGCGGTGGTGGAGGCGGTGGCTCCACGGCGCAGGAAATAGGGAACTGTTCAGCTGGCATTGATAATATAGAGGTAATATCATCTATATCAATTTGCCCATCTCCTGAAACATCTGGGAACAGATAAGTTGCTTCAGCCTGAGTTATTGCACCTGAGCCTATTTGTCCTGTTACCTCATAAAAAGCAGATGTTATTGTATCCACATTAACAATCTCTAGGCTTGTCGCAACTAGCATAGGATAGTCACAGAAATTTCCTGTCCAAGGTAATGGATCTATAGGAGGCGGAGGCGGTGGCTCAACAGCGCATGAGATAGGGAACATGGTTGAGTTGTTAAGTACATAAAACATATCAGCACTCGTAATTTGTCCGTCTCCAGTAAGATCTGGGAATAGATAAGTCGCTTGTTCTTGAGTTATTGTACCTAAATTTAACTGAGATAATACTTGTGAGTACGCAAATTGTATACTATCTAGAGTAATAGCGTCTGGATTTTGTGGAGATGCTAATAAAGGATAGTCACAGAAGTTTTCTGTCCAAGTAAGCGGTTCTAGGTCTTCGTCCTCTAAGTTCACCTGAGGGTCTTGGTAATAGTCATCTTCTGTAAACGGATCGTCCTCTAACCCTACATCTGGCTCTTCAAAATCTGGATCTGGATCTGGGTCGTCTATTACAGGGTCTCCCTCATCAACTATATCGACATCTGGATCTGGCTCTGGCTCGTCCACGTCTGGATCTGGATCGTGTGGTGGTGGCGGTATAGGACATGTAATCCCTACAGCGTTATTAATAGCAAACCAAAAATCAGAGCCATTTAATTGAACCTCTTGTTGGCCGCCCCCTATATCTTCATTAGTCATGGTATTTGGGAAGTAATATGTAGCTTCAGCCACAGTCATTAAGCCCTCACTAATTCTAGATTGTAAAACTTCGTATAAAGCACTAACGCTTAATTCAGTTATTTCACCAACTTCGTTGTATATAGGTGGGATGTAGTCTGGGCTTGTTTCTGGTAATCCGTTACCATTGTATGAACACGGATTAAAGTCGTCTTTTACATATATTGGCGGTATTGGACACGCCCCAGGAAGGTTGTAGCCTCCATTAAGTATGTCGTTTATAACGTCCTGCTGCGTATACCCTTCAGGTAAGTTAAGTATGCCTTCTATATCAGTCTGGTTAACAATTTCCATATTAATAGACCCGTCAGCATTTATCCACTGATAAGGATTGTAACCATTAGTGTAACTAAAGTAAGGTTCTCCACAAGGATCCCAAGCTTCTCCAGTGTCATCATCATAACCTGGTTCAGCACAAGTAACTTGAATAATTACACCATCTTCAGTTTCTTGCGCGAATTGAATTAATCCACCGCTTTCATTAAGAAGATACACCTCTATGAACGTGTTTATATCTTGTCCAACATAGTTAGAAACAGGGAAAGGTAAAGTTCCCCATAAGTCAATATCAGATTCATTATTTATATAGTTTGCTATATCAGATACATAAGAGTAGTAACCCTGAACTGTCTGCTGTCCAAATTCAAACCAGTTAATACCAAGTTGATCTTCAGTTTCTTGTAACCATAGACAAAGATCAAAAGAAGGTGCGTTAATAACATCGCTAGCGCCAGCTAAACCGTAAGTTACTGGGTTTAAGATACTTACAAGATACTCTGACTGTATTGGATCGTATCCACCTACAACTCTTACGTCATTTCCGTTAGACATAGATGCAGCCATAGCGTTATTAAATACTTCTCTAAAGTATGAGTTCATACCTATATCAGATATAGCGTTAACCCCATTAACTCCAGAGGCCCTAAACACCTTACCTAAAGATTTATGAGCAAAGTACGTAGTATTGTCTACATTAACAACCGATTCAGGGTTGTCATCAGCTCCAGCCTTACCTACATAATACCTAGGAGTACCCATAAAGTTACTAGAAGCTATAAGGCTTTCTTCGCCTAAAACGTCAGATATAAGAGTCCTGTCTATCGGTAGGTGTCCACACTTGTCTTTCTGTATTAAGAATATAGAATCGTCGTGGTTTGCTAAGTAGTTAACACCACCACTCTTTAGATCCAAATCTTTGTCTATAGCTAGAGAGTTATTAAAAGATGAATAAGAAACTTTCCCAGCCTCTGTCACATCTCTATCTGAGTGTATCACACTAGCCTCCCTATACGTTTCTCTTGCGTCGTGATCTATTGCATTAGGTCTACCTATAGATAAGCTGTCAGATTTAAACAAGTCTGAAGCTACAGGAGACTCTATATAGTAGCTCTTAAAGTTGGATTCCGACCCTCTCTGCTCTATTTCTGGGGTTTCAGGATCTTCTTCTATAACATTTACTATAAGTGGCTCATAACCAGCCATTCCGTATTCTCCGCTAAAATCATATTCGCGCATATTTACAGCAGCCCTTCTAAAATACACATCCCCCTCTGTTATCTCTAAAGTCTGAGGGTAGTGCGTTCTTTGAGGTCCAACATCATTGCCCGTTCTTAAAACTGTTCCTAACTCACCCACTTCGTAATACAGTCTGTCGTCTGCGTCAAGCTCTTTCGTTGGTGAGTATATTTCTATTATACAGTTATCACCCCAATTATGACTACCATCTTTAACATCTTCAAATCTAAATCCAGCTGCTGAAGTATTGTTTTTAACAACTAAGAATAACCCTTGCTTTTCATTAAATTCAGGGTCTAATTGAAAATCGTCAGATGCTTCTGTAGTTGTAATAAGAGGGTTGTTTTCAGCACCTAAAGATACCATATCTGCTACCTCAAACTCGTAACCTAACGGATACTGACGAGGCGGTACATTGGTGGAACTGGACCCAGCAATAGGTGGTGACATATACGAAATAACTCTTATTCTGTCACCTTTTGTAAAAGTGTACATAAGAGGCATCGTGCTGTCTGTAAGTTCTATATTTTCATTGCTAGCTCCCCACGCATGAGTGTAAGATATAGGACGACCTTGCAGGTGGTTTAAAGACACATATATAGAAGAAGGGTCGTTAGAATTATACACACCCTCTCTAACAAATGCACCTCCAGCAGAATACTGAACAAAATCACTTACACTTGTGTTTTTAGAATACGCTATTTTCCAGTTAGTAGCCCATTCTGGTGGTTCATGATTTAAAGTAAGAGAAACACTAACTGCCCCTTGATAATCACCGCCCCTTTCTTGTTTTGAATACCCGCCGACATATACGCTATCCAAGTGGTTTACAGCCCCATGTCTACCTCTCTCATCGTAATAAACAATACCAAATTCGTGAGTAGCAGAAGTTTTAAACGAATTGTTTCCCTGTGATTCATCATTGAAAGAAGACACACCAACACATTCTATATGAGACTGAAGCTCACTAAAGCTTACGCCACCAAAGAAAGAGTGAGATCTAGGAGAGCTGTCGTCTCCGTAGCCGCCGTTAGGATGTATAGGGTTGTCAAGATCTTCTGTGTTGCCGTCACTGTCTAGATGGTACGAATAATCTAAGCTAAATGGAAGAGGGTCTGTTGGAAAGCTAGGTAGATCCCCCTCATACACATCAATACCTTCTAAAAATGCCTGCGTCTGCGGCCAAGGGTATGGTGTTCTACACCAATTTGGTGGAGTTGTGCCTTGAGATAAAAAGCCGTCTGAATCAGCCTCTAAATATTCTCCTTCCCAAGTAGACAACCCTACCCCCCTACTATTAACCCATATAAGAGGTAAGGTTGTAGTATAGCACTTTGTTTGTGGAGATCCTTGAGGGTTTGCGAAAGGTTCTTGAACGTTGTTATCACCCTCTGCAATAGCATTCATAGCTATAGAACCAGTAAAGAAAGGACCGCTTACTAAATATTTTACACTAGCGGCTGTTGGAAAAGATTCCCAGTCTACATATACTCCAAACATAGCTCCAAGGGATGTAATACCAGCGGGAGTGTTTGGTACTGAACCTGCAGGTAATCCTGTATCGGGGTCGGGATATATTATAAAATCTTGCTGAAGCTCTAGCTCATCCATAACATCTTGATCTTGAATATATATAGCCGTTCCTCCACCATAGGTCATTCCACCCATATATGCTTGGAAATTTTTTTGCTGCATGCTAACCCCCATGGCCGTTGTGAAAGGATCGTCAACCTTCTTGCCCGTCAGTATGCAATGCTGATAATCCCAACTTAAGTCAACTCTACCTGCAATAGACCCCCAATTTTTATTACCATACTTATCGTATGCGGAATCGGTGCCTGCGGATGTGCCTCCAGGCCCGCCTTCCCCATCCATAATAGAAAATCTAAATTTAGACCCATTGTATAGTGTTGGTTGATACATGGCGTTTCCACCCTGATGGGGTTTAAAAAAGCTATTTCCGCCGCTAGTGTCCATATATCCCCAAGGCCTTCTTTGACACCATTGACCGTGACCGTGAAGAGTCCAGAAATTTGTAGTAAACTGCGCTAAGAACAAAAAGCTTGACACTTGATCTTCAGGTAATGTTGTATACGGCGGTGGGGCTGGAGCAAACAACGGATCTGGCAACTGAAAAGCTTCCTGAACTATATCGCTACCGCTTTCAAGAGCTGCCTGGAATGTAGTATTTGACAATACATCACTCCCTATAACCCACCATGGAGATCTAGGATCGTATTTTCTAACACATGTCATAATACCATCAGGACCTAACTCTGGTTGAAGCCTCGATATACCCAGCCTCATCCTCATTCTAGTTCCACTGTCCGTGTTGTCGTATATTTCTTCAGTCCACTCATTATTAGGATAATCTAATTCTGTAGGGTTTACCCATTCTAAATAAAAATCTACTTCTGCTTTATTAACAATAAAGTAACTCATAGGTATATGTGTAGACCTAGTTTCGTCAGAAATATTAAAACAACTATCAGTCTTGGATATAGTATTGTGCGATGCTCTACCCTCCCCAACACCGCATATAAGGTAGCTATACGGATCTCCTGGTTCACTTACACCTGATCGTATCTGAGGAAAATTATAATTAGATTGCTCTTCTTGATTGTATAAGCCTAAATCTATCTCTACCCTTTGTGTATTAGTAACTTCTAAAACTTCTGTACAGAAGCCCCAAGAGTAGTCACCTTCTTGAGCTCCAGCAAGGGCTTCTACTACAGTTTCCCCAATAACCTTTCTTCCGTTATATAGTTCATCTTGAGTTATTCTAAACCTCACCATAAACTGAAGAGTAGTTCCTTGAAGGATAAGAGGATTGCCTGCGCTGGTACCATACCTAGCTGTCAATTCGCTACCTATTTGAGTATTCTCCAAAGGAACATTTCCTCCAGAAAAAGTGTTATAATTTAAGCTGTTGTTTAAATCTACATCGTGCCTCCATACTGGTAGATTAGCCTCAGACCCCAGGGCGTTAGCTCCTGAATAAAAGTAGTATGTTTCCGTGCTGTCATTTCCATCCGATCCGACACCGTAATTTCTACCAAAGTATTTTTCTAAATGCTCTTGTAAATATCTTACACCTTGGTCTAAACCATCACTATTTTCAGGGCCAAGTCCAGTTCCACCCCAGGCAAACGCTTTGTCGTAAGCTTGCCAAACGTGAGGGCCGTTTGCTTCAGAATAGTTTCCCAGCTCTTGTTTTTCTGCTGGTGTGTTCGGCCAATAAGGTATTTTACCAAAACTAGACCCTGAGTTAAGATTTTGATTGTCTCCTTGTCCTAAGCCAGGAAAGTTGTTGTTTTGTGTATGAAAAGGCCATCTTTTATATCCAGCTACGTTTCCGCTTCTTTTACCAACCTGCCTAGATTGATGATACGATCCATTAGCTTGATATATGTGAAAGTTTTTGTCAGGAGTATAATTTATTGTTACCGTTATCTCTGTACCTTCATAAACTTGAGATGAAAATTGTGATGTATCCAAGTCAAAGCCTACACATTTATTATTACCAAAAGGAGTTCTATGTATAGATGGATCAACCTCGATAGTATAATTTAAATAGTCTGGAGGTCTTGTTTGATAATTAACCCTAGAAGTACAATCGGTTTGAATATTGTCAAAATTTTCAAGGTAGTTTCCAAATACCAACCTATTAGATATAGTAGTTTGAGCCTGAGCCTTCCTAGGCACCGCATCAAATGTTTTATCTACCTCTCTAGGGCTTACACCAAAACCAACCCTATCGTTACGGAAGCGGTATGTTCTAGTTGCAGGATTCCAATTGTCATTGTATGTTTCTGGATTTACTATACTATATGGGTCGTTATATATAGGCACTTCATCTATCTCAAAAAAGTTAGATGAGTTTCCATATCTAGCTAAGATTCTAATAGAGCTTATTTCTGAACTTACTTCAGGAATTTGTAAAACGCATACGTTATGTGTAAGTAAAGACACTAAATCAGCAGCACCCCTGTTTACGACAGAAGGAGCAAAAGCTATTTTTGAGTACGTAGATATTGAGCTTTCTAACCCGTCTTTATATATTGTTTGATATGCATATTGAAATCCAGGAGTTGTAAGAAAGTTATTTGTAAACTTATCTCCGTCGCTATCCCATGTAAAAGATATTCTTTCTAAAGGTACTTTAGGACAAGCGCATATAAGATCCCACTGATTGATAAAATTGTAGTTATCAATTTCACCATAAGTATCAGTTCTTTCTAATAGGCATCTATATGGATTTAAACGTCTCGGTTCGTTTACATTGTCTGTAAAGTATATTAATACATCCTTTTCAAAATCAATTTTTAAAGATTCTGAAGTAAAATCATTTAAGTAATCCCTTATAATAGGGTACCTTTCTAACGTGTTTGTGTTGGTGTATACTATATCTCCTTTTACAAATCCGTGTTCAGGAAACTGAAAACCACCTACAGGAGGTAATCCACCTTGTCCAGGTCCAGTAGTTAAAACTTTTCTTAAAGTATTTGGCTGACCTATAGGATTGTTAGTGCTTGTAGGAATTTTACCAAACGGATCATACGCCCAAACTCCATGATCTTCAAGATATTGGCTCCAAATAAAAAGATATACTATTTTTGTTTTGTTGTCAGTTACACTACCTATAACCTTCGTGTGAGCATTTTCATATGTAGGTCTGTCAGCGTCAGAAGCGTACTGTATTTCAACATTACCTCTAACGCTTTTTAAAACACCAGCATTACCCTCATCATTTACATAGTCGTCTGCAATGTAAACATTCACTGCATCTATCATACTTGCTTTAGATACGAGCTTATGATCTGAACTTTTATCCAGACCTCTAGGTGTAATTTTATCTATCATTAGAACTTAGGTGCCTGCATAAAGTTTTTACGTATAGTCTTAAGAGCTTCCTCTTTAGTAAAGTGACTTAATCTAGCGTTAGCCTTTCTTCTTTCGTTATACCACTCAGAACGGGCTCTAGACTTTTCGTTAGCAGGAACTGTTGTTTTTCTCTCACATAGCTTATAATAAATATAACACCTAAGGGCTTCTTCTGCATATACGTGTACTTCAGGATCTGTAGATCTAGCCTCGTCAGCTACATATTCTACAACAACCTGAGTAAAATCAGAGTTAGAAGCAATTTCTATTCTGTTTTGATCTAGGTTTATTCTGTATTCCCCCGCTGCAGATCCACCGCCTACACCATACAGCCTACCAGTTCCCCCTTGAAATATGTAATTCTCAAAAATAAATGCGTTAAAGTCATCAGTTTCAGAGCTAGATGTAGATGTTTTATCGTCCTGTCTGTCTTTAATTATGTTTGCATCAATATTTAAAGGATCCTCTTCCGAATTGTAAGTTTCATTAGTTGCATTTCCGTTAACGTCTTCTTCGTACTTTCTAGAGTAATTTAAGTTGCTATTATGAACAAGCGTTCTAACAATTCCGTCGCTACCTATAATACCAACTTTACTTAAATCAACATAATCATCTGGTAAAGTTATAGTGTCATTAGATTCTATAGATAGTTTTATAGACTTTAGTTTCTTCCCTATATCAAAACCTATCTCACGTATTCCTCTTAAGGCTAAGTTACGTATAACAATATCAGATGCGTTACTTACATAGTCGTCATGATCAAGCGTAATAATAAAATCACGAATAATTTGACTAAGTTTTACTTTATTCATACTCATTACTCAGCAGCTTCTTCTTGAATTGCATAACTTAAAATCTCCCTATCTCTAAGCCTTATACCTAACATCTTAGCCATTTCTGATACAATTTCAGGCACTCTGTTACTTGGTAGCATAAAGTCCCTACTTGTTAAAACATTAAATGCGTTACCATCTGTCACATCATAACGAGGCGGTAGATTGCTGGCATCTCCTGTAGAAATTACGTAAGACCCTGGTGTTCTGTAATAAGTTATACATATCGTGTTAATTGTGCTTGGAAACACTTCTATCTCTCCAGAAACTAAAGCAACAGGAAAACTTTCTGTTGGTGTAGAAAGATTACTTCCAAGTATTGCATTAATTTTTTCAGCATCATACAGCACCTCACATAAAGTTCTAGATTGCTCAGAAGACGCAAACTGTTGAGTAAAATTATCTTTAACTCTTATAGATACAATTCTAGATAAATCGCTTGGTCGTCTAAATATATTTGTAGATGATGTAACATCCTCTTCTTTAACCATGTAAGAGATCTCCTCTAGAGTTAACTTTCTTGTAGACTTATCCCTACCTGGTTCAAGCCCTTGCCTACCTAACCTTTTAGAATCAATAATGTCAGAGAAGCATTCGTTAAAAATGTTTATCTGAGCAGCTTGAGCTAAGGTGTTAAACACCTCAACAGTAAGATAACCTTTTTGATCTTTGTTAACTACGTTTCTTAATATGTTATATACTTGCTGTACGCTAGCCATAACACAAATATACGAAAAAGAAAAGCCGCCATAATAGGCGGCTCGTCTTCAACATCATCATGAGTTTATGCCATCTTATCTAGTCTCTCTTCTAGATTAGATAACACTGATGCTCCTTTTTCAGTAAGGCAGAACCTTACCATAACGTCCATAGAGTCTTGACCTACTGGTACTGAGACAATTAGACTATTAGAATCAAACCAATAACATCCGTCATTTTTAAGGTTTATTAATTGATAATCCTTAGCCTGCTGCACAGTAGATCGTGCCTGAACTTGAGGTGAATCAAATGATTGGATAAACTCTTGTGTTTTCTTCTTTGCAATATTAAGAAGATTGTATCTAATTTCAGTAACAGGAGTGTTAATATTTATACCAAAATATAAAGCAATAGGAAGAAGCTCGTTAATATCTTTATCTCTAACCATAGAGATAGCTTCATTAAGCTTAAACTCTCTTGCAAGTTCATTTTCAGCATCTTTCTTTTTATCAACCTGTTTAAAAATCTTTCCGCCGTTAGCAATATTCATAGGGTGCATGTCCATAAATACACGCAAATTTGGCTTGTCCTTAGGTACAAAAAGCTTTCCGTCTCTAAAGCAAACAGTTTCTTTGCGTGCTTTCTCCCCCTGCTCATCAGCCCATATAGACGGCTCATTAGGACAGTAACGCATCTCACGAACTGTATCCTTTTCACTATCATACACTGTAATACCTTTTTGCGGAAGCATATACACTATACCAGCATTCTTTGGTATCTCATATTCAGCGTGGTAGAGAACCGTCTCTTTACGCTTAACGGTTCTTTTCTTTTTTGTTGGTTGAGGCGGTGCCTGCTGTACCGTTTTTGTCTGAGGTTTAGGGCTCTCAGTAGCCGCTTTTGCTTTATTCATTGTAAATTAAATTAAAAATTATATAAATTAAAAAGGTCCTGAGCTAGCGTTGCCGCATTGTTAGTACCTATGTCTTTTTCTATTACTCCAAACCTTGCTAAGTGTCCTTTAAAACTCAAGCTGCGACCAGTTGTCGCAACAATACCGCCTCCAGATCCTAACTGCTCAATAAGTAAATCACCATCTGTCATATGATCAACCGATGTTTCTAGTCCTGTAGCAGTGTCTGATATTGTAAGTTTAGGTATAAATGCTACTAACTCACCAGTTCTGTTGTGCATATATATATTAGAGTGTTTGTCTCTACGTATAACAAAAACTTGACAGGTTTCTCCTTGATCTTCATCAAAATAGCTTTCAGGAAAGCTGTATGATATCGTTCCATTATCTGTACCAGTAGTTCTTGCAAAGGCTGGTTCACCTGTCCTCCCATCATGTCTAACCTTTAACGTGTTTACTGCATACGTAGCTTTATCTATACCTCCGCTAGCATCATACACAACATCTCCAAAACACATCCCCATAGTATCACCCTCGTCGTCACCGTAAATAACCCCCATACCCTCTGTGCTAACCGCATTATTAATTACCATATACAAAGTATAGTCTTCTTTTACAATGTATGAATTAGGTATAACGAAGTAGTCATCAAGTAATATTAAAGCTGATGTCTTAGCTAAATCTGTTGTTGACCTGGAAACTCTTGCTTTAGGATCTCCTACATTAGCAACAATACTGTAAGTATTACCCCCTGTTCCAGAGTTATTCCAAGCCGTAATTTCGTCTCCATCAGCATAAGCTGATAATCCCTCATGGTTGTAATCTACAGAAGGTAAATCTTCTCCAAAGTCTATACCAGCTATACTCCTTTGGTATTCTTTTTCAGGATTACCCTTACTCTTTTTGCCAGTAGACATTACTATAGGGTTTAACGTAATTTTAGACACTACATCATCTATACCCTTTATTGATGCTTTCTTTAACGTACTACCACTAGATCTTACATCAAACTTCATAATTTTATTCCTAGTTTCTTCAGTAATAAATCTAGTTATATCTTCTATTAGATCAACTTCTTTACCTGGTATGCAAGAAATTTGTATGTTAGTTTTTTCAACCGCCTCACCATCAAATAACGCCGCATCCTCGTATAAACCACAGTTGTTAAATGTAACATTAACAGAACCTTTGGTTGCTGTCATAAACGCTAATTTGTCTGCAGGAACTACAAGCACGGATAACCCCGAACCTGTATCTGAGGCTCTAACACTTGACTCGTTAACCTCTCCTCGTATAAACTCGAAAAATTTCATTTAGCGCATTAAATTTACACACAAATATACGACAAAAGAAAAAGGCCCCGAAGGGCCTTTCTCGTAGTAGTTAAACCGATAATTAAACAATCGCTCCGTAAAAAGTCACGATAACTTTACCAGCAGTGTAAGCAGCATCTGTTGCATCACCTGACGTTAAATAAGCATATTTTAATGCGTTTGTTCCGCCAGCAATAACAGCTGTTCCGATAGCAGTTGTTGCGCTCTCACCAAGAGTAAGGTCTCCATTGTTAAGAAGTATTGTTCCTGTTGTTACAGCAGCATCATGAACGTCAGTTCCTGTTGCGCTAAACACAAGGTTAACATCTGGATCACCTCCAGTTGGAACTTCAATACATGAAAACTTAACAGCAAAAAGAACGCCGTTTACGTCATCAGTAAGTTCAGCAATATATGCTCCACCTGCGTTAGTTACACCATCTGTACCAATAACATCGTCAGCCGTACCGCCAGATCCAGCACCTTGAGCAAGGTCAACTAGAACTGTTGTTTCGATCACGCCGCCAACCTTATTTACAGACGTGGTTAAACACGCTGCAGGGAATCCACCACCAGAAGCGTTAGGCGTAATACCTAACTCACCCCCTGGTGACTTCAGATTTGAAAGAGTTAATTCATCCATATTTTCTAAAAATTATTTTCGTTATTATTATTTTAAATGTAAAGAGGGCCGAAGCCCTATTCACGTATTAGTTATTAGGCGATTGAAGCATCAACAGTATTCATACTTCTCACGTATGCATGCCATTTTTCAGCATCACCACCAGCGCAATTTATCAGCTCAATTCTAGATCCAGCCAAAGCATTAGTAAACGTCAAGACATCGTGATCTGTACCACCAACGTCAGCCGCAACAGCATCAGAAGCATTACTAAATAAAGTAATGTTGTCGTTGCCGTCTTGATTGGAAGTTTCAATAGTAAACGCTTTGTTGACGTTTGCCGCAATGATGAAATCATAGAACACGCCTACGTTAGTTCCCACTGTTGGTAACTTGATATTTAAAGCATTCGTTGGAGTAACGTAAATAACGGCTCCGCTATCTTGTGTCTGCAGCGTTAGCTCATTATTATCATTACCAGAACCAATCTCAATCACCTGCTTTCTGTAACCAAAACCTTCATTTCTAGTTGAAGAAGTTGAAGTTCCTGTAACCTGAACAGTTATCCCATCGGTATTTACTGAAGCTACACCTGCACCATCATAGTCTTTTATTTGTAGTGAACTCGTTTCGTGAGCCATTGTAAGACTTCCTGACATTTGAACACCTGAAAAGTACGCAGTATTGTTACCGCCTTCGGCAGTTAATACTGGTGCGGTACCAAGGTCAATATGCGGACTACACTTTTCATCGTTACTCTTATCAGCAACAACAATAATGCTTTGCTTACTGAAGTTAATTTCTTCAGCAATAGCCTGCATAACCTCTTTACCTTTACCTGAAGTAACAGTAATATCAGCTATGCTAATATCACCGCTTCCAGCGTCTTTGTAAGATATCTCTAAACTTGTAGCGTCCCCCATACCCATCATTTCTATACTAGAAACAGGGATAAGTCTTGAACCATCTACTTCACCAGCCGTATCGTCTGGATTTATATATAAGAATTTTTTACTTGTATCCATATTTTCTAATTATTAACCGATTGTGTCAAGAGTAGACGTTGCAAGAGAAGTAATATTAGCGTGAGCATATGCGCTTACGTTATCATCAGCAACTACAATGAAAGGTTCATTACCTTTCCTGATTTCATTAGCTAGAGATTTCATAACCTCTTTACCTTTGTTGTCAGTAATTACTAAATCTGCTTCTACTTCATTACGTACATTAGCGAAGGGCGTTGTTGAAGCCCCAACTCGCGCATCGAACCTAAGATCAAGTGACTCACCGTCACCGTCAACCTCCATTTCTACAAGCTTCCTTGCAGGAACGCAGATTGCATCACTCGTACTGTTCGCAAAAAACATAAATTTTTCCATAATATTATCTATTTTTTATAGGTGTATTACCTAGTTAACATTAACCTTTGATCATCACGTGCTGGTTAGCA
>TARA_R110002020_G_scaffold475301_1_pt1 | contig 16953 bp, 15 predicted proteins | sample TARA_R110002020 | Tara Oceans TARA_R110002020 (sample SAMEA4396489) | marine metagenome | biome: Westerlies Biome; feature: [MES] marine water layer (ENVO:01000295) within the mesopelagic zone...; material: water (ENVO:00002006), including particulate matter (ENVO:01000060) such... | reverse complement strand
TTCAGGGAATCAGGAAATCAGCGTAGTTAAAGAAAATGCCTGTGGAAAGGCTGAGCCTATAATCAAACAAATTGCAGTAAATACGCCTCCGGATCAACCCGGGGAAATACTTGGAGAAACACAGATAGGATTGTGGGAATCGGTATATGAGGTTGCACCTCAGGATGAGGTGAATTTTAAATGGAGCATATCCAATGGAGGAGGAACTATCTTGCAAGGTCAAGGCACTGAGAAAGTTACTGTTCTCTGGCAAAAAGAAGGTGATTTTCAAATTAGTGTCACTCCAGAGAATGAATGTAATGATGGTAAAGCCAGAATTTTGGACGTCAATATCAACGTCATTACTGCTCTTCCAGAAAAAGAAGAGTTAAATTTCAGCATTTTCCCAAATCCATCTTCAGGAAATGTTAAGATACAGTTAGGAGCTGGCAATCATAGGAGCATCGAAGTCATCAATGCTTTGGGACAAATCATACAGTCAATTAATTTGACTAATCACAGCAAAGAATTCACATTGGAGAATTTACCGAGAGGAATCAATTTAATCCAGCTGTATACTGAATCAAGTGTGGTGATCAGGAAGGTGGTTGTTAATTGATAATATTACCCGTTTTTGGTATTGATGTCGCATAAAAAAAGAATAGCTCAAACCTAATTAGAATTAGGATCAGTAAAGATTTATTTATGAACATATTGTAATAGGAATAATACTTGGATCTAATATTTTTTTTACCCTAGTTGAAGTTCAGTTCAGAAATTAAGTTTACAGTCACGAATAGCGAAATATTAATTTTGCCAGTGTAATAAGGTTATGGAAACTTGGACGAGGTTTGGTTTTTAGCCAAGCAATTGTAAAATAGTTCCATCGGGGGAAGTACTCCTGATTACTGTTTGGCATTCCAAAGACAATGTGAAGGAGGTATTTCATACTATACCTTTTAAAGCATTAAGTTAAAGGAGATGTATTTAGTTGAAAAACATATTCAGAACTATGTATCGTCTTAAATTTAAGGAACCTTGATTTCCGAAACTTCTTCCATTTTGTCAATTTTTAGTTCATCCAAAGTTATAATGTCATTATTAGTGGTCTTATTGTTTCAAGAAGTAAAAAACATATGCAATTTCTATTAACTAATTTATTAGAATTTTAGTATGAAGTGCTTCCTAAATTTCTCCAGCCATTATTTAATGTGGTCATTAATTGAGAATTGAATTCTTCCAATAATTTAATTCTAAGGTCTTTTTCGATTATCAACTTTTGTTGCATTTGAATTAATTCGTTGGGTTTCGGATTTTGCTCTTTTTTTATTGGATTTAACATTTTATCGTAATCGGCTAACTGCAACAAATCCAAAACATTTAGTTTAAAAATATCGCAAAAAATAACCAAATGATTAATGGTTAAACTGCTTTTACCGCTCTCAATGTTTGAAAGAGTTTTTTGTGAAATTCCTAGAATTTCCGCTACCTCGTTTTGAGAAAACCGTTTTTCTTCTCGTGCTATTCTAAGTTTCGTGCCTATGTCCATTGGGTTAGTTGTTAGTTAAAAGAACTATGATGTTCTGAAGGTAAGAATATAATTACTGAAAAATAGGAGATTAGGAATGAAATTAAAAACAATTTATGACGAATTTTCATGAGTTTAAAAAACTAATACCTCTAAAAAAACTGCTTTTTAATCATGTATAACTGTGTTGAATCAACCAAAATTCTCCTCAAACTATTAAAGGTGCCGTTCACTAATGAATATTTGAAAGAAAAAATTATTTCACACCAGGAATTTCCCAGTTTGTTATCAATTTCTGAATCCTTAGAAAAATACAATATTGAAAATGTTTCTATCAAAACTAATAAGGAGAATTTAGAACAAATCCCTCTTCCGTGTATTGTCCAAGTTTTTGATAATTCTACTTCCCTGTTTTTTACTATTGAGTCAATTTCCGAAAACAAAGTAAGATTTTATGATGAAAATGGTAAGTCACGAAAATTGGAAAAAGACAAATTTCTCAAAATGTGGACTGGAGTAGCATTGATTGCAGAAAAAAACGATAATTCTTATGAGCCTAGAATAAAGGAAAAAATAAGGGAGCGGAATTTTAATCGAATTATAATTTCATTAATTGCATTTTTTGCATTTACATGGATATGTACAGATCTTTCATTCGGCAAAACTGAAATTTTTTCGTCGCGCGGAATAATAACTATTTTCATTATAGTCCTTCATTTTTTAGGATTGATAATGTCTTACTTAGCTCTTTTGCAAAATGTGAATGAATCCAATCCTTTGGTTAATAAATTCTGCATTGGCGGGGAAAATTCTGACTGTAATTCAGTTCTAAAATCACCCTTTTTAAGTTTTTTTAATGGCAAAATTAATTTGAGTTCAATTTCTTTTTCTTATTTCGTTAGTGGAACTTTGTATATAATATTTCACAGTTTCTCAGTGTTATCTATATCTTTTCTTTCTTTTTTGACATTATTAACTATTCCGGTTATTTTAGCATCTTTTTACTATCAATTAAGAATCGTAAAGAAATGGTGTAGCTTGTGCCTTTCAATTCAAATTATCCTAATTTCTCAAGGTGCATTATTCTTTTTTTTGGGAAATTCTGATAGTTTCCAATTATCATTCATTCCTCCTTTTGGATTTTTCTTTCTTACTATTATATTATTGTGGAGCTTTATTATGCCATATATTGGTTTATTTGAACTGAATTATTCTACAAGGAGAAAACTAAATAAAATAAAATTTAGCAAAGAGATATTTAGAAATCTTTTGTCCACTGGTAATAAAATTTCTTCGGAGCTGGATGGGTTGGGGATTAAGTTAGAAAACCAAAATGCTAAGTATAAAGTAGTGAAAGTTTGCAATCCTTTTTGTGGTCCATGTTCATCAGCACATCCTATACTCGAAAAACTTTATGATAAAGGACTTATTGATTTACAGATTTTATTTTTTCCAGATATTAATCAAGATGACATTAAAACTAAAACAATAAGCCATTTTTTGGCTATAGATAGTTTAGGTGATTCTAGGTCTACTAAAGAGGCTCTAGATTACTGGTATAATTTAAAGGATAAAAAATATGAGACTTTTGCAAAGAAATATCATCTAAATGGTATTGTAAAAGATCAATATTTTAAGCTTAATAAAATGAGAGAATGGTGTCAAAGTGAAAAAATTAAACATACTCCAACAATATTTATTAATGGCTATGAATTGCCTGAAGAATATTCATTTGATGATTTACCTGAAATTTTGAACTAAGCTGAAATTTAAATATTTAATGAATTTTTATCCAATCTAAATTCTAATGATTTGAGTTTTCCAAATTATAAACAGCCTGATTCCAAAGATTGTGGCCCAACTTGTTTAAGAATCATTTCTAAATTTTATGGGAAATTAATTTCCTTGCAAGAGATAAGAAGTCTTTCAGAAACAACAAGAGAAGGAAGTAATCTCTTGAAATTAAGTGATGCTGCAGAAACAATTGGATTTAAAACGATTGGAGCTAGAATAGATTTTCTTAGGCTAAAAAATGCTGTTTTACCACTTATTGTGCACTGGGAGCAAAATCATTTTGTTGTTGTGTACAAAATTAAAAATGATATCATTTATGTCTCTGATCCAGCTTACGGCCTTGTTACATATAATAAAAGTGAATTTTTATTAAGATGGATTGGAAATGAAGCTACAGATACTACAAAAGAGGGTATAACTCTTTTATTGGAAGTTACTCCACGATTTAAAGAGTCAGACTGGGAGTCTGTAGATAAGAAATCAATCAGTTTCTTGTTTAAATATCTTTTTAAATATAAAAGTCTTTTAATTCAATTAGGGGTAGGATTATTAGTTGGTAGCCTTCTTCAACTTATATTCCCTTTTCTCACACAAAGTATAGTTGATGTGGGTATTCAAAATCAAGATATTGGTTTTATATATGTTGTATTGTTAGCTCAAGTAATGTTATTTTTGGGTAGAACAAGTGTTGATATTTTTAGAAGCTGGATTTTATTGCATTTAAGTACTCGAATAAATATCTCTTTAGTTTCTGATTTTTTTATAAAATTAATGAATCTACCGATTTCTTACTTTGATACTCGAATGACTGGAGATATTATGCAACGAATAGGTGATCATCGAAGAATAGAGCAGCTTTTGACTGGATCTACATTAAGTACACTTTTTTCATTATTTAATTTTTTTGTATTTGGAGCTATTTTAATTTATTATAGTGTAACTATTTTCTTTATTTTTTTAGGTGGTAGTATTATATATATATTTTGGATTCTTTTCTTTTTGAAAAGGAGAAAGGAATTGGATTATAAAAGATTTTCTAAATCAGGCCAAGAACAAAGTTTAGTTATTGAGTTAATTAATGGAATGCAAGAGATAAAAATGAACAATGCAGAGAAGAAAAAACGATGGCAATGGGAATTTGTTCAGGCTAATTTATTTAAGATTTCTATACAAACACTTTCATTAGAGCAGGTTCAAGGAGTTGGTTCCTCTTTTATTAATGAAGCGAAGAATATCTTCATCACTTTTACTTCAGCATTATTAGTTATTGAGGGAAATATCACACTTGGAATGATGCTTTCTTTGCAATACATAATAGGTCAATTAAATGGACCTATTATGGACATGGTTAATTTTATCCGCTCTTATCAAGATGCAAAGATCAGTATGGAAAGATTGGGTGAAATTCATGAAAAAGAAGATGAAGAAAATCCTTCTAAACACCTTTTGCCACATATAGAGACAGGCTTACCTATCAAGATTGAAAATTTGAAATTTCGGTATCCCGGATCTGATGAAAGTGTAATTAGAGATATTAGTTTATTAATTCCTCCAAGAAAAATAACTGCTCTTGTAGGAGCTAGTGGAAGTGGTAAAACCACTTTAATGAAATTAATACTTAAATTTTATGAACCTGAAAAGGGTTCATTGTTTTACGGTACTAATCCTTTGTCTTCCATTTCGCATAAATGTTGGAGAGACCACTGTGGAGTAGTTATGCAAGAAGGTTATATTTTTAATGATACGATTTCAGCAAATATTGCCGTCGGAGAAGATACAATTGACCAAGATAAGTTGGTTCATGCTCTGCAGGTTGCCAATATTTTTGATTTCGTTCAGTCTCTTCCTTTACGATTTAATACTAGGATTGGTAATGAAGGTATAGGTATTAGCACTGGGCAAAAACAAAGACTTTTTATTGCTAGGGCGGTTTATAAAAACCCTGATTTTTTGTTTTTTGATGAAGCTACTTCTGCTCTTGATGCAACCAATGAAAGGGTTGTAATGGAAAATCTGCAAAAATTTATGAATGGGAAAACCGTATTTGTAATTGCACATAGACTAAGTACAGTCAAAAATGCCCACAATATTGTAGTACTCGATAAAGGCAAAGTCATCGAATCAGGAACACACCAAGAGTTAATTTTAAAAGGTGGATCCTATTTTGAATTGGTCAAAAATCAATTGGAGTTGGAAAGGATTAAAAGCAATTAAGAATGCCTAATAACATTACATATTCTGATAATTTAAGAATTCGGTCTGAAGAAGTCCAGGAAATTCTTTCTACCCCACCTTCCTGGATAGTAAGGTGGGGTATAACATTGATATTTTTAATCCTAGCCATGATTATTTCCATGTCATTTTTAATAAAATATCCTGACTATATATCTGCAGAGGTTTTGGTTACAACCAAACAACCAACTGAGAGAATTATGTCTCGATCTTCTAGTCAAATTGTAAAAATGTTTGTTGAAAATGGAGAGACAGTCCAAATAGGGCAACCATTAGCAGGTTTAAAAAGTACTGCAAATTTTGAAGACTTATTATCTCTGAAACATATTTTGAATACTTCAAATTTTGGAGAAACAAATGGCTTTGCATTCCCGCTTGATCAAATAAATCATTTAATTCTCGGTGAGGTAGAGCCTGCGTTGATTGATTTTGAAGGAAGCTTTATTGAGTACCACCTTTTAAAAAATCTTGATCCATATGAAAATTTATTAAAAGGGAATTATCAGTCTGTGGATGAAGTGAAAATTAGATTACAGAGTCAAATTGCCCAAAAGGGTTTGCTTGTACAAAAAATGAGTTTAGCTAAGTCTGACTTTGAAAGGAATAGAAAACTACATGAAGAGGGAGTAATTTCTACTCAAGATTTTGAAGGTCAGGAACTTGAATATCTTCAAATGCAAGAGCAGATTAATAGTATGGTAATAAGTATTTCTCAAATGCAAGAAGCTATTGGGCAAGCGGATCAAAGTCTGAGAACTACTATTATAAAAAAACAGGAAGATGAAACAAGATCATTAAAAAATTTAATACAATCCTTCAATACACTTAAAAGGTCTGTAAGAGAATGGGAATATAATTACATTTTGACTTCATCTACAGTGGGTGTAATTAGTTTTCAAGGAATTTGGAGTATCAATCAATTTGTGGAAGCAGGAGATTTAGTATTTTCAATCCTGCCAGAAAATAAAAACGATCTGATTGGGAAACTTAAAATTAACCCAAAAAACTCTGGTAAAATTAAATTGGGTCAAAAAGTTTTGATAAAACTAGAAAATTATTCGTTTCAACAGTATGGAACACTCGAAGGAAAAGTTAAGAATATTTCTATCTCTACTGATGAGCAAGGAAATTATTTGGTTTTTGCTGACATACCTAATGGAGCAATAACATCCTATAATAAGGAAATAGATTTAAATCAGGAATTATATGGAAATGCTGAAATAATAACAGAAAATTTAAGCATAGCAGATAGGCTTTTTTTCAGATTCAGATCGGTTTTGGACAAATAAAATGATTTTATATATGGATAAATTAGATGACATAACGAAATTGGTCTTGGATCAAATGGAAAAAATAGAAAGTGCTGGTTTGTTTAATGGTAAAACAGGACCGTGTATTTATTTCTTTTTATTATTCAGAAAGACTGGAAATACTGATCACTTAAAAATTGCAGAAAATTTGATTGAAGAAATTTATAATGAAGTAAGTAAAGGGTCTATTTCACCTTATCTCGATAATGGTTTAGCTGGAATTGCTTTAGGATTTACTTTCTTAGAAAGAAATGGATTTGTTGAAGCAGATTTAAATGATGTTTTATCTGATTTAGATGATAAAATTTTTAAATTTTTAACTGGCCCTAAGGATAATTTAAGTATTGGAATTAGTCAAGGAGTATTAGGCTTTTTGATTTATCTAATTTTGAGGTTAGAAAGCAAGACTTTAAATCCTCATAATCACTATATATTCGAAATGTTGGTAATAGATTTATTGAATCATCTAAATCAATTGATCGAAGAGAATAAAGTCAAATTGCAAGAACCTTTATTATTTGATATTACTTGGGATTTACCAATGATATTGATTACCTTAAGCAAGATTAAATCTTTGAATATTTGCTCTTCTAAGGTAGATAGAATCATTGAATATCTGTCTCCTACAGTATTATCACTCCTTCCATATTTGGATTCGAACAAATTATATTTTCTTCTTGGGATAGAATCAATATTAACTATTACAGACCTTACTTCATGGAGAAGACATGCTCAATTGATAAGTGCAAATATAAATTTTACAAACATAATAGTTAATGAAATAAAAAGTCTCAAAATTTTCATTAATGACGGAGTATCTGGATTAGCCCTTATTAGTAAAGAGCTGTTCGAGGTTACAAATGATACTAAATTTTTGTTTCCATTTCATTTAATCCAAAATAAGATAGTTGAATCCGATGGATTTAAGGAGCTGGAGATATATGAATATGTTAAGGAGAATGCTTCTTTAATAAATGGTCTTTCTGGTGTAGGATTGTCCATGCTTATCTTAGAACAATGTAACTCCGAGATTTTAATTAAATTATAAGAAAATGGCTCAGGATATAATTGATTTATCAGATACTACATTTATTATTCCGTTGCGGATTGATACTATAAAAAGATTGGAGAACACTCTTTTAGTTGTTGATTTTTTGTTAAAAAATTTTAATACGAAAATAAATATAGTGGAAGCTTCACGGTATAACTCCAATTTGTTGGAAAGGCTACTACCTGAATCAGTTAATTACCTTTTTGTTGAAGATTTTGATTCTATATTTCACAGAACCAAATACATCAATCAAATGGTGATGCAAACACGAACCAAATTTGTTTCTGTGTGGGATACAGATATAATAGTTCCACCGGAACAATTGATTGAAACTCTTAAAATTTTAAGAGCTGGAGAAGCAGATTTTATATCCCCGTATAAAGAGAAGTTTTTTGACACATCCTTTATTATGCGTGAATTATATATTAAGACAAAAGATATTTCTACTTTAAAAATGAATGTTGGTAAAATGAAAGAACTGTACAAGCCAAAACCAGTGGGAGGTGTTTTTTTTGTCAATAAAGAAAAATATATAGAAGCTGGTATGGAAAATGAAAAGTTTTATGGTTGGGGTAGAGAGGATGGTGATCGTGTTAATCGATGGAATATTTTAGGTTATGTTCATATTCACTTGGAAGGGTGTCTCTTTCATCTAACCCATGAGAGAGGAGTAAACAGTAATTTTCATAGTCCTAATCAAAATGATTATAAATTAGCCGAGATCTTGAGAATATTAGGACATTCCAAAAAAGAATTACAGGATGAAATAAGTTCGTGGAAAAGCTGATTAAATAATGCTTTAAATACATGGTGTTGATTTTAACACCATGTATTTTAATTATTTAAGACTGTGTTATAACACACGTTGCATCATCAGCATCATCACAACCGCAATAAAATTTCCTTGTACTTAATGAGCAGTTGACAACAACCATTGATTGGACCCATCCAGGGCATCTTAGTCTATAAACGGGTTCGCCGCAGCCTCCTGATCCACCAAGAATTTCTTTCATTTCATTTCTTTCTAATGATTCCTCATTAAAATTTAACTTTTTTAGTTTTTTCATATTGTTTAATATTATAAGTTTAACATACGGCAAATTATAAATTATTGAAATTATTTTAAAATTTACTTTACTTGTTTATAGCATTTTGTTACTTATTTATTTTGCTATTCTTTATTTTAAGTAATTTATTTCTTGAATTTAGTTTAAGTCATCACGGTATTTTCTTATAAATCAAATATATTAGTGTATCATATTTAAATGTCTCATTTAAGAGAAAATTTAAATAGTAATATTGTGAAATTCACAAAAGCAATTTATAGATGAATCCCATTTCATATTGATATGAGGTGGTTCATCAGAATTTACTGGTTAAATATTAATAGTGTTAAGCATAGAAATAGATCTAATACTTATAATGGTTTGGAAATTACGTTATGTTGGTTAATAATTTTACAAGCTTTTACTCTTCACTTCTACCCTTACTCGGGATGTGATTCCTATATTTATTGTATTGTTTACAATGTACCTTGTAATATCATGTTTAATGTTTAACTGTAAAAGAGTTTCTGATTTTTACTTTAAACTCCAAAAAAATATTTTGCACATCATAGTAATTCTAAAAAGTTGAGGAATCTTCCTCAATTAGTTTGAATTTCTGTTGGTAGGACTTATAATATTATTATTTTATGTTGACTTTTCTCTTTACATCATGCATTTTCTTTTAGTACTTGTGTTTTTGCTAAATAATACCTGTTATAAATTTTTAAAACTATTTGGTGTTTCTTGTTATTAATATTAGTTTTATTTTAAGTTTAATTCAAATAAATTTATGGCTCCTGATTAAGAAGTTCTAAATAGAAAAGAACGCTAATCTATATTAGGTGGAGAGTTAAGTTTTGATTGAAGTTGTCTTCTGTATTGAAACAATAGAATTCAGTTTCCTAATTTAGATTCTTCTCCGGATCGGCCTAAATATTGTTGTAGTAATGTTAACGCTTGGCATGTGTTATTGTTTAGTGTAGTTTTTAAATTTAATACATGGAATTATGTTTTTTTGGTATTCTAAATATTTATTGTAGCTTACATTATTTATAATAAAAAAAATAATTTTAATCAAAAAATCTATATTAGTTATGAAAAAATTAAATTTATTAAAAATGTCTCTGTCTAGTGAAGATGTTATTTCAAAAAATCATATGTCATCAATTTACGGTGGCTCTGGCTCATCTGGAAGCAATACTCACACATGGTATTGTACATGTTCTGCTTATGGTAGCGGAGTACACACTTTTGAAGCTACCGACCAGGAAGCACCTGGATTTGCTCTAAATTTGAGCTATTCTTGTTCTACAAATGACCTACATTGTGCTAAGAGATATTAACGTTTAATATGTTTTCTTTTAGATTATTATATCTGAATCCGAAGACGGAGTTATAAATGGTACAGTGCTGGCATTAAAGATCTAATTACCTGTAAAGGTGGTTAGATCTTTATATGAAAGGCAATGTATATATTTTGTAAAATGACTTCATTTAAATCTAATCTATCTCTGAATAGAGTTTTCATTATAGTAGATTTTTCCTTTTCGTCTTTGACTTTACCACCATTTTACATATCATATTCATAATCAAAGTTGTATCATGTTCGGTCTACAACTTTATCAACTATTTAATGGCTTTTCTATCAGCTCCTTTCTGTTTTATCTTTGTCAATTGATTATAAGGCGTACGATATTGATTTTACTTTAGATGTGACTGATTTTGAATCATTCCGTTTTCCTAATACTTTACTCCTCCAGATAGCTGCCTAGTTATAGAAATACATTTAAGGGTAGTTTAGTATTTTTTATCTTAATCCAACTCATGACATAGATAGTAGGTCAAGTTGTATCAGATATTTTCCAGTACGAGCCAATACCCTCCATGAGAATAGGATTAGCATATAATCATAATAAATATATCACTTCTTTAGACTGGGACATCATCTTTTAGCCAAAACGCATTAACTGTAATCTTATCCACTACGTGCACATCATTGTAAAGTACTTTTAGCTAGCTCCCACTGTTTAGGGTCAATAATATAATGCTTGAATTTCAACCGCATAACTTCTCCAACTGATGAAACTTCAATCTCCTTAGGTAGGTTAAAGCATCTTATTATGCAGGCATATGAATTGTCTTGAATTTTTTCATGTTAATTTCTCGATTACATTAGTAAATCTAAATCATTGTTATCAAACATGATTTTCTCATCTCTATTGGCTATTTGAGTTGCACCTTTATGGTTCCGGGCATAGCAGAATACTTCAATACCTTCTTCTCTGCTTCCTTTTATCACCACCTTTTTATTGGAGCTGTCCAGTATCTCAGCTTCTAGCAGACCTGTTAGTGTCACGTTTAGGTCTGCGTCCATGAGTATTTTATACGGATACAAGCGTTTTCTATATCAGTAAACAGTGAATTCTGCTGAATTTTTATAAAACTAAATTCGCTCAGTGGAAGTGATTTATAAAAGGCATATTCCCAGTTTTCGTTTGGCTCATCATTGCTGAAGACATCCTTTACACGCATGGCTGATTGAGGTTGTGGGCCAGTATCAATGTAGAAATAGGTGTCTCAATCTGTGGTGTAGGCGACGATTATTTTTTTCATATGGATCGATTAACTAATATATTCTGTTCTTCAATTTTAGTATTCAGTCGAAAATTCCTGTTTATAATAGAACCTTCTAAAAAATATGCCTGGAAGCAGGATTAAAAAAAGTATAAAAGTAGATAAGGCTAAATTCACGGTTTAGGCATACGAATTATTTTACTTCTTCCCCAAAGAAGTTTTGAAAGAGGCTTCTCCTTTGCCAGTCCTTTGAGCTCTAATGGCCTTTGCCAAACCCGAAGCTGATTCAGGATTACTAAGAATCTTCTTTACACGCTCACTACTTACGGATACATCTGTATTATCGAAAGTTATTTTTCGCTGACTGCCGAATTTATTTTTCATTAGTATTTATTAGGGTTCTTTAAAATACTAAACGCAATTTACATTACAAGAGTTGAGGGCACTCGTTTAGGCTTAACAAATTGTTTGGGTCTAGACCTTCAGCTGTGGTCCTAAGATACTTTCTTCCGCTTCTGCTTATTGATACGATGACATTTACATTTTGCATTCCCGCTGTTCTCACATAAAACTCCCAATCTCCAGATTCAATTCCTCAGATTCCTTCATCAGTAGTAATTTTCCATCTAGTACCATCCTGATTTACTCCACCTACATGGATTATTCTTTCTTGGTGATTGTATCGCTCATCCTTATTGATGCATCTTATTTGGTGTCGATCTGCCATTTCATTGATTTTCAACTAAGATACCGCATTGAATTTAGATAAAAATACCCTATACAGGGTATTTTTTTTGCTTTTTAAATCCCGTTCTTACCCATTAAATAGTCTTTACCCAAACCCAAAAACCTAAATGAAGAAAGCGTTCCAACTCTTTCTCTTTACAGCTTTCTTTCTGCTTGCAGCCCAGCTTCAGGCACAGACTGTCTATATCGCTAAGACGGGAGCGAAGTATCATAAAGAATCGTGTCGCTACGCTAAAACTGGCTGGGCATCTACGCTTTCAGAAGCCAAGAAGAGAGGCCTGACTGCCTGCCTGGTTTGCAAACCATCCAGTACTGAAACTGGGGAAGCCAAGCCTCTTCCTCCATCCTCTGAATTAAGTAGAATAGAACCAAGTAAGGAAACGAAGCCAATTCAAACAAATTCCTCTCAATGCAAAGCAACCACAAAAGCAGGTCCTAGATGTTCAAGAAAGTCAGCGGAGGGAAGTATTTATTGTTGGCAGCATGCGGATAATTAAAGTTCCATAAACAATATCCAACTAGTAGAAGGAACAAATCACCATAAATTGGATATAGCAAAATAAGTTTTGTGTCATTGAAGAAAAATCAGAAAAAAAAGAATAGAACTTTAAAATATTATTATGCAATTATCAGTATTCAATTACCAATCACCAGAAGAACAACAAATGAACGAATTAACGACTGTTGAAATTGACGGAGAAGTTTGGTTCGTTGGTTCTCAGGTCTGCCACCTTTTAGATATAAAAAATTCTTCAGATGCTATTGGTCGTTTAGATGACGATGAAAAGCTGACCTCGGTAATACCGATATCAGGTCAAAATCGGAATGTAAATTTAATAAGTGAAAGCGGACTTTATGCATTGATCTTCAAAAGCAGAAAGCCCTCTTCACAAGAGTTTAGAAAGTGGGTTACAAAAGAGGTGATTCCATCCATTCGAAAAAAAGGATATTATGGAAGAATTGATAGAGCTCAAATCCCCAATTTTTACCTAAGATACCAAGATAATTTTCACAAAATTGATAGAAATTATTTTTCTGTAATTAGCGAATTATTTGTCACGCTGAATACTGAATTAGAAAAAGTAGGGTATCAAATTCCTGATAAAGGAGAAAATGGAAAACAAATTATGCCCGATATATCTGTTGGAAGAATGTTTTCTTCTTACCTGAAAAACAAGAATTCAAAATTTCACGGAACCCACAAACATTATAACCATTCTTTCCCTGATAATAGAGATGATGTTGAAGCTAGAATGTATCCAATAGAAGCTTTACCAACTTTTAGAAGATTTATCTATGAAATATGGATACCTGATAATGCTCAAAAATACTTCAAAGAACGGGATCCGCGAGCTTTGGATTATTTACCGAAACTGCTTGGACTGTAATTTATTATTTTTTGGTTTATTGACTTGCTCTTTTAAATCTGCTTTAAAACGCTTAAAAAAATTAAGATGGACAAACTGATTAACGAAATATACTCGATTATTAAAGATTATAGAAGAGAAGATTTGGGTTTGTTTTATCGAAAAGAAATAACATCGAAGCACATTAAAACTTGGATTGATCAGTTTGATGAAGAAGATAGGGAGTTTTTACTTTCCGAATTACTCTACATTCTTCCAGAAAGCTATTTGTCTAAAGAAAGTACTTTAAATGTAATAGGTGAAGAATTTGAGACATATAAAAATGATTTTAAATATGATTCAGTCCAAGAATTTCTGAAAGAAACCAAATTTTTAAGGTGCCAGCCTGCACATAAAAGCCAGAATGTACTTTTAGATTTCACTAACGAAATATTGCAAAAACTGTATGGTATGTCAATTGATGATTGCGGAACATCGGACATTAAAAATTGGATATACATAGATGATGTTTTGGCCTCCGGGAAAACATTTCAAGATGATATTTTGCAAGAGATTGAAGCTTATGGGGATATAAAGTTTAAAGATTCCAATATTAGAATTATATCTACCTTTTTTATTTTACATTCATTGGGTTTGAAAAACAAGAAATATTCAATTGAGAAAAAACTTGGGTATGATCTTGGGAACAGGTTGAAGTTTTATAGAGTTTCAGAAATTGATAATAATCCATATATACATAGTTACTGGAACCCATTGCCAAAATTTAATCATGTCTACCCAAAAGAGTGTGAGAATGGGTTAGCTTTTTTGGATTTTATAGAGAGTGCATTTGAAAGGGATTATAAAATGTCAAATAAGAGATTTGCTTTTAGAATTTCTGATTATCCGAAAAAGGAAGAGTTTTATTCATCACCTGAAAACAGAGATAGATACGAAAGGATTTTACTTACTAAAGGAATAGAAATTATACAATCAATTGGGAAATTGAAAGCACCTAGTTTAAGGCCTTTGGGAATGACACCACCTAGCTGGAAAACTTTGGGTACAGGTAGCCATTTTTTTACATGAAGAAATATTTCAAATACTTGTCCTTTAGTATTTTGGTGGGGTTCTAATGATTGGTATCCCTTATTTCCTGTAAAAAATAGGGGCATTCAAAATTAATTCGCTTGATGATAAATAATATTTGACTCGGATACTAAGTCCATATTTTAATATTTTTTTGACAATTTATCCAGCGGTTAACAGTTGGAGGTAAATTTTAAATCTGCAAGAATTCACTTGCGAATTGGTGTTAGTGTCTAAATTTGAGTCTTATAAATTGCTTTCGAATACATGAGATCACTGGCCGAGAAAATTTTTGAAATTATTGAGGATTACCATTGTGATCACAGGGACTGTAAGCACCCCATGTCAGTTGAGCATATATTAAACTGGGCAAACCAGTTTGGTGATGATGCCGAATTCGTTCTGCAAGAACTCTTTCATTTGCTACCAGTTGTTTACATTTCAAAAAATAAAGCCAAGTCTCTAATTGCCGAGAGTTTGGTAGAATTTCAGAAGTTTTACAAGTATTCAAGTTTGAATGAATTTTTAAAATCAACTTTTTTCTTAGATCTCCAGCACGAAAATAAAAGTCAGAAAGATCTGTTGAAAATACTTAATGAAATCATTAAGGAAAAAACGGGTTCATCAACTGAGGATTTGGAATCATTTCCAAAAAAGCACTTTCTGTACATTGATGATATTTTGGCAACAGGCGGGACTTTGTATAGAGATTTCGTTAAATGGCTTTCAGAATCAGGTATAAATGGCAATAATCTGGATTTAATCCTAGACGGATCCATTACCTTAGCATCGAGTTTCTTTTGTGTTCATAAACTCGGTCAGGATAATTTTGAGTGGTCTTTGATTCAAAATGTAGACAAAAGACTCCTCAGAAAACTTCCAGTTAGATATGATTTTTTAATAGAAAATCAGATTAAATGGACAAATCAAAAGTTAAACTGCCTAATACCAATTGAAGATCAGCCTTCACATGTGATAGAATATTTAAATTCTTTGGATATTCCTCGCCCGGGAAAAGCTATTGCTTTTAGAAAACCAAATCAACCTCCAAAGGAGGGGTTTTTCTCAAGTAAAGAAAATAGGTTTAGGTTAGAGCAGATTTTCTTAGAAAAGGGGATCGAATTGTTGGGAAAAGTGAAATCTTTGTCCCCTGATCCAAGGAAAAGACCGTTGGGAGACACGGTAAAGTCTCACCGAACATTTGGAACGGGTACTTTGTTTTTTACATGGAGGAATGTCTCCAACACATGTCCGCTTGTATTTTGGTGGGATGTATCCGGTCATGACTGGATTCCGTTATTTTGTGTAAAAAATAGAGGCCAATCTCATTAAAAATTATAAATTAAAGCATGAAAATCTCAGAAAGAATTTATCAACCGTCTGAAGTGGCCGCATTTAGTAGCACTAAGGGTGAGTTTGGCGGACTTTCTAATATGGCTCCAGGTTTTGCCATTCGGGTCAATGATGTTATTATCCCCACTGCAGAAGCACTTTATCAAGCTTGCAGGTATCCTTTGTTTCCAGAAATCCAAAAGGAGATTATTGAGCAACATAGCCCAATGACTGCAAAAATGATCAGTAGGAAATACCTAGCCAAGACCAGGCAAGACTGGGAATCTATTAAGTATGATGTCATGTACTGGGTATTGCAGGTAAAGCTTTCCCAGAATTATGAAAAGTTCTCAAAAGTCTTGATTGATACTGGAAATAGACCCTTAGTGGAAGTATCAAAAAAGGATAAGGATTGGGCGGCAATGAGGGTTCAAGACAAAACCCTCAGAGGGAAGAATGCATTGGGAAGACTTTTGATGAAACTCAGGGAAGAACATGTCCTTAATCAAAATCCGATCAGTTGTGTAGCACCTTTGCCAATTACTGGCTTTTTATTATATGGATCTGCTATAGAAACGGTGTGCGATCCAGCCCTTGAATTTGAAGAAGAATTTGCATGATAAGGTATTGGTAGTTATTGCTATCTAGACCAATGAAATTAATCAAGAGGGGCATTTGCCCCTCTTGTTTTATAAACCCACTCACCGATTAAAATTTCAAAATATCCAAAATTCGATCCCAAACACTTATCTTGTTATTCGCTTCAATCTGGGGTTTTTCCTCAGGTTCCACTTTTTTATAATACGTCTCTTTGGCTACTTTATCTGCTTGTCTGCCGTTTGAGATTTGATCATCTGACCAAGATCCGGACCATTCCACTTTTCCCTTTTTGATCCAGTAGTGAGACTGACAGTCAAAATTCCAA